>JACLAD010013591.1_pt1 | contig 74157 bp, 77 predicted proteins | sample 8027901 | NCBI WGS metagenome assembly JACLAD01 (sample SAMN15725071, study PRJNA655200) | protist metagenome | isolation source: fluorescence activated cell sorting (FACS) single amplified genomes of... | place: Spain: Blaines Bay Microbial Observatory, Mediterranean Sea | collected 2016-07-05 | reverse complement strand
AACGCCAGATACTAGCAAGACCACTGTTGAGCTAGATAATCTCAGTAGCTCCTTCAATGGCTTGAGTCTGAAGTTCAACACGTCAGACAACGACACTCACTTCTTCCGGGTTCAGCTTGATAACAGTACGACTCCTAATGCCTATGGCAATGGCTGGGTCCGAGCTCAGCACAACTTGCTCTATTCAATCCTGCTCGACAACACCAGCAACAGTCAGCAGCATACACTCCATCTCTGGCTGAGGGACCAGGCAGGAAACATTGATAATCTCACACCTAGAAGCGTTAATCGGGCATGGCTCTATGACGGGCAGGTCAGGGTTGATAATCAGACAAACCCAACGGTCAATGCCTATGCGGGCCTCAAGCTAAAATACCCACACAGCCTACCCAGCAGCTATCCAATGAGTAGTCTTCAGCTGCAACGGGCTAGTGACAATCTGACCGTCAATGGGCAGTGGAACCTGGACAATGACAGTTTGGTCTTCTGGTCTACAGGACCACTAGAAAAAGAGACAAACTACCAGCTTAAGCTCAAGGGCTTTATCCATCCACAGGACAGCCTAAAGCTCTATCCTTCGCAGCTCTTTGAGTTCAGAACTGATAACCAAACACTAAACCTAAACAATGGGCTTGTAGCCTACTATCCATTTGATAACGACACCCTCGATTATTCAGGGAATGCCTTACATGGCTCTAGTGTAGGCAATGTCCAATTTAGCGCGAATCGCTTTAATCACTTAAATTCTGCTTATTACTTTGACGGAAATTCTTACATAAGAATCCCAGACAACGACTCTTTGGATTTTTGGCCAAATCAGAATTTCACTGTTCACTTTTGGATTGAAACAGCTGGTTGTGTATCTAGTGCGAATCTAGGAGTCGATTTAATCAGTAAATGGGACAACATTGGTACTAATAATTATCCTTATTCTATTAGATGCATCAATGGTTATGTTAAAGGAATGAAATATGCCAAGAATATTGGATTTCCAAAAGTAAAATCAGTAAGTCTTGTAGATGATAGCGCTTACCATTCAGTAATTTTCGTGAGTGATGAAAACAAAATAAAACTCTACATCGATGGCAAATTAGAAGATACTAGTCTTCATAAATTAAAACCTGAAATTCACAATAATAGTAATCTCTACATTGGCAAAAGAAGTACTACAAATAAAAACAACTTCACAGGAATTCTCGATGATATTTACATCTATAATCGATCCTTAAGCTCCGCAGAAATCAAAGCCCTCACAAATGTTTTTGACTTCATTCCACCGATGACCGGCAGTGTCAAAGTCAACAACGGCAGTGACAATACCTCCTCAGATAACCTAACTCTGACCCTGACTTCTCTTGACATCTCTCCGATTGTCGCCTACCAGATCACGGACAATGGGAGTTTTGATGAGGCTCCATGGCGCTCAGATAGCTTGATTCCATCCGATAACGTCAGCTTCAACACAAATTTCAATCTCAGAAGCGCAAATTATGGAGAACGGCAGATCCAAGTACGCTTTAAAGACCAGGCAGGCAATGTTTCCCAACCGTTCTCTGATAACTTTACTCGCCTCGACACAACCCCACCGCAACCACTAAGCTTCTCTTTGCTTGGTACCGCAGGTAACGATAACTTCACCAATTCAGCTCATGTTAGCTTCACTGACAATGCCACGGATGATGTCGCCCCTATCAGCATGTATTTGTCTGAAAATAGTACAAACCCACTGGATAACAACTCCAGATGGCAGGCTTATGCCACCTCAGGAACTTTTCAACTCAGTTCAGGTCAAGGGGAGAAGCAGATTTTCATCTGGTTTAAAGATGCAGCACAAAACATTTCTGGCTACCTGACGGATAACATCACCTTTGACAATGTCTCCCCAACAGCGAATTCGATGCTGATCAACAATGGAGCTGACAACACCACCTCCTCCACGGTCACACTGAATTTCAGCAACGTCACCGGGACCAGTCACTACTTTGCCACCGACAATATTTCAGCCAACAAACCTTCTGCTACTGCTGCTGGATGGCAAGCTTATCCAGTAAATAATATGGACAACTTCACACTGACCGGCACCGGTAATCGTCAAATAAGAGTTTGGTTCAAAGATGAGGCTGGGAATATCTTTGGTCCTACCTTAGACAACATTACGCTATCGCATGGTATCAGCTATCAGACATGGTCTTGTAGTGATCCCTGGCCGTGTACGACGTCACCCTCTGAAATACTGACCTCTGGCAAAATAACTGGGAATATTAACTATAATTGGGGTAACAACAATATCATTTTGAATTCTCTTGATACCGGAAAAAACGACTATATTGCTATAAAGCTAACTGGGAATTTCATTATGCCAGGTACTGCAGGCGCCGAGTATTCTGTACATTTCCGTAATCAGGATGATGATAGCTCGAGAACTATCATTGATGGCACTACTATCATAGAAGATTGGTCTGGATTACATGGACCAGCAAACCGAGATAACAGTACAACTCTAATAGGTGGTCAAACTTACAGGTACGAGAGATACTGGAGTGAGCGAGACGGTGGTGCCGTTTTAAGGCAATACTGGAAGATTGATGGAATTCACGATGACTACGTATATATGAAGGGTGAAGATTTTTTTAGTGAATAGCCTCGTAACTAATTTCTATGCGCAGCTTCCCCAATTGCTCTCAGGCATTCGCCTTGGTACCAAAAAAAATTATCTCAAGTTCCTGCAAGAAGGTTATATGTGATTGATAGCGATCCTGTAGTCGCACTTGGAAAAACAGGGTCTCTCCTAAAGAGTTATAAACTCCAGGGCTATTCAGCTGAAGCAGAGTTAACCTACACGACATGGCCTCGTTGAATAATGGGGGAGGCCCTGATTCTTTTAAGCTACCAATTTGCTGTTCTCCCAATATCCTTTTTGAACCTTCCCCTCCGGCCGAGTAAGGGTTCCTTCACCATTCCTTTTGCCGTTTTTGAATTCTCCAACGTAGACACGTCCATCTGGCCAGGAATAGATGCCTCGTCCATGGAAACTTCCTTCTTTGAATTCTCCAACATAAATTCGCCCATCTGGATAGACAAATGTACCCAACCCATTACGTGGTTTACTGATTGAATCCTTATTTTGCTTTTCTGCTACATCAATTATTCTTGACATTAATGCCTCCTGATTGAGTTATTAGATATGTTGGTAGATGGTAGATGAGTCTCAACAATTTGGGGAGGAGGAATGGGGGAGAGAAAACTGTATTATGTACTGGGCCACTATACCAATCTCTAATTGAGCAATCTATTTTAGGAGCATCCGATGAAAATAGATGGAAGCTGCCATTGTGGAAAAATCACCCTGACTGCTGAAGTAGATCCATCTACTGCAATGGTCTGCCATTTTACCGATTGTCAAATTTTAGGCGGTGGACCCTGTAGAACAGGAATGAGATCTGAAGCTGAGAAAATTACTATCGAGGGGGACGTCACCGAATATACTAAGGTTGCAGAAAGCGGAAGGAAACGTGTGCAGGGCTTCTGTGGAGTCTGTGGGACAAGTCTTTACGCAGCTGATGCAGACAAACAAAAATTTAATATTCGTCTTGGCTTCATCAATCAACGTGATCAGCTGGTGCCATCCAAACATATCTTCGGTGATTCTGCAGCTAGTTGGTTGAAGCAGATTGAACAGCACCAGTGGTTTGCAAGAATGCCCTAAGTAGAGAATCCTTTTAGCTATTAGGGGGTACAATACTGAGTTGCTGTTCAATCAGACTTTCTGTTTTATCAGCAGCTGCCAGCAAATCAGCATCCGCTATATCAATGTAGCGCTGAGTTGTGGCCAAGTCTTTGTGAGTGGCTAATTTCATTAGGATCGGTGCAGGGGTTCCGGCCACAGCGTGCATTGTCAAAAAATGATGTCGTAATCCATGAAGCATTCGAAATCCCTCTGGCAAGTTTGCCTTAGTTCGAATCTCTCTATGCAACCGCCAGATCACAGACCTAGATTTACCCCATGGTTTTCCTGTCTTTGTGAAGAAAACAAGATCTCTCTCCCTTGCCTCATCAGATCGCTGGTCTTTCAGTGAATACTGTTTCATTAAGATTTCAGCTGCACTTTTACTCAGTGGAATTCTTTCATCCCTTCCTGATTTAGCATCCTTGAGTAAAACTACTCGATGTTCAAAGTCGATGTCTTGCCAACAAAGTTTAAATATCTCTCCCCTACGAACACCCGTGTGTAGGCTAAACAAATAGAGGTTTCTCAGCTGAGGTGGCTGTTGATCAAGAACTTCCAGAAATCTTTTCAATTCCTCCTTTGTTAAGCGCTCTGTCACGCGATTCTTAAGTTCTGAGGCTTTGGGAACAGGTATCTGATATTCCAAGGCAGGTGAGAGCTTTGCTTGAACAGCAAATCTGATAAGCGTTCGATAAAAGCCCAAGAGCCAAGAGACTGTGGCCATTTTTCCACCTTACTTCAAAATCGCATGTCGGATGCGCAAGAGATCTAACTCCTCAATTTCAGAGGGCGTTTTTGACCAGTGATTGGAAAAGTGCCTCTGAAATCTCTGCCTAGATTCTGTTTCAGTTTTAAGTGGCTCGCCCCTCTCTACAATTTTGCGTTTAAAGTAGAGATCCACTAACTCACCAATGGGAACTGCTTTCTGGATGATTTTTGGGGTTGGGATTATCAGGTCTGGAGGGGAAACAGCTTTTCTAGCATCAGCCATTAAATCGATTCTGAAGTCTTTGACTTTGGCAAGAGTCCAGCCCTCTGACTTCTTACCAATCCTGCGACAAAGTTGCTTTTCACCTTCGCGGTAGAAGGCATAGTAAGTGATATCACCCTTGCTATTATTTTTAAAATAAACTCCTGGGAAGCGGATCTTTTCAAACTTTCTAGACATAGTCACCTTTAATATCAAAAGGCAGCAGAGGGCTCAATTTGGTATAACAAACGGTATAACAAACTAAGTAATTTCTGCTGAATTTTTGAATTAGGAGATTTTTCTAAAGAATGTAGTGACTACAGATAAAGCTACTGAATTTACTTTCTTTTTTGCTGAAGTGGTGGAACTGGTAGACACGCTGTCTTGAGGGGCCAGTGGGCTTTCGCTCGTGGGGGTTCGAGTCCCCCCTTCAGCACCATTCATCTCAAATTTCACTTCTATTTCAATACCTTCCAGACCGACTTTTTTTGGTCCATCGCTGAAATCCGTGAAAAAACGATTTCTGAAGACTTTGAGGTCACATCTCAGGTCACAGTTTTGGTCACATTGTCAAAGATCAAAACAACGACAGAAAGCGTCCCGTGTCAGCGCCAATTTATCTCTTCCGCAAACCCTCTTCCCGCACCTATTTCTTTCGTTGCTCCATTCCACTGGATCTGCGCAATCACTTTGACGGCAGACAAGAATTCAGAGTATCTTTGGCAAACAAATCCAAGACTCGCTCTCAACGAGCAGCTTGTTGCCTACACTCCATCGTTCAAGACATCTATGCCCAAATTCGCTCTGGAGAAACTCAGATGACTGTAGAGGAGATCAAGGAGGTTCTGCGCATTGAACTCGAGAAGAGCTTTCGCTACATCAAGCACATTCAGTTGCGCACCAATCTCTACAATCCCCAGAAAGTCCAGGAGGCAATCAGCAGTCTTCAACAAAAGAAAGAAACCCGACTTCATTACTATGGAGAAAAACCAGTTGAAGCAAATCAGCGCATCGAAGAGCGCTTGAGCACCTACAGTCAGCGCTTTGGGCTCAACATGGACACTTCGTCTTTGAAATATCTTCAGATCAAGCACTATCTCAGAGAACTATATCTGCGCAGATTAGACTGGGCAATGGAGGTGCTGGAGGGCAAGGAGCTGACATATACAGAATTGGCTCAGAGATTTGAGAAGGAGTTGAAAGTTGATCTTCAATCAGACTCAACTGAAAACCCTGTTGAGATTCAAAGACCCCAAACACTAGTCAAACCTCACCCCCAGTCGAAAGACAAACAACAGAATGATTTACGCTTGAGCAAGCTCTTCAAGGAGTTTGTTGAAGAGAAGAAACAAAGTGGGATCCGTAATCAGACTCTGCTTTTTCATCAGGTCTGCTGCCAAGATTTCATTGAATGTGTTGGTGACCTGTCCTTGGTGGAGGTGAACAAGTCTGTTGTTCGCAATTACTTAGAGATCCAGAAAAATCTGCCGCCCCAGCGCAAGAAGAATCCAAGATATCGTGAGAAGTCAATCAAGCAAATCCTGCAAATGAAGCATGTTGAGCCTCAGAGTATTGCCAACGTCAACAAGAAGATTTCCTATCTGAAGTCCTGTTTTACCAAATTTGCCCAGCGCTATGATGAGTGCCCTGCGAATCCATTTGAAGGCATGGGGCTGTCAAATCGGGTCACTCCAAAAGAGCGAGAACACTTCACTGATGCTGATCTTCAGAAGATTCTCAGCAAGGAATATCTGCCCAGCACGGTTCATCGAATGGACAAAGACACTCGCTTCTACATCAAGCACGGTGTGACTTACTACTGGGTCTTTCTGATTGGCATCTATTCAGGAATGCGCACTGAAGAGATCTGTAAGCTCAGAGTGGATGAACTGAAGAAAGAAGACGGGATCTGGTTCTTTGATATCAAGGGTAGGGTGAAGACACGCAACAGTGTGCGCAGAGTGCCGATTCACGAGAAGCTGATTGAGCTCGGCTTGCTCAAATACACTGAGCTCGTCAAGCGCTCAGGTGAAGAGCGACTCTTTTGGATGTTGCCCGAAATTCATGACAAGTATTCAAGGACAGTCAGCAAGTTCTTCAATGACAGCTATCTCAAGAAGGTGGAGGTCTACGAAGCTAACAAGAAGATTCTCTACAGCACTCGACACACCTTCATCACCAAGGCAAAGACGATGGGCTTAGACGATGCGTGTCTGAAGGAGTTGGTCGGTCATGAGCAGGAGTTCACACAGAAGCACTATGCTGCGAGCATGTTTGATTTGAAGATGCTCCGAGCAGGAATCAATCGAGTGGAGTATTCAAAATTGAATCTGGAGGCACTGAAGGTGGATTGGAACAAGAAGCTCGTGATGGAGCGCAGAAAGTAAATTGATTTTGCCTACCTCGTGAAAGTTATATCCTAAGCAACAAGATTCTCATCTTTGACGAGGTCAAATCGCTGCAGAGCAGATGGTGTTTGAGATAGCGGGGAATTTTCGCAAAATTTTGAAACTTAGACCTTCCCTTCATATAAATCAATCAAAGGAAAGCAGAGTTCAAAATCATTCCAGTCTAAGTTTCCATCTATGATTTGAAATTGCTTGAACTGATCTGGATTGAGGTAGCTCTGAATCTGAGGATGCTTTGATCTTCTGAGAAAAGGCTCAAAATCAACAAGGCGCTCTGTTCCATCTGAGAATTGAAGTCTCAACTGATAGCCCTGATGATAATGAGCTTCTGTCAGGTCAATCACTTGCTCAATCACTTCGCTCATTTGACTCTCTGGTTGATAATTTCTGTAGCGATTTCTCTGTTGTAGACGAAGTAGTCAATCCATCTTTGAACAATTTGTTCCGCATAAGCTTCAACAAACTCCTGAAGCAATTGCTGCTGAACCCGATCCAGGGTCTTTCGTCCTCTTACAGTTTTTGAACGAATACCCTTGATCTCCCCATTCTGAATCAATATTTCAAATTTACTCTCTCTACCCTGATAGCGCCCATGAACATGGACGGGTTCATGCTCGTTTGAGTAGAAGAAGATGCTGATTCCCAGATACTCATAAAGTTTCGGCATGACATATATCAGATGAAGTTCAAGCAGCAAACACAAATGAGTATCACAACTTGATCATCTGTGCCAATTCCAAAGCATCTTCGTTCTCCACTCCCAGATATCTTGATGTGTTCGCAACCGACTGATGACCAAGCAGTCGACGCACCGCTTCAATGTTCTGTGTCTTCTTGAAAATCACACTCGCCTTTGTCTTGCGCACTGAATGTGTTGAGCGTCTTGCTCCATCAATCCCTGCCATCACACACCACTCCTTGACCAGTCTGCGATGCTGAACATCTGTGATTGCTTCGCTGCCCTTGCGTCCTGTGAAGAGCCAATCTGAATTCACTTTTCTCGAGAATTCTATCCAATTTGTCAGAGCACTCTTTGTCTTCTCATCTAAGACACAACTGACCATCCTGCCCGTCTTCTTCATTTTGACTTCAATGCGCTCTCGAATCTCACCTGTCGCTTCTTGAACATCGCAGACACGCAAGCTTCTCAAGTCACTTGTGCGAAGCATTGTATCCACACCCATGCGAAAGAGAGCTAAGTCCCGAAGCTTGTCTGTTCTTCTGCTCAGCTCCTTCTCAATCGCAACTAATTGTCTGTAATTCAATTTGAAGTCTGCTCAAACTATTGTTTTTTCATGATCTTTTTTCCAGCAGAAGCTGAATGTTTGTTTTGGTTCAAAGCAGACATTCGGCTTGGTTGTGCTGGGGAAGAATTCAGCGCTCCATAAATATTCAGAAGACGCACCCCATTCAAATCTGAACAACAATCAAAAAGGAGGAGCGATGCTGTCGTTCAAACAGAAACTAGAGGAAAGTCGGGTAAGTCCATATTCGTTGGGCAATATTCTGAGAGTCGTCAATGAGAAGGAGTCCTTTCGTGGATTGGTTATTTCCAACAGAGGAAGTCAAGCAGTGCTGCTTGTGTTGACAGGAGAGAACACAGGAGATTTGGTTCACACAGAGAGTCTACAAGACTATGACATCAGCATTGTGAGTGAGATGGAGGGCAGGATGCCAGAGACTCGCTATTTCTTCCAGAAGTCAGCAGCAGAGCAGAAAATCAAGTCTATTGAATACCACAAGAGTGAATTGAAGGAGGATATATCACGTTCAGATATTCAATTATGGTGGAGTAGAGCCAGAAAATTACGAAAGACCGAGGAAACGAATAAGAGGTTGGACTTGGTGCTGGAAATTTTGCTGAGTGAGCAGATGGAGCGAAGGCTGGTGTATTGAGAATGTAGAAGTATTTTTGATCATTATTAAAAAGAGTATATTTGCAAAATATCTAAATTTACAATGCTGCAATTTTGAAGAATAGGGAGAGCCATCATAGACAAGAGGTCATTTTTGACTTCTTTTTTATTTTGACTCCTTTATTAAACATTGGTTGCCAACAAGATAGACTTAATCTCTGGAGTAAAAATGCAACCACTAATAATTACTGTTTATAATTATCATCATGTACATCTATAATCTCTTGGGCGATTGTATTAAGGTTTGTAGTAAAGCCTGTGTTATAGTTGAATGAAGATAAATCAGTCTTATAAATACTGTTTAACCAAATCATTGTTCCAGCTTCGATAACAATCTGTCCCTGGTGGCCTTTTTCATCTGTGAATATTGAACTTGATTTTGGTCCAAACATCTCAATGTCATCCAATAATTCATTATCAAGTTTCATTTGTGCTAAATTTTTAGCAGCCCATCCCGTTGGGATGGTAAAGATTTTTGTAGACGGGAATTTTACTCTCAATTCATCCACGATTTCTTTGTGTATGATCTCGTTTATATAATAATTATAAAATTCCTGAATAGAATTGAAGCCATTGTCTAATGCGAATGTTTTCCAGTCTGGTCGTGTACTGTTTGAATCTCCATTTGGAAAGTCAAATGAACCAATAGCGATGAAAATTATAATATTTGGATTCTTTTGTAATGCATATCGTATCCATGCACTGTGACCTTCAGTTGGATTTTCAGAATCATAACCAGACGTCATACCAAAAACTTCAATGTTGCCTTGATCCAATGTGGATTTAATCAGTTGGTGCTCCTCACTAGTTGAATCGTTCCAAAAATTAATTGGTCTTCCAAGTTCTCCACCTCTTTTGACAACAATACTGCTGTGTTCATTAAGATTTGCTTCAGTTGCTAGATTGCTGAGATGATCTGCATATGGTTTAAAAAAACTATTCCCAATCAATAGCATATTATATCCTGTTGACTCGTCTTGTGATGACATATCTCCTTTACTACAAGACAGCATGAATAACAGGATGCATAATTTAGAAATAGTTTTCATATTAGTTGTTTAATTACTTAGATCTTAATTTAACGAAAAAAGTTTGAATTATTATCAGTGCATAAAGTCAAATCGCTCTAGAGTAAATAGTGACTGAGCTAGCGGGGATTTTTGAACAGGTTCTGAAACTCAGATCTTCCCCGTGTATAAATCCATCAGAGGAAAGCAGAGTTCAAAATTATTCCAGTCCAAGTTCCCATCTACAATCTGAAATTGCTTGAACCGATCTGGATTGAGATAGCTCTGAATCTGAGGATGTTTTGACCTTCTGAGGAAATGCTCAAAGTCAACTACCCGTTCAGAACCATCCGAGAACTGAAGCGTCAACTGGTAGCCCTGATGATACTGAGCTTCTGTCAGGTCAATCACTTCGCTCATTTGACCCTCTGGTTGATAATTTCTGTAGCGATGGAGTAGAAGAAGACACTGATTCTCAGATACTCGTAGAGTTTTGGCATAGTCCTGTTGGGTAAAGAGATTGTCAATGATTATCGCAACTTAATCATCTGCGCCAACTCCAAAGCTGCCTCATTCTCCACTCCCAGATACCTTGATGTGTTGGCAATTGACTGATGCCCCAGCAGGAGTTCTGTCTGTAGTAGATTAGTTGAGATAAAATGGCTGCTAGTGCTAACAGCAGCGACCACAGCACTGATTGATGTGGTCAAACAATCGCATTATGACAATGCTACTTTGTGATTGATGTGGAGAGATCTTCAGAAAATCTGATAAGTTGTGTATTGGTGTATAAAAATTCCTCTTGTTATAGATTCTTTTCAGATAATTGAAGGTGATAGTAGAATGAGGTGGACAAACCATTTCACCGACTTGTGATGAGAAAAATAAAAAGTCTGTTGACCATCCTTCTTGTGTTGCTGGTCTTCAATGACGCAACTCTGTGGTCTCAAGCAAAAACCGTCATCCTTTACATCAGTGATGATGATAGCAAGAGTGGCCAAGAGTCTGATCCAACCAGTTGGAAAACAAGCAGAAATCTGGTGAGTGACCATGAGTATGTTGGAGAAGTCAGCAACGGATTGCCGAATGGCCAGGGAACCGAGACATTTCCAAGCGGAGTAGAATACTTAGGTTTTTTCAAGGACGGCAAGAGGAACGGCCAGGGGACCATGACTTTAACCGAGGGACGAGTGTTTAGTGGCTTCTGGCGCGATGGAAAGTTCATCGGTAAAGAACCATTGGAGCAAAAGCCACCAAAAATCACATCAGCAACGCTCTACATTGGTGAGGAAAAGACCAAGAGTGGGCAGGAGTCCAATCCAGCCAGCTGGAAAACAAGTAGAAACTCAGAAAGCGACCATGAGTATGTTGGAGAAATTCGTAACGGATTGCCGAACGGAGTGGGAAGTTATACTGATCCAGACGGCTTGAAATACGAGGGTTCTTTCAAGGATGGTAGATTCAGCGGCCAAGGAATCTCGACCTTGCCAGACGGCTTGAAGTACGAAGGTTCTTTCAAGGATGGCAAAGAGCATGGAGAGGGAACTTTGACTTTGCCAAGTGGATCAAAATACGTAGGTTCCTTCAAGAATGGATTACCTGATGGAGAAGGGAGTTATGCTGATCCAGACGGCTTGAAGTACGAGGGTTCTTTCAAGAATGGTAAATTCAATGGTCAGGGCACAAAGACATTCCCAAACGGTCAGGTATACACGGGTGCATTCAAGAGCGGTGAGATGCATGGTCAGGGTACATTGACCCATCCATCAGGTCAGAAATACACTGGAGAATTTCAGGACGATTGGATGCATGGTCAGGGTACATTAACTCGTCCAGATGGCTTGAAATACGTGGGTGACTTCAAAAAAGGTAAACCGGACGGAAAAGGGACGTTCACTTTGCCAAGTGGCATAAAGTACGTTGGGGATGTCAAGAATGGTAAAGAACACGGTCAAGGGACTCTGACTCATCCATCGGGTCAGAAATATGTTGGGGAATACAAGTACGGCAAGATAGATGGTCGGGGAACAATGACCTATCCAGACGGACGAGTAGAAAGAGGACTCTGGAAAGAAAACAAGTTTTTGGGCAATCAGTGAGGACAGATTCTGTAGATTAGAAGATCTCTTTCATTTTTTAGGGGGTGTTAAGAATCTCTTTTTCAAACTCTCTGCAAACAGTCTACTTGTTACTCCCACCGTGGACATCAGTCCTTCTTCTTTTACTGAGATGGATTCGATCCTTGAACAAGTACTTTTTTGGAGACTTAGAAGTACGGATCCAAAAAAGTAGCAGGGCAATTGGCTAAGAAATTACTTGCCTAGAGTGATCACAGTGGCCCAATTTCCGAAGAAATATTTGGGAATTTCTGGGACCTCCAAACCGCTACTCCACAAACCGCTCCAAGCAATCCTGGTGGATGAATTGTCCAAAAGCAATAGCAATCTCTGAGTCTCTTTTGCGATCCCTCCATTTCTGATAGTAGTTGGGAGCTGCATCCACTACGGAGTTACCCATTGATTTTGTACGAGATTCCCAAATCGCTTTCTCTCCTCTCTTAGCTACCTTCATCGCCTTCAAGGAAGTTCTGAACTCACCCAACGAACCACCTGCTTGGTGCGTCTGCATCACCATCCGTGCAAAGCCTCCCAGCCGATTACATGTGTCCGATTTTAAGTCTGGCGAATCTTGATTGCTGAAGGCAGCAGCAGAGCTCAGTAAAAGAATACTCGCTGTGATCCCAAAATATGTAACAAATTTGTTATTTATAAGACTATTTTGATACTGTAATCGGATGTTTTTTGTGAGCATAAGACGCCTTTGGGGTTAAGTAGCAACAACGCTGAGAGTCTGTATAACTTTGCCCAGTAGGGAAACTGGAACCACAAACTTGATACTAACCGGCAGTTCTATGGGGTTCCAGTCGCTTTCGATCAATCCTACTTTGGTCTATCAGGACTACCAGTGTATGCGATGGAAGACTTAAATCAAATCTGTCACGCTCATCGATTCATACTTTTCCATGGGCTGATGGATCCAGGGAGAGTCCTCAAGATAGTCTACGTAATAGTCTGGCTTGTACTGTGAGACTCCTTTCATCCAGAGCACGGCGGTGCGGACTTCGTCTAGATAGAATCCGTAGAAATGATTCAACCACTTCAGGCTTTTTTCCAGAGTGATACCTGAGTCTGCCAGATCATCCACAAGGATCACCCTGCTTCCAAGATTCGGGGTGGTTTGAGCAAGATCTCTGGAGAATGTCATTGAACCCTGCTCGTTCTTCACACCATCGCCCCGATACGATTCCACGGAAAGAATGGCGAGGGGTTTGTCGAATAACCGTGCAAAAATATCTCCTACCCGCAATCCACCTTTTGCAATACAAACGATCTGACTGAAGTCATATCCGTCTTGATACACCTTGATGGCCAACTCTTCGATCTTTTTGTGGTATTCATCCCAAGAGACGTACAGATCGGTTTGTTTCTCTGCTTTCATTTCCTCACTACCTCGTTTGAAATCCGCTGCGGATTGAATGTGCTAAGCTTGGTTGGGGTCTCCAGTCTAGAGAGCGGAGACAAACAACCAATATCAACGGAGAAGTGACGAATTCGCAAGTGAGTGGGTCCATAAACTAACTGGAAGAGCCAGAGAAAATGCCTCAGGCTGCCTGGGTTTTCTCTTCGTATTCTTCCGGAGCTAGGAACCCACCAGATTGACGAGCCCAGAGATCTGCATAGATACGGGAATTCTGAACCAGCTCTTCGTGACTACCGGACTCGATCAGGTTGCCTGCATCAATCACAACCAAACGGTCCAGCTGGGCGATCGTGGAGAGTCGATGTGCGATGGCAATCACGGTTTTGCCCTCCATCAATTGAAATAAATTTTCCTGGATGGCGGCCTCGACTTCTGAATCCAGCGCAGAGGTTGCTTCATCCAGTACAAGAATTGGAGCATCTTTTAGAAAGACTCGAGCGATGGCAATCCGTTGACGCTGTCCTCCAGAGAGCTTCACGCCTCTCTCACCGACATGGGCATCCAGACCTTTCCGACCTCCTGAATCTTCCAGCTCTTGAATAAAGTCCCAGGCATTGGCCTTACGAGCCGCTTCGATCACTTGCTCATCAGTTGCTTCGGGAGCTGAGTAGGCGATGTTTTCGCGAATGGAGCGGTGCAGCAGCGAAGTGTCCTGAGTGACCACACCAATACAGCTACGTAGACTCTCTTGCGTCATTTGGACGATGTCTTGTTCATCAATCAAAATCCGTCCTCGTTCCAGGTCATAGAAGCGCAGGAGTAGGTTCATCAGTGTGGTCTTGCCGGCTCCGGAGCGCCCTACCAGACCAATTTTTTCACCGGAGGTGATTTTCAGAGAGAAGTCGTCAATCACGCCGCTGGCCTTTCCATAGTGAAAGCCGATATGTTCGAACTCAATCTGCCCTCGTGGCACATTGAGTGGTTGGGCTTTCGGCTGATCTACGATTTCATGAGGCTTGACCATCATCGTCATGCCGTCATGCACGACCCCGATATTCTCAAACAGGCCAGAGACTTCCCACATGATCCATTGTGACATCCCATTAATACGCAGGCACAGCGCAATCGAGATGGCGATTGAACCAACGGACACCACAGATCCAAGCCAGAGCCAAATAGCTAGAGCAGATACGGCAAACACCAGGAAGGCGTTGTTGAAGTAAACTACAAACTGAAACTGGGTCACCAGTCGCATCTGCTGATGCACGGTTCCCAGAAAACCTTCCATGCTCTCTCTGGCATAAGCGGCTTCCCTACCTGTATGGGAAAACAGCTTGACCGTGGTGATGTTCGTGTAGCTATCAACAACTCGTCCGGTCATTAACGAACGAGCGTCTGCTTGGTCACTGGAGACTTTCTTGAGCCTAGGTACGAAGTAGCGAATGAGTGTGGTGTAAACAATTACCCACAGCAGCAGCGGTAACGCCAGTATCCAGTCTGCGGAAGCAACCAGCACCATCATGGAAATGAAGTAGACACTTACGTAGACAAAGACGTCGAGTAGCTTCATCACGCTTTCACGGATGGAGAGCGAGGTCTGCATTACCTTGGTTGCCACCCGGCCAGCGAATTCATTAGCGAAGAAGCCCATGCTCTGCCGGAGTAGGTAGCGATGCATCTGCCAACGGGCGATCATCGGGAAGTTGCCGAGCAGCGTCTGGTGAATCAGCAGAGATTGCAGCAGGACGATTGTTGGCAGGCCGATCAGCAGTACAGCCCCCATCCAGATCAACTTTCCTCCCTCACGCTCTAGAAATCCTTCCTGTCCACTTGCCGCCAGCCAATCCACAATGTTGCCCAGAAATCCAAACAGGTAGACCTCTCCAATGGAAATTAGTGCGGTGACTGCCGACATCAGGAATAACCAGGGGCCTGCAGGCTTGGCGTAGTGCCAACAGAAGGCCACCAGTCCTTGGGGTGGCTGAGTTGGTTCTTCATTAGGAAATGGGTTCAGACGATCTTCAAACCAAGAAAACATGAGCGAACAAGAGGTGTTGGGTTGTAGTAGTGTGCAGAGTTGTCGAGACTGTTGTTAGCTAAGATGATTTGGAACTTTGCGGAAAGAGTAGCGAAATCTGCTGTGAAAAGATGATTTTCCAGAATGAATTTCAGTTTGCGAAGAGACAACCAGAAAAAAACTTTCTTTCAAGAATGCCAAAGTTGCTGAGTTTGTTTATGGAAAGAAACAGTTTGGAGTTTCTCAGTTAGGGCGTTGTGAGATTCAATTTTTTTAAATCTTTTGTTTTGAGTGATTGGTGGCCCAGATTGTGCCGCATACACGATAGATCAATCAAAATTTACGCAGATGGATGCGCCATAGTGCTTCATTAAGAGAGCTGACCACCAAGGGAATAAATGGAAGGTAAAACTAACCGGGAACTGCAAGCATTGCTAGAAGTGCAGGACCATAAGATCAAGCAGCTAGAACAGCGAATCACGACCCTTGAGTGGGTTATCTGCACGGTCGTTGATGACAGTGAGCCTGAGCTTGGAACCAAGCATAACCTTCACTGAACTTGACAACAGGGCGTGAATTCACCTGATACAAATCCTTTTTTCGCACCCCAAGATTCTCGCTAGCAACCACTCAATAGAAGTTTGGTTCAAACTGGAAATCATTTGAACCGATACTTCCATCTTGGTATGTTCAATCTCTCAAAACTCCACTGTTCTTCCTTTAAAAATCTGGATACAAAGGCATGAGAAATTTTGCCAAATGGCTACTGATCATTTGGTCCTTATTGTGTTTGATCGGTGTTTATTTCGGCTTTACTGAGTTTTCTGGCTCGTCAGAGAAGGTTGTCTCCGGGATTGGTGGAGAAGAGCTCGAAATTAACGTAATTGTCGCGATCTTCGCAGGGCTTCTGCTCTATTTGATCATCGCCATGCCTGCTCTGCTTATTTGGCTGCTGTTGGATCGCAGGGAGGATCAGGTGGTCGATCATCTACGCTACTACGATCTTGAGAAAGATGATGAGTTTCAAGAAGTATATGATTTAGACAAGGAGGTTTCTTTTTTTCAGGTAGCACCTAAGGAGAAAGAGCAGGGCGAATTGTTCCCGACAGATCGTCAGTATGAAGATCCGGTTGCAGAAGTGGAGTATGATGAGAGCGAGGTCGGTCAACTGAAGTCAAGGGTTGCTATGCTGGAGCAAGAGAATCTCCAACTCAAGCAGATGCTACACAAGCGAAATCAAATCATCAGCCAGTTCAAGAGTTCCGTACGCAGTGGCCGCTAGGTCTATTCTTTTCTTGTTGATTCCAAAATCTTCCCTCAAGATTGTTCCCCTGTTCTCATTGAATTCTTGCTAAGTATTGTCCAATCTGACGAATTTCAGAATCGTTAACCTGGTTGATCGTGGGCCACATGATGGTAGTCATGCCATTGTTGCGACGTTTGTACTTGATGTCGAGCATCTGATTAATCAAGTAGGAGGCTGGTTGTCCAGCGAGGTGTGGGTAGCCATCCACAGGAGGGTTTAGACCCTCCGTACCGTGACAAGTTTGACAATTATATTGGAGATACAGGGCAGCTCCCACCTTGGTGTCGATCTGGTATTTGCCGATCGTGTCGTCATCCAATAGCCGGACATAAAGCACTCCAGTTCCTAACACCAAAGCTATCAGGAACCCACATCTCATTGTCCACGACCACACTTTTGCAATCAGTATCAACATCAATGACTACCCATGAAATGTTTAACGGAAGTCTCCAAGAGCTCTGAAAAACCCCTTCAATTCTTTGCTGGGAGACAAGAGCTGCAGCTTGTAGACGGCGCCACTCAGACTGGTTGCGTATAACTCTCCAGCTGCGTCCTCTGTCAGTGAAGAGAAGAACATCACCTCTCCTAGTTCTTCCCCATGCTGCATTCTAGGCTTGTAGACCAAAACATGGGGGAAATGCTGAATGTCTGGTTCGGTAGGATCCAGTTGAAAGAGTCCACGAAAGTAGTCTCCATAAACATACTGACCACGGAGCCAGGGAATGTCTTCTCCTCTGTAGACATACCCTCCAATTACAGACCGAATAAAGGTGTGTTCGAAGGAAGCAATTGGGAGCACAGTACCTTCCTTGTCACAATTTTCTGTCCCAGGAGGGTAACACTGGTCGCCTTCCAAAATTGGCCACCCGTGGTCTTTCCCTATCTCAACACGACTGATCTCTTCTTGATGGTTGTCGCCGACATCTCCAACAAAAATGTGTCCAGTCAATTCATCAATACTGAATCTCCAAGGATTACGAAATCCCCATGCTAGGATTTCAGCACGAATCCCTTCACTGTTACTAGCGAAGGGATTGTCTGGTGGAATTGCATAGGGCACCTCCTCACTGGCGTTGCGTATATCCAATCGCAGTAGACTACCTTTCAGGTCACTAAGGTCCTGAGCATCATCACCCTGATATCCATCACCTACAGAAACATATAGAAATCCATCAGTGCCGAACTGAAGCATTCCACCATTGTGGCTGTCGGAAGTTTTAGGAATTTCTAGCAGGGCTAACTCGCTCGAACGGTCTGCGATATTGTCTGAATTCACCGTAAAACGAGACAGCCGAGATCGTTTGGGACTGTCTAATGAATAAAATATGTAGGCATAGCGGTTCTTGGCATAATCGGGGTCGAAGGCTAGTGAGAGGAGTCCTTCTTCCCAGCCTGCGGAATAGACTGTGTCAGTCAAGTCAAGTAGTAGGCCACTATTTTGAAGTGCTCCCTCGGTAAACCATTTGATTCGTCCAGCTTTTTCAGTGACTACAAATTCTGTGGTGGATCCTGGAAAGAATGTCATTGAGGTAGGTAGTTCAAAACTTTCTTCTGGAACCAATAATTGTAAATCGACACGTGGACGAAGCAGTAATGCGTGTGTTAGAACCAGTGCTAGCATCAATAGAAAAGAGATGCCTAGCAGAGTCCGAATTGTTTTCCAGATGATGGACATGGTGGGTGATGATTGCGAATAAGGATGGGCGGATACAATTGGTTGTTGTGATCAGTAATTCAAAAAAGCTTTAACAGGTTGGAAATACTGGTCAGGAATTGCAAGGCGAAGAATCACGTCCCACAAGGATTTGGCAGCCGAGAGTGCAGTCGAAGAAGAGCGGATGGGGGACGAAGGACAGTTGTCCCCCAGAAGGAATTTAGCCCTGTAGACGTTCAGCGAGATAGACGGCAGGATGGATCACTCGCAAGGGGAGCTTGGCTTCACGAATACCGGCTCGGATCTGGTAGAGGCAGCCAGGATTTCCAGTGACCAGAGTGGTTGCTTTGGGATTGGCTTCTAAGGTTTCACGGACTGAGTCAATCTTGCGTTTGAGTACATCTCCAGCCAACTCGGGCTGAAGTAGATTGTAGATGCCCGCAGAACCACAGCACCAGTTGGATTCCGTCAATGGCACGAGTTTCACTCCGGGTAGACTATTGACCAGTTGACGTGGGTTGGCGTCGATTTTCTGGGCGTGCATCAGGTGGCATGGAGCATCGTAAAGTACTACGTCTTCTTCTTGTCGCCAGGAGAGTTGAGTAACTTCTTCAGGGTGCCGAGAAAGTAGTTCAAGAATGTCAACAATCTTACTGCTCAGCCCTTTCCAGTCCTTGTTGTGCCCAGGATCGCTCTTTGGGAATAAATGGTGATAGTCCTTGAGTTGAGCGCTACATCCGGCTGCGTTGGTAACGACCAGATCAAAGTTGTGCTCAGCAAAGGTCTGCCGGTTGGTTTCTGCCAGTTCTCTTGCGGTAATGCGGTCTCCGCTGTGAACATGCAGTGCCCCACAGCAACCTTGCTCTTCTGGAACAACTACGTCGTAGCCAATGGCACGCAGCAGACGCACAGTGGATTCGTGCACCGCAGCTTCGGAGACATCCATTACGCATCCGGTGAAGAGCCCTACCCTACCTAGTGACTTGGTTCCTGCTACGGCTTGCAGATCGTCGTGGGCGTACTGTTGCTTGAAGGAGCGTCCAGAGCAGTCAGGAAGTAGATGCTGCTGGAAAACGAAAGACTTGGGTAGGAACTTGCCCAAAGCTGTATTGGTGATCAACTTGGGTAGTCCTGTCAGTGCGTAGAGCTTAAGAAGCTTACTGGCTGTGGAGAGCAGAAAAGTAGAACGGAAGAGCCCCTTGAGCAAAACAGTTCGCAGAGTCTGCTCAATCACACCCTGTGAAGAGGTTTCATGGATTACACCTCGGACTTTCTCCAGTAGCTCTCCGTATGGCACTCCTGAAGGACAAGCTGTCTCACAGGCACGGCAACCCAGACAGCGATCCAGGGATCCCTTGATTTCTTCTGTCAGGTCCAGTTCCCCATCGTACAAGCCACGCATCAGGTAGAGTCGCCCGCGAGGGGACTCTTTCTCATCGTGTAATTCACGATAGGTCGGGCAGTTATCCAGACATAAACCGCAGTGAACACAGGTCAGGATGTTATCGAAGTCGGTTCCTCGAAGCAACTGCTGGATAGTCTGACCAGAATTGCCCAGAGGCTTTTGAATGGTCGTGGTGGTCATGAGGCATTCATGGCTTGCGGAAGTTGGTAAAAGGGTGCGTGGAAAACACTAGCTGGGTCCAGATGTCGTTGTAGTCGCTGCGTAAAGCTGTAGGCTATGGAGCGTCCAAATTCACCAAGATCTTGCAGGCTTAGATCTTGGTGTGCATTGCCAAAGACCATCTTTGCATCTGTACGCCGGAAACGATTCTTGAGCTCTTGCAGGAAATTCAGTTGTTCATTTGGATCTTCGACATCCAGCAGGAAGTGAAGGTCGGCTCCGACAGGATGAATTACCTGATGCAAATCGCTATATTGCAAGGCTTCCAACCGGATTGGTTGTAGCGCATCGCGAGTGTTCAACAGAACCATCACATGTAGATGGCTAGGTAGCAACTTCCACTTCTTCCGCAATCCTTCCAGCCAACCAGTATAGCGGTCTGTACCCGGAAGATAGCCTAAGCTGCGATTGGTTTTGCCATCAGCGATGGATTTCAGTTGATTTTGGAAGAGGCTCTGAAGCTCTTTTTCCAGACGTGCTTGTCGTTCTGGATTACCCGAGATGCCAATACCCAGAAGCCAGTCTGGCTCTCCGGTGGTAGCTGGTGCGAGAGCCTGAATCCAGTCAATGGGCAACCGTGCTTCCTGCAAGGCAGCAACTCCCAATAACCAGGAAGTGTCACGAAAACGACTGTAAAGACCGTGTGGCTCAACAGGCTGGGGAATAACTTTGAAGTTAGCAGCAGTGATTACACCCAGGCCACCCAAGCTACCCAGCATCATTCGACAGAGGTCATAGCCTGTGACATTCTTAACTACCTTGCCTCCAGCATGAACACGCTCTGCGCGGCCGTTGAGGTATTCGATCCCAATAATGCAGTCACGCAGACCACCCATCATCAGCCGATTTGGCCCAATATCGTTACAGGCTAGCAAGCCACCAAGCGTTGAGTTGCCGAACCAGGGATTCACAGGCAGGACCATCTTATTTTCAGCCAGGATTTCCTGCAATTTGGAGATGCTCATTCCAGCCTCGACACCAACGACCATGTCATCAGGATCAAAGAAGTTGGTTGCTGTCAGCTTGCTGAGTGAGAGCACATCCTCACTTTCGGCAGACGAAGGGACCGCTTTGGCTTGGAAGTGGGTTTGATTGCCACGAATTTGAAAGGGTTTGGGTTGCTCTAGTCTTCGCTGAAGCCATGTTTGGGCTTCTTCAATCGAAGCAGGGGTAAAGGTTGTCATACTGCCACTCCGGATTTGCGGGCTACCATTTTGGATGCTGCTATATCGTCAGAAATGTGCACCGGCCGTTTGGATTCACCGCAGCGACTCGGAGTGGGAATGGCCTTGGAGGGATTGAGCAAGCTTTCAGGATTGAAGCACTCCCTCACCCAATTCATGTTTTCTAGGTCATTTTCGCTGTAGAGATTGGTCATCAGCTTACGCTTCTCCAGACCAATTCCGTGTTCTCCAGAGAGAGCCCCGCCACAAGACAGACAGACCTTGAGAATCTCTTCTCCAGCATGATGAGTGCGCTCCACTTCGTCTGCATCCTTGTAGTTGTAAAGAATTAGTGGATGTAGATTGCCATCACCTGCGTGGAAGACGTTGGCTACTGTCAGGTTGTACTTCTTGCCAATGGCTTCAACCTGCTCAATGACTTCGGGCAGCTTACTGCGAGGAATTACCCCATCTTGCACATAGTAACTTGGGGAAATGCGCCCAATTGCTCCGAAACTCTCTTTGCGCGCACGCCAGATTCTCGCACGTTCGGCATCATCCTTGGCCCGCTCAACCTTCTGAGCTCCGTTTTGCATCAACAATTCTTCCACTTTTGCAGCATCGTTGCCGATTCCATCGATTAAATCTTCCAGTTCAACGATCAGCACCGCCTCAGCATCTTGAGGAAAACCGGGCTTGAGGGTCTGCTCCACCGCGTAAATCACGGTTTTGTCGATCAACTCCAGAGCTGCTGGTACGGTTCCACTCCGAATCACGGCTGAGACAGCATCGCAGGCACAACGGACGGAATCGAAAATTCCCAGCAGAGTTACCGCTTTCTCTGGATTTGGTGTTAGTCTACAGACTACCTTGGTCACAATGCCGAAGGTGCCTTCTGAACCGTTGATCAGTCCAAGCAAGTCTGGACCGGGCTGATTGTGAAAATCTCCGCCGACCTGAATCAGTTCGCCGTCAGGCAAGACAACCTCCATACCGAGAACGTGATTGACAGTCACCCCGTACTTCAGAGTGTGTGGGCCACCAGAGTTTTCAGCGACGTTACCACCGATGGTGCAAGCTTTCTGTGAGGACGGGTCTGGAACAAAATGATAGCCGTTTGGGCGTACCTTTTCGGAGATACGCAGATTGACCACGCCTGGGCCCACTGTGATGGTTCGGTTGATGTAGTCAATATCGTGAATCTCTTTGAACCGATCCATTTCGATGATGACGGTATCTTCCTGAGGCACAGCTCCTCCAGAAAGGCCGGTGCCGGCTCCTCTTGCCAAGAAGGTTAGCTTCTCACGATACAAGACTTTGACGACTCGAACCAATTCCTCTGAATTGGCCGGATAGACGATGCCCATTGGCAACTTTGTGTAAAGTGTCAGTCCGTCGCTGCGATAGGTGTAGAGCGTGACCTCGTCATCCTTAACCCACTTACTGCCGCAAATCTGCGTCAGCTCTTCCCGAATACGTGGTGCGAATGCCATGGCTTTCCCTGCGTGCAAAGGTAGTTGATTATTGGTCTAAAGCTCCCTATCTTGGGATGCTGTGTTCGGGTTGTCAAACGAAAAAGGGGCCTGACCAATTGCGAAAAAATTGTGCCAAATTACTCTTTTGTTTGACACAACCAAAAATTTAGTAAGGAAAGGTTGTACTGTCAAATGAAAAAATGGCCTGACCAATTCATAATATCATCTGAAGGACCTGAATGCCCCTGAAGCTTGTACAGTCGCAGCGTTTATTTGAACAGGTGGCTCGCCAACTGGGCGCATTGATTCGCTCTGGAGAGTTCACGGTGGGTAGCCGATTACCACCAGAGCGTGATTTGGCAAAGCAGCTTGGAGTAAGTCGACCCACCGTGCGTGAAGCGATGATTGCCCTAGAGTTAGCCGGTTTGGTTGAGGTGCGCGTAGGGGCTGGTATCTTCGTGATTTCTGACCGTACGGAAGAGGGACCACTCCCAGGTAGCCAGGCGACTGCTGGACCAAGTCCTTCTGAATTGATTGAGGCTCGCTTTGAACTGGAGCGCAACAACGCAGAATTGGCTGCCCAGCGAATGCCCGCTGACTTGCTGGAGGAACTCGAGCAGACCATTCGAGAGATGGAAGCGGAAGATATGGCTGGTGCCAACGGAGATCGTCGCTTTCACTTGTTGATTGCAGAAGCAACGGGCAATCGTGCGATGGTTGCAATGACCGAGTACCTCTGGAATCAGATGCAGCACTCGCCCATGTGGCGGCGTCTTCAGGAGAAAGCCTGGAGTGCTGGAATGTCTGAACCCTTTCTGAATGATCATCGCCGTTTACTTTCGGCCTTGGAGCAGCGTGACGCACCACTTGCAAAAGCTGTCATGGGTGAACACCTGCGCCAAGTGCGTGAACTCTACTTTCAACTACCCAATGGTGACCAGTGAACGCCTTTCTCCGCTAGTTTGTAGCGGGTATAGGACTTGAATGAAGGCACCCCGAAGAACATCACTTACCCATCCCTGAAAAGGCCACCTGAGTGTGGTCTTTCCCCCTGCATCTGAACGGAGGCATGGACGCCCTGCCGCGCTTTCTACAAAACCCGATCCGACTCAAACTGGTCCTGCTCTACTTTGGGATTGTCATGCTCCTGCCCGGACTTGGCGACACCCCATTGGTGGACTGGGATGAGAACATCTACGCAGAAGCCAGCCGACAGATGGTGGAGCGGGACAACTATCTGAATATTTACATCAACGACTATCCCTTCGCGGAAAAACCTCCTTTCTTTTTCTGGGAGCAGGCGGCCTCTTATCATCTTTGGGGAATCAACGAGTTTGCGGCCCGTTTCCCATCAGTATTGGCTGGTCTGGTGATGGTGATATTCTGCTTTGAGGTGGGTCGGCGCATTCGGGATCAGTACCTTGGAACCATCTGGTCACTGGTCTATCTGACATCACTACTTCCGGGAGTCTTCGCTCGTAGTGCAGTCATCGATCACACCTTCAACGCCTTCATTGCAATCGCAGTCTTTTTTCTTTATCGCTACGACCGTCAATATGAGGCGTGGCGTCAGCAGTCTGGAACAAGAACCACACAACATCGACTCTCTCTATTGATTGCGGGTCTCTGCATGGGGATTGCGGTGCTGACCAAGGGACCTTTGGGGGGAGTTATTCCGTTGATTGCTTTTGCAGGCTACAAGTTTTTGGTGGCTCCTCGTCGGACAGTTCCACTCATACATTTCTTCAGTTGTGGACTCATCTCACTGGGCGTTGCTCTCTCCTGGTATTTGCTCAACTGGGTTGTTTACGGAACAGAGTTTCTTCAGGGCTTCATTTGGTTTCAGTTGAGCCTCTTCAGCCGTCCGCTAGAAGGTCATGAGGGGCCCTTCTTCTACCATTGGTTGGTTGCGTTGATTGGACTATTCCCCTGGACCCCTTTCCTGTTTCTGCAGCCGAAACGTCTGTGGAAATCAGAAGAAGTACATGTGCGATCGCTAGTGCGTCTTTCCGTGGTCTGGATTCTCTTTGTGCTAGTTTTGTTTTCTCTGGTCAGCACGAAGCTACCTCACTACTCAGCCTCGATGTATCTTCCCCTGACGCTCCTAATTTCTCTTCAACTGCATGACCGTAAGTTTGAATTGCCTCGCTGGTCTTGCCTTGTCCTTGGACTCTGGGGAGTGCTGCTAGCTGTGGGGCTCTGTGCAGTACCTTTTTTGGCAGAGAGGTACTTGGCTGAATTCAGCCCTGAGTTTGAACTGGAATGGTCGAGCGGTATTTATTGGACCAGTGGTGGAATGCTGTTGACCATGTTGCTGGGCACCCTACTGCTCTGGCGCCAACGTTTCTGGTATGGACTCGGGGTCGTTGGACTAAGCATGATTTTTTGCGTTCAAGGCCTCTGGCGTTATCAAGTGCCGATGATCCAGAGTTATATCCAAACTCCATTGGTTGAACTTGTACGGGAAGCCCATCAGCAACAGGCCAAGGTTGTGCTCTATCGCGTTGTCTCCTTTGCTGCTCTCTTCTATGGAGGAAAACCCATTGAGATGTTGCACACCTACAAATTTCCAAATGATCCAGAGATTCTCAATCTCCCCAATTCCACAGATCTGGCGATTATCACAGAGCGCCGCATGGAAGATAGCCTGCGCAAGGATCACCCACGGGTCCAGTTCGTAAAGCACTCCGGTAATTTTGCGTTTTATCACATCCCAGTTGATTCCCCTTGAGTCCCCCCTCGCTTTCGGTTTGAGCTTCTGACCTCTTTTCGATAGGGTTGGTTGTTTTTGTAATCCCTGCTTCGTCATTAGCAGGATTGCTCTCCTTCAACAGATCAGAAAAGGTTCGATGTCGCAGGTCGTGGCAATTGCTGGTGCAACTGGCGCCGTAGGTACAGAGTTCATAAAGCTGCTGGAACAGCGCAACTATCCGCTTCAGAAACTCAAATTGCTGGCATCAGCACGTTCGGTGGGGAAGCAATTGCGCTTTCGGGACCAGACTCTGACGGTCGAAGAGTTGCGACCAGAGGCTTTTCAAGATGTTGACGTTGCATTCTTTTCAGCAGGCGGGGGTCGCAGCAAAGAATTTGCTCCAGCAGCAGTAGAAGCGGGTGCGCTGGTCATTGATAACAGCAGTGCCTTTCGTATGGATGAAGGAGTGCCCCTGGTCGTGCCAGAGATCAATGCGGAGGCAGCTCGACGACACAAAGGGTTGATTGCCAATCCGAACTGTTCAACGATCCAGATGGTAGTAGCTTTGAACCCGCTGCATCAGGAGTCACCTTTACAGCGAGTTGTTGTCTCCACCTATCAAGCTGTCTCTGGAGCGGGTGCCAGTGGTATGCAGGAACTGTTGGATCAAGTCCACGACTACACCCAAGGCAAACCTCTGACACCCCAAGCCTTTCCCAAGCAAATTCTCTTCAACCTGATCCCTCACATCGATGTCTTCCAGGAAAATGGCTACACTAAGGAAGAGATGAAGATGGTATTGGAGACACGCAAGATCATGTCAATCCCTGAGCTCCTGGTTTCAGCGACCTGTGTTCGAGTTCCGGTGCTACGAGCCCACTCGGAGTCCATTTGGGTTGAGACGGAGACCAAGATTTCAGAGGCACGAGCAAGGGAACTATTTGTCCAAGCGCCAGGGATTCAGTTGGTAGACGAACGCAAGCCCGGGGGGTACCCTGTGCCGTGGGAAGCCAGCGAAACATTCGACACTTACGTTGGCCGAGTGCGAGAAGATCTGTCACACCCACGCGGATTGACCTTCTGGTGTGTAGCGGACCAGCTCTACAAAGGAGCAGCTTTGAACGCAATTCAGATCGCTGAGGTTCTGCTGGAAAGCTGAATCTGGAATAGGCTACTTGAACCAAGATGGTAAACGACCACACTACAACCAAATCCTGGCTTGGTTGACGAATGAATTTGAACGCCGACCACTGGAGGAATGTGATTTCCGCCACCTACTTCAGGAACTTCAGGAACAGTCGGATTCTACTGAAGAGGAGTTACTTCGTCATGGCTTTCGCAGAGCATATCGCCAGTTGGTGGAGGGTGTTTGAGATTTTGAGTTGGAGAGCGCCGTGCCCATGAATTTGCTTCTGGTGATCATCGGAGGATTTTCACTCTTCGTTGGTTTCCTCGGAGTGTTCGCACTAATGAGTAGTGACTCGGAAGACGAGGAGTACATTCCCAAACGTTGGTTTGTTGGAGTGTGTGCAGACGTTGCTAGAATCTTGAGAGTACACGTTGCTCTGGTGCGACTGTTGGTCATCATCTACATTCCCTTTGTTGTTGGGCTCCTCTTCTACATAGTTTATTCCATACTCCTAAAGAGACGACGGCAGCGGGAAGCTGAAGTAGCTGCCCAGCAGCCAGAACGTCCTCCTGCCACGATCACCAAGATTGATAGCATCCACTACAACTGAGTTTCATTTTCTATCAGCCCTGGCCCTGATCACCCGTGAAGAACCCGTGAATGGCCCATTGTCTCAGGCTCTGCAATCAGTAGGAATTCGAGTTTGTCATCACCCAGTCCTGGTTACAGCGTCACCTCCTTCTTGGAAAGTATTTGATGCTGCTTGGCATCAGCGGCAGCAGGTGGATTGGGTTGTTTTCACCAGCCAGCGGGCTGTTCGAGGGTTTTCTCAGCGTTTGGCAACACTTGGTGGGAATTTAGCTGAACTGTCTCATTGCAAAATTGCTTGCATCGGGCCCTCAACAGCAGAGGCTTGGATCGCTTTGGGAGGTCAGCCGCCGTTGGTTCCAGAAGTTTTCCACGCTGAGGCTCTGGGAGCAGCGATACTACAAACAGGCATAGCCTCCGATCATTGTTGTTGGTTACCGCAGGCACTGCAGGCAAGTGAAGTCCTAGGGGTACTTCTCCGAGAAGCTGGCATCAAGGTACTAGAAACGCCAATATATCAGATTCTTCCGGCTCCCTCTGCAGCTTCACGAGCCTGGAGAGACACCCTTGAAAAGGGTGTTGATTGGATCACCTTCGCTAGCCCTTCTGCAGTAGAACACTGGTTCAACCGTCTACCCCTGAGCGAGTGGTTACAGTTGACGCAACGTCCAAGAATTGCGTGCATCGGCCCATCGACGTCAGCGGCTGTCCGCGAACTGTCTCTGTTGGTGGATGTGACCGCTACTTCGCATAATTTCGCAGGTCTGGCTGATGCGATTGTGCACTTTCCCAAAGATCAAAACACCCCAGTTAGCTGAAAGAGCATGAATCGACAACTACTGTTGAGTTTTCAAGGACCTCATCACCCTGAAATTCTGTCGCGTCTGGGTGCACTTCTCGATAGCTGGCCTGTGCGGTTGCTGGATCTACATGGTCTGGAACAGGATCAGATTTTCTCTGGCTTATGGCAGTTGGAGTGGACCAGTGAACAGGAGCCACAATTGATGGAAAAGAGTTTGTGCTCCCTGATGCAGGAATTTGACATGCAGTTCCGGCTCAGCCAAAGCGAGGCTCAGCCAAGAAGAGAACAGAGATTCATCCTGACTCTGCTTGGTGAGCACCTGAGTACGAGCTTATTGGCGCAACTGCTACAACGCCTTCAGCAGGAAGAGTTACTCGTCCATGGGCTTCAACCGCTGGAGAGTCAGCATCTACGAGTCTTGGAACTACAATTACGAACCCATCAGCAGCTGGATCGACCGCGTCTGCTCCGGGATTTACTGCCGTTGCATCAGCAACATCACGTAGATTTTGCCCTGCAACCAGAATCACTGTTTCGGCGGCACAAGCGGCTGATCGTATTTGATGCAGACATGACGTTCATCCAGTGTGAGATTATCAATGAGATGAGTCAGCTGGTTGGCTGTGAGGCAGAAGTAAAAGTGCTGACCGAGGTAGCCATGCGTGGTGAGCTGGATTTTGAAGAGGCTTTGCGGGCCCGTGTTCGCTTGCTGAAAGGCCTCCACCGAGATGATTTGGAGTCTTTGCTTCGTCAGCTACCTTATACTCCGGGCGTACGGCGTCTGGTACGTGTACTGAAGCAACTTGGCTACAAGCTAGCGTTGCTCAGTGGTGGATTTCAACTGTTTGTTGATCATATTTGTGAGGAGTTCCACCTCGATTATGGTTTCGCCAACTCATTGGAGTGGCAGGATGGTCGGTTGACCGGAGAACTGCTGGGGGAGATTGTCGATGGTCAGCGCAAGGCGCAGTTGCTGCAGGAAATTGCTGCGCGTGAAGGCATTGTTCCTGAGCAGGTTGTAGCCATTGGTGACGGTGCGAATGACGTGCAGATGTTGGCGATAGCCGGTCTGGGAATCGCCTTCAATGCGAAGCCAGTGTTGCAGGAACGGGCCAGTGGCCAGCTCAATCAGCCTAACCTGGATGCACTACTCTACTTCCTCGGCCTCTCTGGGCAGGAGCTGGCGAATTGCTGAAAAGCTTTTCCAACTTCAGGATTCTTCATGTGGTTCTCAGGACGGATTATGTATGCTTCTTTCTCTTTGTTACTAGGTTTTTCGATCATTGGCTGTACCGGAAACCGGCCTACTGAGTTAGGTTTGAAAGATGGTTATCTACGCCCTTGTCCATCTTCTCCGAACTGTGTCAATAGCATGGGTAATGAAGATGAGACACACCGAATCGAACCTTTTCGTGGTGTTTCGCTTGCGGAATTACGAGAACTACTTCAGAACGAGGAACGTGTAGAAATCGTAACAGATCATGAAAACTATCTGCATGCGGAATTCACGAGCCTTATCATGAGATTTGTTGACGATGTAGAGTTCTTTTCAGTTGCAGAGGAACAAGTAATTCATGTACGTTCTGCTTCACGCTTAGGTCGCTCTGATTTGGGGGCTAATCGTCGTCGGGTGGAAGGATTGCGCACGAAGCTGTTGGGAGGCAAGTGATGGTTCGTTTTGAGAAGGAGACCTTGTCGGTTCACCAGACCGCAAGTGGCGCGCACTATGAAATTGATGTGTATCGCTATGATCCCCCCAACCCTACAGAGACCGTACATCTGCAAGGGGGCTTACATGGTATCGAACTGACGGGCATCCCTGTTCTTTACGAGTTCATGAAGCTGGTTGAAGAGGCTCAGTTGCCTCATCGAATCATCTGTGTACCGCAGTCGAATCCAATGGGACTGGATAGCCAGATCATGGGGGTACAGACAGGCTATAATAACCTGCACACCAACCAGCAAAACTGTTGGAACTGGAACAGAATTGGGCAATTACGAGGTGATGGTAGCCAGGAAGGAGAATGGGTAGACCTGTTGCTGAACCTGACTGAGCCAGCAGATACCGTTCTGGATCTGCACACTGCAGGTGCTGAGACAGCGCCACATGTTTATGCTCATGTAAGCCAGGTCGAGCAGGCTCAGTGCTTGGGATTGCCACATGTTTTGGCTTGGGAACAACATTCCACCAGCTTCTGTGATACCTGTCAGCAACTTGGCAAGGTTGCACTTACCTTGGAATTGTCTGCAAGCCGTGCGATTACTAGTGAAGATGTAGAGCGTGGAATTCAGGCCTTGCAGCGATACTTTGGTATTTTGCCCAAGGCTCCAGCAGCTCGAGTCTGGTCGATTCGTGAACACCTCAAACGCTGGCTGTCACCGAGTGGGGGGGTGCTGACCTGGCATCGGCGAGCTGGAGAATACATCCAACAAGGAGAACCACTGGCTACATTATACACTCGACAAGGTAAGCAGGAACTAGCCTCACCCTACAGTGGTTTGCTATTGTTGAAGAATCCCACTCATGCACCTCATGAGCGTCAGGAGTTGGCCAAGTTCTTGTTGGAGTAGGCTGGATTCAATGAGCGAGTTGATACTTTCCAAGCGGGAGATCCGACAGCGTGTAGAGTATGGAGCCCTTGTTTTGGCTCAACGATTGGCCGTGCTCACCCGAAAACCTCAATTGGGATGGTGGGAACATGGTTTTGCCAAGCTGACCTACCAACGATTGAAGATTTATCGGAAGGTGGTTGAACCGAATCTGCGTATTGCCTTTGCGAATTGGGCTGAAGAGGACCGTGCTCAACTTGCTTATGACAACTATCGCTGGTTTGCACGATTTACGCTGGACTTGTTGCGTATGTCCGACTGGATTGGACGGACAGAGAGCATCTGCGAGGTGCGCAATCCAGAGATTCTACGCGAGGCATTAGCAGAGGAGCGAGGTGTAATTCTAGCGTCAGGTCATTTTGGTAACTGGGAGATTATCTGCCCTAGGTTGGCTGAAGCTGGCTTTCCAGTTTCACTCTATGTTGGTGCTCAGACCAATCCACGCTCTGATGACAACCAGAATACGTTGCGTGCTAGTTTTGGAGTGGAGACGATTGGTCGTAGCCGTCAGGCGCCATTGCGCATCCGTCGTGCACTAGAGAACAATCGGGCTGTCACTATCATTGTTGACCAGAATGACAACAAATCCGATCTCTTTGTCGATTTTTTCGGTAAGGCTGCCTCGATGAGCAAAGGGCTGGGAAGCTTCCATTATCTTAAACAAAGTCCGGTTCTTTTCACTAACTGTACCTACCAAGGTAATCGCTGTTTGCTTGAATTCCAACGGTTGGAATGTCCGCACAGCGGTGACAAGGAAAGAGACCTGCAACAGACGTCGCAGGCCTTCACCACCGCAATGGAGGCGGCAATTCGTCGTCATCCAGAGCAGTACTTCTGGATGCATCGTCGTTGGCGCAAGCGTCCGGCGTATGATCCACAACCTGTCTACTGAGGGAGACCAGCAATGGGCAAGAAAGCTGACAAGAAGAAGGAACAAAGGGGACAACAAGACGTTGTAAAGGCGGCTAAGAAGCCAGATACGTCTCCTACGGTAGAAGAAGTTCCTCGCATAGATGTACATATCAAGCATGAGAGATTAAACAAGTCTTTCTATGAGTCAGAGTTGGTAAGACTGCAACTTGAGTTGGTCAAGTGGCAGACCTGGATCAAGCAGAAGGGCCTCAAGGTTGTCATGTTATTTGAGGGCCGTGATGCCGCTGGTAAGGGTGGTGTTATCAAGCGTATTACCGAACCACTGAATCCACGGGGCTGTAGAGTAGTAGCTTTGGGAACACCGACAGAGAAAGAGAAGACACAATGGTACTTTCAGCGCTATGTGCGTGAGTTACCGGCTGCAGGAGAGATTGTTATCTTTGATCGCAGTTGGTACAACCGGGCAGGTGTTGAGCGGGTAATGGGCTTTTGTACCGACGAGCAGTACGAAGAGTTTCAGCGCAGTTGTCCAGAGTTTGAGCGAATGCTGATCCGCTCTGGAATTATCCTGCTCAAGTATTGGTTCTCAGTCAGTGATGAAGAACAAGAGCGACGCTTTCATGATCGAGCCAAAGATCCGGGCAAGCGCTGGAAACTGAGCCCAATGGATATGGAGTCAATCTCTCGCTGGGTCGAGTATTCCAAGGCCAAGGATACGATGCTAAACTTCTCAAATATTCCAGAAGCTCCTTGGTTTGGAGTAGAGGGTGATGATAAACGCCGTGCTCGACTCAATTGTATTCATCATGTTCTGAGCAAAGTGGATTACAAAGATGTTCTGCCATCTGTGATCAAGATTCCAGAGAGACCTCCGCTACCGAAGGATTACCAGCGTCCTCCGCGAGAGGAGCAATTCCATGTACCAGAAGTGTACTAGAGTCCTGTTGAACCTCTGTTGGGTTTGTTGGTCAGGGACAGGATGTTCCTGACCTCCATAGTGTTTTCTGCTGGGAATACCGTGAGGGATATAGAGCAGCCAGTCAGTACCTTTGAGTTGCCAGTCGACAAAGCAGAAAAAGTGCTGACCCATAGAAGTCAGAGCAATTTTGCTTGACTAAATTGAGACAAAAATATTTTTTTGAAAAAAACTACGTAATTCAGATCAAATTGATTCCAACAAATTCCGAAAAATCAGTCACAAAACCGAGGAAAAGGTGGTCCGCGAAAAATCTTTTGATGGAATGGTCTCGGAGTCTAGCAGAGCTTTAAAACAAATATTCAGGATCAATGAGAGGTAACATGATTGTAAAGATTAAGTGCTTCGTCTGCGATGGCCTGACATTAGATGATCCGGAATGTCGGATTTGCGAAGGCAAGGGACAAATTGAGAGCTTGCTGAAACTCAGTGTTGAGGACTTGAAAATCTGGGCAGAACGGTTGCAGCAGCAGCAACAAGAACTGGATGCCCAACACCATGAAATCCATGAGATGGAAAATCGTCTAGTACAGCGCGAGGAGGAAATTCAAAACAAGGAAGAGGAATTGGAGCGCATGAGAGCAGATCTGGATAACTCTTTGGATGCTTACGAACTCTACAATGACAAGTACAAGGAGTTGAACGACCACTACTTGTCGAAGGTTAGGAAATTACAGTCTGAGATGAGTAAAAGAAACGAGGAATTTCAGCAGTTGAGCAGAAAGATCAACAACTCTGGAGCGCCTAGCAGTGATCAGGACCAAGCAGCGATTATGCGAGAATTAGTTGTTTCACTGAGCAAACTGATTACCGAACTTGAAAAGAAAGAAGATTTTCTGCCCCCTCCCCAATGAGTTGATAGTGCGTTCGCTGAACCAAGTGTCGTATTGTTATTCCATTCAGACATTCTGCTGATACCAAGGAAACCAATCCTTTGATGGTAGTTGAGTAGAGCCTAAAGCCTCTCCAATCCGCAAAGCCTCATTCCACTTAGCCATCCGTTCTGAGCGTGAGAAGGAACCAACCTTCAATTGAGTAGCCCCCCAACCTACAGCCAGGTGCACAATCGCCACATCTTCAGTCTCTCCAGAACGAGCTGAAACAACGGCTTGCCATCCTGCGGCATGTGCAGCGTCCAAGGCGGCCTTGGTTTCAGTCAAAGTCCCAGCTTGATTCGGCTTGACCAGCAGTGCATTACAGGATTGATGAGTTGCTGCTTGCTGAACTCGGCTGGCATTGGTCACCAGAAAGTCATCACCAATGACTTGAACAGGACGTCCCAGAGCTGGAAGTATCGCTTTCCAGTCATCATCTTCAGCGAGAGGATCTTCCAAGGAGATAATCGGGTAGTGTTTCAGCCAGTTCTTCAGAAGTTCCAGCATCTCTGTGCGATTCAGCACACGCTGATCTCGGCTGAGACGATAGCGGCCTGATTGCCCAAATTCAGAAGCAGCCACATCCAGAGAAATCGCTAAGTCTTGACCTGGTTTGAAGCCTGCAGCTTCAATGGCTCTAACACTCCACTCCAGTGCTTCTTCATTGCTAGAAAACTGGGGCCACCAACCACCTTCATCAGCTACACCAGCCAAGAGCCCACTTTCATGCAATAGCCCACCGGCTGTACGATATACTTCGGCCGTCCATTCCAGTGCTTCGCCAAAAGTTTGGGCACCTACCGCAATCAGCATGAAATCCTGAATGTCGATTCGTCCAGCTGCGTGTGCTCCACCACCAAAGAGCTGAATTTCAGGTAAAGGTAGGTAGGCTGGGGTGCTTGTACAGAGTGATTGCCAGAGTGGTTGCCGCTGATGGGCTGCTTGAGCTTGCGCGAATGCCAAGGAAGTGGCTATGAGACTATTTCCACCAAGTCGAGATTTGTTAGGGGTTCCATCAAGCTCAATTAATTCTTGATCCAGTTCCGCCTGGTTGGTGAAGTGTTTTCCCTGCAGATTTTTGGCAATTTCCCCGTTCAGTAGATTGAGTGCGTTACGCACACCAAAGCCACCTAGTGCTGAACCCCCATCACGCAAGTCAACCGCTTCAGCCGAACCTCGAGATGCCCCAGCTGGAGCAACACCTCGACCTAAAGAACCGTCTGACAGCCACAAATCTACTTCGACTGTTGGTCTACCACGGGAGTCCCATACTTGGCGACCTTGCAATTTGGCGATAGTGGTGTCTAGGCCCATACGTTTCTCCAAGCGTCACAAATGTCAGCTAAATTTCTGGGAGCTTTTCGAAGGAGAGGAAAAGCAACACTGCGAACCAACTTTCGATGTGCCTCTGTTTGTAGATACTCGACAGGCGATTTACCATCAACCCGAGCCAACAGTAAGCCAGGTAACAATGCGGCAGTTCTGGCTTCAAGCTCTGCAGGTGCTTCCCAGTCGACTTGCTCTAGATAGGCTTGTTGCAACATCATAAAGCTTTCCTGCAGAGCCGGTAGACGTTCAGGTTGGACAATGGTTTTCAGCAGCAGGTGATTCAGACAGAACGCCAAGTCGAAAGCTGGATCGCCGTACCAAGCACATTCTGCATCGAGAAAGACAGGTCCTTGAGGTCCTTCCAGAATATTTTTGGGGCTGATATCTCCATGAACAAGTGTGAGTTTTTGATGAGCTGTTTTGTCTGCAAGGCTCTGCAGAATAGTAGTGAATTCGGAATGACGAAGGGCTGTTGCTCGTAGGTAGGGTTCCAGTCGGAGTTGTTCAAAATTAGAACCTGTTGCAAAAGCATCGGCAAGGTCTGAACGGTGAGCTGTGGCTGAATGAATTTTTCCAAGCCTTTCCCCGACTTGGGCTGCAAACGAAGGGTTGATGCGCCCTTCCAGTAATTCGGTTTTCCAAAGGAGATGCTGTTCAGGATCCAGATATTCCATGGCGAACAGGAGAGCAGCATCGTCTGCAGCCAAAACTTGAGGAACACTGCCAGGAACAATCTGATGAGCTAGTTGATACCAGTGGCGTTCGTATCGATTACGATCCAGTGGTGCAAACCAATCTTGAGCTACCTTCAGCTTAGGCAAGGCCCGTTTGACGCAGAAGCGTCGTTGTTTCGTTTCCAGGAGCCAGATGTCTGAAGAAACACCACCAGTCAAGGGTGTGGCCTGGAAATCTTGACCAATTTGGAGTAGCCCCAGAGTTTCAAGGTAACTTCTCAGGTCCGCTGGTAGCATCTCCATTCTGGAGCGTTGGTTAGGGGGGCTTTAGTTGACTTTGTTCAAAGGGAAGGTTTTGTCGTAAACTCTCTGCTTTTTCGCATTCCAAGCCACTACTCGTAGTAGGGAATTCTTGTCCCAATTTTTAAACTCTGCCCGAACGTTCTTGAAATTCCGGATGGCAAAAGGATCAGCAAAATGATCTGTGATTTTCACTGGTGTAACTGCGTCATCAGCATACACTAGGAAGGTCTGTAGGAACCCAGTCTGACGCTTGCGATCACGGTTGCTCAGTTGGAAGCGGACATTGAGTTGTCCGTTACGGTTGTTGAGTTGTATTTTCTCTATAGCTACGGGACTTGGGCCAGCAAGTGCTGGTGAACGAGAAGTTGCAGTTGAGGCCAGGGTTTGTGTTGGTTTTTCAACAACCTTGGGAATGGCTGCCAGTTGCTTTTGTAAACTGAGGATCTGCTTCTGTAGTTCAGCACCCTGTGTCTGCTGCTGTACTAGTTCTTCATTTAGGGAAGTCAGGTTGTCCTGCAAAATAGCACGCTGAATCTCCAGTTGTTGATGGCTCTCTTGCAGTGAGGCATAGCGAGCGATCTCATCGGTGAGTTGAACGTCCAACTCAAGCAGCTTGACCTGCTGATCATTGGTCTCTGACTGCAGTTGCTCGATACGCAATTGCTGAGCTTCGATGGTTTCCTGCTGTCGCTGGTTTTTTTGGAGTAGTTCTTCGGGATCAGGACCATTGCTGTAAATCGCTTGTCGCATCTCCAGAGTTCCCCGATCCACCACACGCTCCCGCAGATCTTCAATCACACTCCGCATTTTTTCGTTGCGCTCATTCTCTGCGGCGTAACGTTCCTCCCAACCGCCAACGACCTGCAGATGCCAGATGCTTTGGTAGAGCAGAGCTGCCGCCAGCCCTATCAGCAATAGTACAGTTGAGGTTAGGATCAGCTTGAGTGTCTTTGCACGAATCTGCCAGGTTCGGTTGGTACCGACAATGTAGATGGAGGTATCGGGTGTGCTCACAAAATCTCCTTGCAGAAAGAGCGGACAACGTCAGGATTCATTCAGTCGAGAGCGATGGAGGCCAGTAGTTCCATCTGATCAAGCATCGCACCGGTTCCCTTGACCACTGCATCCAAAGGATCCTCGGCATAGAAGACGGGCAATCCTGTTCGTTCGCGGAGCAGGACATCCATACCATGAAGCAGTGAACCTCCACCAGCTAGCACGATGCCTTTTTCGATGATGTCAGCCGCCAATTCTGGTGGTGTCTGCTCGAGCGCAACCCGAATTGCGTGGACGATGCTATCGTAGACTTCTTTGAGACAAAAGCGGATTTCTTCGTCATTGACCAGCAGAACCTTTGGGTTGCCACCAACTTGATCGCGCCCCTTGACTTCCAACTGTAGCGGTTGGGAACGTGGAGCAGCAGAGCCAATGTTGAGCTTAAGTTCTTCTGCGGTTCGTTCGCCAATCAGTAGATTGTACTTCTGTTTCAGGTACTGAACAATAGCCTCGTCCATCTTGTCGCCAGCCATGCGTAGCGAACTACTGTAAACGATCCCGGCCATCGAGAGAACGGCAACTTCGGTCGTACCGCCACCAATGTCAACAACGAAGTTCCCGCTGGGTTCAGCAATCGGCAGTCCTGCACCGATAGCTGCTGCCATTGGTTCCTCGATCAGGAATACCTCACGGGCTCCTGCAGAGAGAGCAGATTCACGCACGGCCCGTTTTTCGACTTGGGTGATACCAGAAGGGACTGCGATAACAATACGTGGTTTGAAGCGCAGGAATCCTTGGCGCTGCTGCACATGTTGAATGAAATGACGCAGCATCTGTTCAGCCACATCAAAGTCGGAGATGACCCCGTTTTTCAGCGGCCGGATCGCCATAATCGTGTCTGGCGTCTTGCCAACCATTTCCTTGGCTTCACGTCCAACGGCCAACACCTTGAGAGCCCCTCGTTGATCGCGCTTGACAGCAACTACCGAGGGCTCACGAATGACAATCCCAGCTTCACGCAAAAAAACCAAGGTATTGGCAGTGCCAAGATCAATAGCGAGATCTTCTGCAAACCAATTTGAGAGCTTTTTCCGTCCAAACATGCGGTTCTCGTCGGGGGCAGAAGTGGCAGGGACAGGAAAGGTAAATGGGGAGGGCTAGCTGGATTTTTGTACGATTTTTTCCCGACGGACAATGCGTCCTCGGCTCAGGTCATAGGCAGACAGTTCAATGGTGACCTCGTCCCCTGGCAAAACGCGGATCTTGTGCATCTTCATCTTGCCAGAGAGATGACCAATCACCACATGCTCGTTTTCCAACTGCACACGAAAAATGCCGTTGGAGGAGTCCACCACGATGCCCTTCAGTTCCAGTTTGTCGTCGCTCAAATGCCTCCATTGTTAGGGGAAAACCTGTTTGTCAGGGTAGTGCATGCCGACCTGAGTGTAGATGGACGGCAATTTCTGACAACAAAGCAGTTTTTTTGACAGTAAACCAACAAGTTTACAGCGATTTTGCACTTCCTTCAAGCGTGCACTGCAAGATTCTCCGCACTTTGGGCAAAGTCGTTGGTAGAGGAGAGAAATTCAGATCAATACAAGGCGCTTAATTCTTCAGGACGTTTCATGCTGGAGTGCCCACATTTCCTGGTAGTAGCCGGGTTGTTGAAGTAGTTCCTCATGGGTTCCCTGGGCTACAATCCGCCCCTCATCTAGAACTAGGATCCAATCTGCTTTTTCTACTGCTGTGACCCGATGGGAGACAATCAGTAGGCTCTTTGCTTGCCTGCGAGCAAAGATTTGCTGAAGTAGGTAGCGCTCGGTCTCGTAGTCCACCGCCGAGAGGACATTGTCCAGAATCAGTAGATCACAGGATGTGGCCATTGCCCGGGCCAAGCTGATTCGTTGTTTTTGGCCACCAGAGAGCAGGATGCCCTTCTCGCCAACAATGGTCTGTTCCTGCAGCGGGAATTTATCAACTTCCTCCCGGAGTGCGGCTTGTTTGAGCAAACTGGGAAAATGTTCCTGCCAGTCTTCAGGCCGATCCTCAATCGCAAACGCAATGTTGTTCTCTACTGTGTCGGAAAAAAGGAATGGCTCCTGAGTCACTGTTCGGATGCTGTGACGTAAGTCCTGGTAGGTCAAGCGATTGATGTCAATGTGATTGAGGCGAATTTGTCCGTCTTCAGCGACTAGATAGCGATTAATGCAGTTGACGAGAGTTGATTTACCGGAACCAATCCGGCCCAGGACACCAAGCGTTTGACCAGGCTTCAAGTGGAAGTTGATGTCCTGTAAAACCCAAGGTCGATCCTCGGCGTAGCAAAATCGGAGATTGCGCACAGTGAGCCCGTCCTGAAATAGGTCCTTTTGTTGTACTTCCGGTAGAGACTGGCGACCTGCAAAAGGCTCTGGTTGTTGAAGTACAGACTGGACACTGGCGAGCCCAACCATTCCTTGCTGGAACATGGTGGTAACCCAGCCCAGTCCCATCAGTGGCAGTGTTAGCAGTGCGGTGTAGGCGATGAACGCGGTTAATTCACCAACTGTGAACTCCTCTTCCAGCACCATCATTCCCCCGAAGAGCAGCACCACCACTTGGAGGATATTGGCTAGGTTCATCAGCACGGGCATGATGAAAGAGCGAATCCAGGCGATGTTCAAGGAGCGCTCCGTCAGGTTTCGATTATCTTTGTCAAAGCGCTCCTGGCTCCAAGCCCCAAGATTATTGCTACGGATCACATCAATTCCATTCAAGGAAGCTACTGTGAAGCCAGAGAGATTCTGAAGATCCGTTTGCCGTGTCCGCATGTTGTTGACCAAAAAGCGCATACCAATCCGGACGATAGAGAAGACAATCAGGATCGGAATGACGCAATAGAGGGTCAGTCGTGGTGAAAGTTGGAACATCATCAGGGGAGTCAGCGAGAGCGCGCTAGCAATATTGAAGACCTGCATGAAACCGAAGCCACAGATCATTCGAATGCCATGGATATCGTTGTTGACTCGGGAAATGATCGTACCGCTCGGATTCTTGTCGTAGTAGTCCCGTTGCAGTTGCATCAACTTGGTGAACATGTCGTTCTTCACCTGACACTCAATCGCACGCCCGGGATTGAAGAAGAGTAGGCGGGACAGTGTGCGAATGAAAACCATGCTGACCGCAAGTATAAGCATGATCCAAAGATATTCATTGAGTAGATCGTATTGTCCATTTAGATCGCTTGAAAGCAGGTCTATACTAAGTTGAACATATTCTGGAATGCTGACCGCCAGCCAATTGGTGAGGAAAGTGGTGAAGATACCGATTGTGTAGGAAACCCAGTGCTGTCGGAGGTAATGGACCAGCAGAAGGTACTTGTTGTGCACCCAGTCGCTGTCCAGTACGGAAGTGGTGGAAGTGCCTCCACGCTCATCAAGTGTATTGGAGGGAATTAGTGTGCGGACCAGGCGTCCAAGCGTTGCTTGCATCAAGTTTCTGTTGAAGATAGGAATGAATCATTTGGACGCAATTTTACCTTTCGGGTCAAAAAGGCTAACATCGGAAAGATAGCAAAAACCAGCCAGAACTCGTTACACCAGGTCTCATGACTGACCCTCTGCTCCCTCTTTTGGAACAATTGGCAGCCCACCACTTACCTGCATTATCTGCTCCGCCTGTTGCTCTGCGTGGGGATGGGTCAGATCGACAGATTTATCGATTCTCCGCAGGAAACGGCTGCTCATGGGTTGGTGTTACCAATCCAGCCCAGGACGAAAACCAAGCTTTTTTGGCAATGTCCCGTCACTTTCGAAAGCAGGGCCTCCCTGTCCCTGAAATTTACGCGGAAGATCGGCAGCAACTGGTCTACCTGCTTGAGGATCTGGGTGATCAGACACTGGCCGACTGGTTGATGGATCTGGATCCGAATGTGCCCGAAGCTGCCGCGCGCATCCGAGAAGTTTACCAAGAAGCACTTGAGGCACTAATCCAAATGCAAACCAAGGGAACAGTTGGTTTTGATCGCAGCTGGTGCCATGCTGCTCCTGAATCGAACACAGCACTTTTCCAAGCGGACCTCCAATACTTTCGTCAAAGATTCTGGGAAGCCTTTGTACCCGATAGTCCTGTTACTGCAACTCTTAGTGAAGAACTATCGACGCTGGCTGAAACGGTGGGCAGGCTGCCAAGAACGGTGTTTGTCTCACGGGACTTCCAGTCCCGTAACCTGATGTGTCATCATGATCAATTATACATGATTGATTACCAGTCGGGTGGAATTGGAGCACCACATTACGACCTAGCCGCTCTACTTCACGCTTCCAAGGCCGGACTGAATGAAGCGCTACGTGAGCAACTTCGAGATGATTACCAGGAACTTGGTGCACGGCATTGCCTGATTGACCCGAAGCACTTTACCAGCGAACTAGAGCAATTTGTTCTGCTACGTCGATTGCGCTCCTTGGGTACTTATGGATACCTTTCAGCCATCAAGGGTAAGTGGTACTTTCTTGATTCCATCCCTGGGACTATTCGAGATGCTCACAGAATGTTGCACGAACGTCCGGCACTACATCAATGGACTGCCCTGCGTACCTTGTTTGAGGAATGGCAGAATCGTGATGAACTGCAAGACCGTGACTGGCTACAACAACAAGCACAAATGATCACCTCCCAAAACCCGAAGGAAAAACCCTAGCATGCCGTCAGCTAAAAACGACAAGCCGCTCTCTTTTGTCGAGAATCGCAATCTGCGAGAGCATCCGACAGAAACCAACGCTCCCGCCTTCCGGCCAGATCCCCTGTCTGTGGATCGCAGTGAAGCACTGGAGGCGATGAATCATCATGCCCAGGAGCAGATTGATCGACTTCAGGAACAAGCCCAATTATTACTTCGGCAGGCCCAGGAGATTGAAGCACGTGTGCGACTCGCAGAACAGATCGCCAAGGCCCAGTATCGGTTCACGCCAGTGTTGCTGCAACCCTACCATCTCTACGAAGCTGCCCAATCCAATAGTCATGTCCTCAGCCTGATTGGCCCTGAGGAGTGGAGTAACTCCTGTCCTTATGGTTCCTATTTGGCTTGCGTGCGTCAGTTGGGAGATGGCACTTGGGAACCTCTGGAGCAGAACGATTCATTTGAAACTTTCCAGGCACTGCAAGCACCTTAGCCTAGCCCTTGCACAACCATTGTTCAGAAATTGAACCAGCTATAAAAATACGGATAAATGAATCAAGAAGAACAACGCACGCTCTCGCTCTTCGAGGCTGTTGATGGCAATGAGCGCATCAGTCAGCGCCAGTTGGCCCAAGAGCTTGGGCTTTCCTTGGGATTGACCAACGCCTTCCTGCAAACAGTGCTTCACAAGGGTTGGGTCCGTGCTCGTCAGGTCAGCGCAAGGCGCTGGGCCTACTTCCTGACACCAGAAGGTTTCCGAGAGAAAAGCCGCTTGACGATGAATTACCTGCGGCGAACGATGCATTCGTTTCAGGAACTCAAAACCCTCATCCTCCAGCATTTCACTGAACTCGAGTTGCAGGGCTGTCAGCGCATTCACTTGTGCAGTGAAGAAGATCTGCAAGAAATCATTCGTCTTTGCCTGCCACTTTCCAAACTGGAATTGTCTGCCTCCACGGGTCCTGATGATTTGCTCAAGCGACCGCTACCAATTCTGGCTCGGGATGAGCGGATGTTTCTGGCTGTTCTACAAGATCAGGGACCTTTGATCCTACATCTGCAGCAACACGGCTGGAAGGCAGGTCAACATTTTGTCTGTCTCTACTGAGCAGTGGATTCAGACACCTCTGCCTCACCTTCTCTCCACCTGGGGTTACTGAAGGAACTACCCACTGAAGCACTGGCTGGCTGGGGTTGTGTGACCCCGTTTTGGGGTGGCAAGATGGCAGATCCCTTCTCAGCAGAGCAAGCGACGTTTGTGTTGCAGCCAGAGGATTTGGCTGCTCTCAAGCAGTGGCTGACTACAGTTGGGCTGACCAAGCTGGAGCGACAGTTGAAAGTACTCGGCATCGAAAGAGGCAGTACCGAAGTCGCTGAGGTAGTGAGCCGCCAGTTTGTTCTGCAAGGAAGCCCCAATGGTTCCTATGACTCCCTCTTCCTGACTGCCTGGAAAGGTGCACGTTCTCAACGTAAATTAGGCTTTTCCAGTCGCTTGTCTTCGTCTAACGAATCAAAATAATCCCTGTCAGCTTGATGAGGAAGAATTGACTGTTGTTGGCATCTTCCTTACCGTTCCTTTCTATTTTTCAAATAGTTGCTTGTTACTTTCTGCAAGAAATAATTATGAAAGCTTGGTTGGACGAACTCGTTGATGGAATCTACCGTGGGCTTTTTGCTCTGATTGTCCTGTTCGTACCTACTTTGGCGCTCGGTGAACTAGTCAAGGTGATCTTTCCAGCAGAGTATCACGGTTGGTCCTTTCTTGGAGTGCTTTGCGCCTATTTCCTGCTGCTCTATCGACTACGTCATCGATTACCATACTGGCGGGATGAGGAGCCAACCGACTCCTGAGGGGTTGTGCTGCAAACCTATTTTCAACACGAATTCATTGAATGAAAGGATTCGCATGAGTGACAATGCACGGATTGATATTAGAGGTAAGTCAGTGGATTTGCCGATTGTGGAAGGCAGTGAGGGTGAATTGGGACTGGACATCAGCAAACTGCGTGCGCAGTCCAAAGCAATCACGCTGGATCCAGGCTATGTGAACACAGGTGCGTGCACCAGTGCGATTACCTTTCTGGACGGTGAAGAGGGAATTCTACGTTATCGAGGTTATTCCATAGAGGAGTTGGCAGAGCATTCCAACTTTCTGGAAGTGAGCTACCTCTTGATTTATGGTGATTTGCCAACGGTAGAACAATTGGAAGAGTTCCGGCGTAACGTCACGATGCACACGATGCTTCACGAGGATTTGCGTCACATCTACGAGGCATTTCCAAAGGATGCTCATCCAATGGCGATTCTCTCCTGCATTGTTTGCGCGCTCTCTACGTTCTACGATGACTTTAGCCACCGTGACCAGAGCGCGGTCGATCTCGCAGTGTGGCGACTCGTTGGCAAACTACCTACGATTGCGGCTTGGTCCTACAAGAAAAATAGTGGTCAGCCTTTTGTTTATCCGAAGAACCACCTCGATTACTGTGCCAACTTTCTGAACATGATGTTCAGCGTACCCGCTGGACCTTATGAAGTTCCTGAAGTGTTTGCCAAGGCGCTCAACGTGCTCTTCATTTTACATGCTGATCACGAACAGAACTGTTCAACATCAACAGTACGCTTGGTAGGTAGTAGCCAAGCCAATCTGTTTGCTTCGATTTCATCCGGAATTGCTGCGCTCTGGGGGCCACTGCATGGTGGGGCAAATCAATCCGTGCTGGAAATGTTGATGCAGATTCAGAATGATGGCGGTGATGTGCAGAAATTTGTGAATCTTGCCAAGGATAAGAATTCAAACTTCCGCCTGATGGGTTTTGGTCACCGGGTCTACCGCAATTTTGATCCGCGAGCCAAGATCATCAAGCGCTACGCTGATGAGGTCCTCAAAATTGTTGGAGTGCAGGATCCCTTGCTAGATATTGCCAAGCAACTGGAGGAGGCTGCATTACAAGACGAATACTTCGTTGAGCGTAAACTCTATCCAAACGTCGACTTCTATAGCGGGATCATCTACAAGGCGATGGGCTTCCCGATTGACATGTTCACTGTCCTATTTGCGATGGGGCGAATGCCGGGCTGGATCGCGCACTGGATCGAAATGCACAATAGTGATGCCAAGATTGGGCGCCCTCGACAGATCTACACAGGTCCAACACAGCGCTCGTATCAACAGATCAGCCAGCGCTGATTCTATCTCTCCAGGAGTCGCATAACTGTGCGGCTCCATCCCGCCTTTCCCTCATTTCACTCGTAGTTGTGCCACGAGAACTCGTGGATGGCCTTGCAAGTCCTGGCAAAATTCAACCAAGTTCCACGCCTCAGTTTCTTGAATGAGCCTCGTCAAAGCCGGTTGTTGATCGTATCCAATTTCGACGATCAGCCAACCTCTGGGTCGTAGCAGACGAGGACCCTGCTGGAGAAATTCCCGATACCAGAAAAGGCCGTCTTCACCGCCATCTAGCGCCAGATGTGGTTCAAATTGGCTGACTTCAGGGCTCAAACTCGCAATCTCTGTGGTTCGAATGTAGGGAGGGTTACTCAGGAGTGCATCGAACGGATGGGTCGCAGATAGAGCAGCAAAACCGTTGGACTGGAGTAATTTTAACCGATTCTGACGTGGTTCAAGGAGCAGTGAGTGCTCCCTACAATTTTGCTGAGCCACTCGGAGTGCGATTGGGCTTTGCTCCAGACAAAGCCAATCCAGTTGTGTGCGTTCTGCACAGAGTGACAACGGGATGGCCCCAGTACCTGTGCCAAGTTCCAGTAGTCGTAGAGGGTGTTTAGGAAGGTGATTGAGCGCGGCTTCGATCAGCGTTTCGGTGTCAGGACGCGGAATGAGCACACCTGGCGCAACACGCAGTCGAAGAGACCAAAAATCTCGGTAGCCCAAGAGATAGGCGACAGGGCACCCCTGGCCACGCTTACGAACTATTTGTCGATAGTCCGCTCGTTCTGGTTCTGTCAGGGGCCGATCGGCTTGTAAATACAGTTGCAGGCGCTCGTAACCCAGGACATGAGCAAGTAGCAACTCAGCATCCAATCGTGCAGTAGCCAGTTGTTTTTCACGGAAGTAGTCCGTGGTCCAACGCAAAACGGCTTCAATTGTCCAGGTGTCTGGGGTTTCAGGCACGCTGAGATTCGGTTGCTCCGACTGACTCGTCGGCTTCTTCAGATGTTTCTGAGGATTCTTCCGCAGCAGCTTTGTTCGGGGTGGGTTCCTTGAGGAAGCGCCCCATCAGGCTATTCATGGCGTCTTGGACTCGCTTGACTTGCTCCATGGACTGCCCCACTAGCCGATCCGAAGTTCGTTTGGCTTCAATCGCAATCGAAGATTCCTTGACAGAAATATCCCCATTGACAGCAACCCAGGCTTTCCGGCGTGTAAAAAATTCTAAGTAGCCGCTGATCTGAGCAATCCGACGTCGACAATCGGACATTCGTAGCTTGAGGCGTTGGCTGAAAGATTCCGACGGATCTTGTTGTTTCATCTGGAGAAAGCCTGCGAGAGCTCTTTCGTAAAAGCGCTTTGCCTGTTGAAATTTCTCTTCTGCACTTTTCCACTCCAGCACAAAGGTATCCTGTTCAGCTAGGCGAAATAGGCACCAGCCCTGGTTACGATACATATCGGGTGTGGTCTTGTTGCGCAATTCGGCAGATTTACCAAATTTTTCGAGAGATTCGACAAAGTGCTCTAACTTCAACAGTTCGAATCCTTCACGATAGTACCGTTGAGATAGCTCGGAGGAAGCGGCGGGATCAGTCATGGTTGATTTAGTATTTTATGGGCAAGAATAGGTGCCGGGAGGTACAATCAATTCTGGATGCCGAACAATGGTTGTCGACTGTCCTGTTGTGAAATGATAAGTGACTCGCTCTTCAGAAATGAACAGAAATTCTGGAGCACTTTCTTCCCAGCCAGCATTGCGTCTAAACTCCCTTTCATAGACAACTCGACAGAGATAATCAATTTGCTGCTGTTGCATAGTGGGATAGAGCAGGGAACGAGGAGACTGCTGACAAGCGCCGAGAGTAAGGAGGATCAGGATGGTCAGCCAAGGGGCTTTTAGAAAAGACATGAACATTACCTGTGCTCAGAAACAACGGCGAGAAATCAGGAAGAAGCTTCCTGCACGGCTGCTGTTGATGGAAGCTCTTCGTCTTCAGGAATGTCCACGGGGCCCGATGATTCAGGGCCAGGATCAACGCGCCACTGACGATAGCCATATTGCACAGCATTGGCAATCTGGCGGGCGAAGCGGTCACGCCCAAAGCGTTGGGTCTGCTTGCGCAACTGAACTGGATCGAAGTCCTCCCATGTCTGCTCCATTTGCTCAATAGCAGCACAGAGGGCATCAACACGGGCTTCCTTGAAAAAAATACCAGTCTGTTCGTTAACAGTCTCCAGTGCACCTCCACCTGCAAAAGCCAGCACTGGAGTACCTGCTGCCTGGGCTTCCAAAGGCGTGATGCCAAAGTCGTCAATCCCCGGAAAAACGAAAGCCCGGGCCTGCTGATAAAGCGGTGGAAGTTCGTGAGAGGCTCGGTCTCCCAGGAATTCGATATTTGGTTCGGCAATGGATTGGCAATATTCCTGATCCTGACCCGTACCAACAATTTTCAAGGGTAGTCCCAAACGGTTGAAGGCTTCGATTGCCAAGTCAACCCGCTTGTTTGGTGCGAAGGCCCCAACCATCAGGTAATAGTCCTGCTTGCTCACCGGTCCTTGCGGAACAAAGACTTCTAGATCAACAGGTGGATAGACGACTTGAGATTCGCGGTCGTAATATTCCAAAATTTTTTGACGAATGTTACGACTGTTGCAGAGGAACGTGTGTACGCGCTTGGCGCTGGACTTGTCCCATTCTCGCAGATAAGGCCGCATTGCTTCTCCACCGAGGCGCTGTAAGCGAGAGGTCTGCATTCGCCGGAAGTAGAGGTCGAAAGAGTCCCAGATGTAGCGCATGGGGGCGTGTACGTAGGACAAGTGATAGGTGTTGGGTCCCACGCGAACACCCTTGGCAGCACAATGACTTGAACTGATGATGACGTCGTAGTCACTGAGGTCAAAAGCTTCAATCGCTGTTGGAAAGAGCGGCAAAAAGTAGCGGTAGTGCTTGATGCCTCCAGGAATGTGCTGCAGGAAAGATGTGTAGATCGGCATCTCCGCAATTGTAGGTGAGACGCTACCTGTCTGATGCACAAGCGTATAGAGGTCTGCCTGGGGAAAAAGTTCACAGAACACCTCTAGGCACTTTTCTCCGCCACGCATACCGGTCAACCAATCGTGAATCAGGGCAATCCTTCGACCTTCCAGTAACGCCATCCTGTTTCTTTCTGAAGATTATTGGAGTCTGTAAACCGGTGAAAGGTACCCGTCCCTGCCCAAATCTGCAACCAGAATCGTCCCTGTAACTATGCCATCTCTGACCGCTTCCAAGTGCTTTTGGATTCGTCTTCAACAACTACGCTTCCACGCCCATCATGGAGTACTGCCAGAAGAAGCCACTTTGGGACAACGCTTTGTACTGGACTTGGAGTGTGCGTTCCATCCGCCATCAGAGCCTTGGACTGATGAATTGTCGCACACGGTATCCTACGCAGAGCTTTGTGAACAAATCCGTGAGCTTTGTGAACAGCGTAGATTCAAGTTGCTGGAGTCACTAGCCGATGCGATTGTTGAACGTCTCCGCGCAGAATTCCCAAAGCTTGAGTACATCCGAGTCTGTCTACACAAGCCCTCCGTTCCTGTAGCAGCTTTATTGGATGAGGCTGCTGTAGAGCTTCGTTGGTGTAGTGAAACATGGCCAAACTCGCTGGCTGCTCCTTGATGTCTTCAAATCCCAACGTGCTCGATCTAGTGCCTCTGAAAAGGTGATACTTGCTGACCTAATCGAGATCTGATCTACTGATTTTGTTCACCTACTATCTAATCGCTTGGAAGCAGTCATGAAACTCCGAGTTGCTGCTGCAACACTAAATCAAACCCCACTGGACTGGCCCGGTAATCTTCGCCGCATTCGTCAGGCAATTGAACAGGCACGTCAGCAGGAAGTGCAACTGCTACTGCTGCCAGAGCTTTGTTTGACCGGATATGGCTGCGAAGATGTTTTTCATGCGGAACAGCTGCATGATTATGCTTGGGAGCAACTGTTGTCACTGCTACCGCTCACCAATGAGATGGTCGTTGTTCTTGGGGTGCCGTTGCGTGTTCGCAAGCAGACTTACAATGCAGCAGCACTACTAGCGCATCAGCAGTTGGTGGGGCTGGTCTGTAAGCAGACATTGCCTCAGCACGACCTGTTTTATGAGCCGCGTTGGTTCCAGCCTTGGATGCCAGGCAAGCAGGAACTGCTGGAGCGGGATGGCCTGCAAGTGCCGTTTGGAGATATCTGCTTTGATCTAGGAGGTGTGCGAATTGGGATGGAGATCTGCGAAGATGCTTGGGGTACCTCTCGTCCAGCTCAGCGCTTGGCTTCTCAGGATGTGGATCTGATCCTCAATCCAAGCGCCAGTCCATTCAGTTTTGGTAAGATCCAGTTGCGACAACAACTGGTCACAGAGTCCGCCCGTTCGACGGCTACGACGTATCTCTATGCCAATCTGCTGGGAAATGAGGCTGGCAGAATCATCTACGAAGGCAGCACTTTGATTGCTCATGGTCGGCAGGGAATGGTAGCATCTGGTCGTTACTTTTCCTTTACAGAATTCCAGATGACGACAGCAATTGTGGATCTGCGCCTGACACGTCTGGATCGTAGCAAGCTGCCCGTTCGGGCTACGTCAGAACCGTCACCTCACTGCATTTTCTGCCCGTTTTCCTGGAAATCTTTACCCATTTCTCTGAAATCTACAGTGAAACTATTGGCGCCATCTCCGAGTAAGCATGAGGAATTTACTCACGCAGTGAGTCTCGGACTGTGGGACTATCTGCGCAAGAGTCGCAGTCGTGGTTTTGTGGTTTCAGCCAGTGGTGGTGCGGATTCCTCCAGTCTGGTGGTATTGGTTTACCTGATGTTGCGTCTTGCTGATGAAGAAATGGGCCGTGCCAAGCTGGTTGAATACCTGACAAGGCTCTGGTCAATGGGCCTACCAGCCGATATTTCACTCACGGAGTTGATGTCACGCTTATTGCTAACCATCTACCAGTCAAGTGAGAATTCTTCAGCAACTACACGGTCTGCTGCACGCACAGTTTGTGAATCGGTCGGTGCCCGACACTTCGAATACGATATCCAACCCTTGCTGGATCAACACCGTGGTTGGATGGAGCAGCAACTGGAACGACCGCTGGACTGGCAGCAAGACGATTTGGCCTTGCAGAACATTCAGGCTCGGGTCCGAGCTCCAGGAGCTTGGTTTCTGACGAATCTTCACGGTGCACTGCTGTTATCTACTAGTAATCGGAGTGAGGCTGCTGTGGGTTACGCAACCATGGATGGGGATACGGCAGGAGGGCTTAGCCCGCTTGGGGGCATAGACAAAGCCTACCTGCGCGAATGGTTGCGTTGGTTAGAAAAAGAAGGATTGCCAACGATCGGTTCGCTGCCCTTTTTGCATTGTGTGAACGAGCAGGAACCGACGGCGGAATTGCGACCCCTTGCTGCAGCACAGTCCGACGAAGATGATTTGATGCCCTACCATGTGTTGGATGCAATTGAGCGTGAGGCAATTCGAGAACATCGCTGGCCACTAGAGATTTGGCAGGACCTGCAGGAGCGTTTCCCAGAGCTTCCGCCGGTTCAGCTAGCACATTACACAGAGCGCTTTTTCCGTCTCTGGTGTCGCAACCAATGGAAACGAGAGCGTCTGGCACCGTCCTTTCATTTGGACGAAGAAAATCTGGATCCGAAAACATGGTGTCGCTTCCCGATCCTTTCGGGAAACTTTGAGACTGAATTGGAAGCCCTCAGGGCTACCGCACACCCAACCTCCCTAGACTCGTAGGAGTATTGCTTCATGGAACAGGGAACCCTAATCGGTAACATCCTTGCCTGGGTGTTACTGGTGGTCGCAATGACCTTCGACTTCGTCAACTTTAGCCTAGATATAGGTAAGCTGGGCTACTTTGTTGATGTACCCTCTTTGATGATTGTTTTTGGAGGAACGATCGCCTCCACCTTCATTCTCCACCCGATGGATGAAGCAAAGACTTTTGGCAAGAGCATTGGGGCTACCTGGAAGCCTAATAACGTACAGTTGGTAGAGACTCTGACTCTGATTGTCGATGTTGCAAAGATCGCTAGAAAGAACATTCTTGCTATCGAAGACGCTTTGCCCAGCATCGAAAACCTCTTTCTCCGCAGTGGATTGCGGCTGGTTGTGGACCGAGTCGACCGACAGGCAATCGTTGATATGATGTCTCACGAAATGAAGTTCACCATGGCCGGCAAGGACAGTGAGGCAGCCGTACTTGGGACGATGGGTTCTCTCTGCCCTGCCTGGGGGATGTTAGGAACACTCGTTGGCTTGGTGCTTCTACTCCAGAACCTGGATGATCCCTCTGCGATTGGTCCTGCGATGGCGGTTGCTTTGATCACAACGTTCTACGGGTCGCTCTTCGCTAACGTTATTTTCAATCCGTGTAAGGGTAAACTCGACATCTACAATGCTGAGTACAAGACGTTAATGGAGATGATCAAGGACGGTGTGCTGTACATTGAGCGCGGTGAGCGACCAGATTTCATCGAGTCTGACTTGATGAACTACCTCCCACCCGACAAGAAGGCAATGTACGAAGCGCTGAAGTTTGAAAACCAAGGCGGCGGCGGCGAAGGCTGATCTCGCTGACTACCCCAAGTTGGAGAATGCATGGGACAAATCATCGATTCCGACGATTGCCCGGTATGTGAGGAATTCAAGGACGGCTGGATTTTTACGTATGGAGATCTGGTCACCCTGCTGCTGTGCTTCTTCATCCTGCTCTTCTCACTCTGCAAGATCGACGATCACAAACTCAAGCAAATCTCTGATAGTTTCCGTTCACTTCCGCCAGGAAGCCCGTTTCTTTTCAGTGGGCGATCTTCTAACTTGGAGCATGCAGCTCAGGAGTTGGAAAAGATGGATATGCCCGACAGCGTGAACGTAAGTGCAGGAAAAGAAGGGGTTGAAGTCTCCTTCAGCCGAAATGTCGCCTTTGCCCAGGGATCCATCGAGTTGAGCCGGGAAGTCAAGGAGACCATTGACAAAATGTTACCAACGATTGGCCCGTTGCCCAACGACATCCTGATTTCAGGACATACGGATCCTACTGATGTCAATGATCGCTTCCCATCCAACTGGGAAATGTCGATTGGCCGAGCCAGCGCGATTGCAACCTATTTGGAATCGAAGGGAATTCCAACCAAGCGGATTCAAGTAGCTGGCTTCGGTGATTCCCGTCCACGCTTCTTCGGCGACACAGCTTACAAGCGCTCGCTCAATCGCCGTGTTGAGATCCTGCTGATGCCTGAAGACATGCAGCGCTGATTCCCTAAACCAACGGATACGAACTGCATGGGTATTCCAATTGATGAAGAAGATTGTCCGGTCTGTGAGGAGTTCAAGGATGGCTGGATTTTCACGTATGGAGATCTGGTTACCTTACTGTTGTGCTTCTTCATTCTGCTCTTCTCAATGTGCAAGTATGAGATTGAGAAGTTCAAGAGTGTTGCTGAAAGCTTTAAGCCCTTGCCGGCAGGTACTCCATTCATGGAAGAGGGCAATGATTCCATGGTGGAGCAAATCTCGAAGAATGTTGAAAATACCGAGCTGGGCGACAGCACCAACGTGACAGCAGAAGCTCGCGGAGTAGTCGTTTCCTTCAGTGCTCAGGCCTTCTTCGAGCCGGAATCCAGCGAATTGACAGCGGACGCCCGCAAAGAGCTTCAGCGCTTTGCCCAATTGCTCTTCCTACTGCCGAATCCAATCCAGATTGAAGGTCACACCGACAACACCCCGCTGACAAAATGGTCTTCAGGCTGGGAACTGTCTGGTGCTCGTGCGGCTCGAGTTGCAAGATTCTTGATCGAAACAGGCCTGGAAGCGGATAAGGTGACGGCTAAGGCCTTTGGGGCGAATCGTCCGCGTTTCCGCAATGACTCCGAAATTCAGCGTGTTCTCAACAATCGAGTAGAATTGATCATCCTGCCAGTCGAAGAGTAAACCTCGTCTAATCCGCTTCTGTCTTTTTTCACTCGCACCTCCGCTCTCTTCTGCTAGCCTATAAAGCTTTTCAAAGTTTCCTCTGCCAGTCACGCCTTCCTAAGCTCAATCTGCATGGAACTCACCGCCGAACAGCGGGACATTGTCAATTTTCCCTTACGCCACGGAGAAATCCTTAAAGTGGTGGCCTTCGCAGGAACTGGCAAAACCACTGTCCTTGAACAATTCGCCCGAGCCCGCCCGAGCCTCAGGCTACTTTATGTGGCCTTCAACAAGTCTGTCCAGCAGGAGGCTGAGCAGCGTTTTCCTACAAACGTGCATTGTCGAACGATCCATTCGTTGGCCTGGCGTAGTGAAGGGCTTCGATTTCGGCACAAGCTCGTTAATCAGATACGCGCCAATCAAGTGATGGACTGGTTGAATCTGGACCAGCACGAGGTTGCTCGCTTTGTGATTGATACTTTGCAGAATTTTCTTGTATCGGCCGATCCTCGACTCCATAGCGCCCACGTACCAACCATCGCTCGGACTCACTTTGGTCCTAAGCATTTGCCAGATTTTGTGCAACAAGCACGAGAGTTGTGGGTGCGCATGAGTGATCCGCAGCATGAAGTACCGATGCTGCATGACGGCTACCTCAAGCTTTTTCAGCTTTCAAAACCCGAGCTGCCCTATCACATCATTCTGCTGGATGAAGCGCAGGACACGAACCCCGTAACAGCTCAATTACTGTTGCAACAGACGTGTGCCAAGATCATGGTGGGAGATCCGCATCAGGCCATCTATCAGTTTCGGGGAGCTATCGATGTGCTCTCCAAAGTACCAGTGAACGCCACGCGATACCTGACCCAGTCCTTTCGCTTTGGCCCTACCATCGCCCAGGCTGCGACCAGTGTATTGCGTCAGTTCAAAGCAGAATCTAATGCTATCCGAGGTGCAGAGAAAACCGATCAACTTGGTAGAGTGCAATGCAGTCCTTTTGCCTACTTGGCACGCACGAATGCAGCTCTTTTCGACCAGGCCACTCAATATCTGGGACTACGCAAGTTTGGCTTTGTCGGTGGAGTACAGGGCTATCAGCTGCCTGTGATCACGGAAACTTGGAAGTTGTTTGAAGGACGCAAGAAAGAAGTGCGAGACTCTTATCTGAAGACATTCAGTTCCTATGAAGCACTAAGGAACTACGCCACTCAAGTGGAGGACTTTGAGTGGCTTGGGCGTTGCCGGCTAGTGGAAAAACACCAGGGAATGATTCCAGAGTTGGTCGAGGAAATGTTGGAACAGTCAGTAGCTCAGGAGGAGGCCGAAGTCCTCTTCTCTACAGTGCACAAGGCCAAAGGACTGGAGTTTGCCCAAGTATTTCTGGCAGATGACTTCCCAGTGCTGGTACGTGAAGGACGTCCCTTGCCACGGGAAGAACTCGCCACCGAAGAGGTCAATATGATCTATGTGGCAGCTACCCGAGCAATCGACCGTTTGCAGCCCAACTCTCGCCTCCAGAGCTTTCTGGATATCTGCTGAATTCGCTACAACTCAATGGTGGAAGAGCCGAATCTTGGAGAAGGCCATGGTCATGCCATACTCATTGGCAGCTGTGATGACCTGCTCGTCCCGGTTGCTTCCTCCTGGCTGTACCACATACTTCACACCGTGCCGAGAGGCCTGATCCAGATTGTCTCGGAAAGGGAAGAAAGCATCAGAAGCCAGAGCCACCCCCTGGAGCTGAGTGAGCCATTCCTGTTTTTGCTCAGAATCCAGCAAGGGAGGGGGTTGATGGAAGAGCTGGAGCCATGCTTGTTTTTCTGGTGGCGTCATTTCCCCTTCAATATAGGCTACTCGCGCATTTGTACGGTCTACCGCTTTCACTCCATCCGCAAAGGGTAGGGATCGTACCTTGGGATGTTGCCGCAAGAACCAGAGATCAGCCTTGCGTCCAGCAAGCTTCGTACAGTCAATCCGGCTCTGCTGGCCTGCTCCAATGCCAATCATCTGTCCATCCAGTGCATAACCAACCGAATTGGACTGTGTGTACTTTAGTGTGATCGCAGCGAGTACCAGATCACGTTGAACGTTGGTGGGTAGATTCTTGTTCTCAGTAACGAGCTCCCCCAGTAAATTCTCGGCGTTCAGCAGCAGATTATTTCGCTGTTGTTGAAAGACCACCCCATAGATTTCACGAAATTCCTCATCCGGGCCGGAATATTGAGAATCAGACTGTAAGACCACATAACCACCCCCTTTTTTAGCTTTCAGTATTTCTAGAGCCTCTGGTTCAAACGCTGGTGCAATCAGGCCATCAGAAACCTGGGTACGAATGATCTTTGCCGTCGAAAGGTCAACCTTGCGACTCAGTGCGATGAAGTCACCAAAGGACGATAAGGGATCGGCACCCCGTGCCCGTAGATAGGCCACAGCCAACTCGCTCAGGTCCTTATCCTGGCAGTCATAGACTTCCTCAAGAACCTCACTGAGCGGAGTGCCAACAGCAGCCCCTGCTGGACTCACATGCTTGAAGGAAGCTGCAGCGGGCAGGTTCAGGGACTGATCCAATTCCCAAACCAACTGCCAGGCGTTCAGGGCATCCAGGAGGTTGATGTAGCCTGGTCGACCATTAAGCACCTCAAACGGTAACGGAGATTGCCTTGTTGACAGTAGGGCTGCTGGTTGCTGATGCGGATTGCAGCCATACTTCAGAGGAAACAGGGGGTGATATGAACGTTGTATGGTCATAACAATGTGTCGAATTTTATATATTTAATTTCAAGTATTTACAGCCAGAAATTTCCAGTGTGTAACAGATGTGCATCAAACATGGTTCACACATGCTTTTTTATGTGTGCAATTGCTACCATCTGCAGTGCACACACTCAATGCCAAACTAGCTCAACTTCTGCTGCTTTTGTGTGTTAACACGTTTTCGCTTTGCCAACTGTGCAGCTATCATCTCATCCATCTCACCAAGCTCAGCAGCTGCCTTAAACTGTTCTAGCACAGGCACTAATTCATCTGTACTAGACAGTTCAACAGCATCCATGCCCTTGGCAAGTTCCAATATCCTGCTGCCATAGCGTACGGTTAATTGCACAGTACCATCCGCACACACACGCCACCAACGCAGCACACGTTTACCCACTTCAACTTCGCGCAGTTCACCACTATCGTCTGCAACAGTGCATACTCTAATCGGTTTATAGTAGGGATTTTCAGCTAGCAGAATCTGCTCACTTATGCGTGCCACAAGTTTGACTCTGCGTTGTAGCACAGGATTGCTTGTGTTGCTTCGCTGATAACGAGTCAGCTTCAGTGTCTTCAGTAATTCCATCGTTGCCTCCTCTATTAGCAAGTGTTCACAAGTATTGTGTTTTCACTTGAGGAGATGGACAACTAATAAATTGGATTGGAAAAGCTTGTACCCACTTGGAATGAGTAAATGTTACCATTAAAACTAGATTCTAAAATACATTGTGTAATTAGTTTTTTCAGAATATGAAGGTGGCAGCCAGACTGAAATGAAAGGAATTATATTACTTGCTTAAACAGCACACTCAAATCTAAGCATAGTGACTAAATTCTTATAATAGTTAAAAAAATCTTTCAAACATTTGAGCAGTTTATGAAAGAAAGAGGCTTGCTGTATGGAGTTGGTAGTGATGCCAAACGTACGCTCTACAACTTGCGCCATACCTGCACTACGCTATAACTAGTGAACGGGCATCAATTTATCAGCACCAGCCAACTTCACACAATCTATGCCCTCACAGGTATGTCCCCTTTTCATTGTGCTTTTTACTTTCTTTCATAACCGACTTCATCTTTTTGGAAGCGTTGATAGAAGCTTCCCACAGCCGTATTAATAATGCCAATGTCCACTTTGTTCATTGTGAACAATCTCATTATTTTTAAGCTGCGACTTCTTTTCCTTCTACAATATTCTTCGGCATTTCTTTTTCCATCTTGGTATTCATACACAAATAAAATTAAATTTCGTTATCGTTTGGCATTTGACCAATTTTAAAGAGCATTAAAGTAAATTTATGAACCTAAGAGAAAATTTCTATTCAAACCTAGAATATGCTCCACAATTAGCGAGGGTATTCTTCCTCAGCATCATCCAATACTTTGAACAGGATCCTACCACTATCGTCCACTACACACTTACAAATGGTGGTGAACTTCGTCTAGCTGTTACGCCTCCTGCTAAGTCATCCAAGACAAGGCTGCGCAATTTTGCTACACTTTATTGGCAGAGTAGAAACGGTGTTGTATTCATACGCTTGTATTTGACTCCTGACACACTTGCCCAACTAGATTTCCATTCTGCTTCAGCTCCCAAACGCACAGCTGAACCCTTGTTAAGTGAAATACGTTTATCTGAACAAGAATGTGGGACTGTTTCGGATAAATTTATAACTGTATTGGAGCGTGCCAAGGTGAAAATGGTAGATACTTTCTAATTCTTATCTGTCTCGCACCCATTACCTTCACATCTCATGTAACAAACTCACCCTTGCTTGCTCCATCAATCAGGTTCCTTGCTCTATAAAGCAGATTTGACACTACAACTGTGGTATTCCTCTTTTCTGCGGCAGTGTCCCTGTCCTCATCTTTTCTCTTCCGCTCCTTTACAACTAACTTCACCTGCTGTGCAATCTGCCAATTCGTTATCCGTTCTCCTCGCAGTTCCGCTACACGCCTAGCATCATACACATCAAATGTTTTCTTCAGTGCATCCACCACAACACTAGTGCCTAAACTGTAGCGAGCGGAACTCAATTTAGGATTTCGCACTGTCCTGCCCTTCACTGTGTGCATGTGTTTCTGCAGTAATCTGTCTATAGCTTTATCTACATGCTGTCGCTGTCTATTCAATTGCACGCTGAGTACGAGTGTGTTTGCTGATTCAACCGCAGCTTTTGCAGCTTCCACAGTGTCCAACTTGTTCGCAGCAGCTGCTATGTAGGGTTCCGCAAACAGGTACTCTCCCCTTGTCTCAAGTGTGTTAACACGTTTTGTCCACCAACTCGCAAAAGCAGCGTAGCGACAACCCTTGTACTGCACATCACCAAAATCCTCATATACCTGAAGCTGTGCCTCTTGTTCAGCTGTTTCGGCTAGCACTACCCCTCCACTTGCCTTCCGTTCACACAGCTTCCTGTAATCCTCATTCAGTGTCAGCGCATACCACCACCAAAAGTAGGGACTTGCCTCAACCTTCCATTTGACAGGTTTCTTGTAGTTTCCAAATATTGGGTGCGGAGAAATAAAAAAACGAATCATTGTTAATAACGATTAAAAGTAGTGTTCCCTGTGTGTCTCCACAATGGGATGGGTTAGATATAATGTTCTAACTGTTGCTGAGGAATAAATTGTTTATCTCTCAGATATCAGCAGTAACCCAACCCTCCTTATTTTAAAGGTAATATGCGAAAGCAAAAAAACTTGGTTGTTGAAACTGTTGTTAACTTCAAAAACGAAGTTACTCAATTAATAAGCAAGCGTTCTGATTGGCAGGAAAATCAATTCAAAACATCAAATGAGATGCTTTATGATTTTCTTGCTAAGATATATGAACTGTACCTCCAATCAAAAGGTGGTGAGAAAGCTGATGTGAGTAAGAGAGCATGGTTAGTTGAGCAGTGTGAAGAACGTGAAATTACTTTTAAAAGTAATAAACCAACACTGATTCAACTAATCACAAAGTTGGTTTTTCATGACTCACTTGCTGATAGTAGACGCGTTAATTCATATGCACGTGTGTTGAATGCTGCAGCACAATCACCCAAAGTCCTAGTCGCTAGTGATGTGCCAGAATTTATCAGAGCAAATGGAGGTATTGAAGAAGTACGTGCTGCCACAGCAAAGAATACCAAATCACCTTCTGAACGTGCAGAATTTGGTAGGAAACTGCTGGCTGATAAAGACACAATCCAAACTATTGCTAATGAAGTTGTTAAAACCAATGTAGCAACTGCAAAAGGTAAAGTGATTTTGTTAGTAGGTATTGCTACAGCACAAGGTACTGTTGAAGTAAAGGATGTCTGCTTTGAAGCTGCTGACAGCAAACTATTGATTAGCAACAAGACAGCTGTGAAAGCTGTGCTTTCCACTGTTTATTCTACAGATTGTCGCAAGAACAAGGACATTGAACAGAAGTTGACAGTAGAGAAAGATTCTCAGAATCAACACACTAGTTTGCTACACGCAGATGAAACTGTTGATGCTGAAGAACTTGTTGCTGCTTAATGAATCTAACAATTAATCTACAAGGAAAATAATGATTGATTTTACACCAAAAGCTACCAATGACATGGTTTTTTCAAATAATACTAGTAGGACTACAATCCACAGCATATTGGATGGGGAATTGCCCTTTCCAAAGAATGGTATCAGCGGATTATTGTTCTACGGAGTCTATGGTAGTGGAAAAACCACCTATGCAGATATCTTCTGCAATGAGTTTGAAATTATAAGAGGTGGAAAGCAGGGAACCGCAAACATTGAATTAATTGATTGTTGCAAGGTTGCTAACTTTGCAAAAACTATTGAAAGCTGTGAAAACCACTGCAAGTTACTTCCATTAACATACAGCAATCTTGTTTATTTTATATTTGATGAAATTGATAGTATTAAAATAAACGAACAGCGATTGCTGAAAACCTTTATGAACAGGGAGAATATTGTTTGTATACTCACAACCAATTACCTGAATCATGTGGATGATGGAGTGCGTGACAGATGCTACGAAATTGATTTCAATGCTGCCAACCCTAATGACTATCTACCACGTTTGCGACAGCTAATTGTTCAGAGCAATTTGACACCACTTAGTGACAAGCTATTGCTCAAACTTGTTCAACAATCTAATGGTAGTTGGCGCAAGCTAGCAAACTATCTGAGTTATCATTGTGGTAAGAAGCAGAGTTTCACTGTGGTTTCTACTGAAAACTCAACAGTGGCAACACAAGTGAGGAAGACAAAGTAACCTGAGTAACCACTGGCTCCATTACAAAAATGGAGCCTACCTCCTATTCAGTAAAATGCCGCTATTCTGAAATACGTACAGAACAGTGACAGCAGTACGTGAGTTGATGTCAGATAAAGTGCGTTAACACGAAATGTACTTTTCGAGTCAGTTTCCCACAGTACCTTTTCCCTCACAGTATCACTTGTCCTTCTTCTTCCTCTCTCTCGTCACTAGTGCCCCCCTCAGCTGTGTAGCTGATATTCCATAATCCTTACAAAGCTTTCTCACCTTCTTCACCACTTCAGCTTTATCCTCTTTCATCTTCTGCTTCTTCAATTCAGCTAGCTTCTTCTCAAGTTCATCAATCTCACCCATACTCATCTGCTCTAATTCCATGTCCTTTGCTTTTACCATGTTGTCACTGTGTCTAAAGTTTAAAAAGTGTTTGCTGTGAATCAGTATTCACTTTGTACATCACATAGCCTGTCAGTCCCTCAGCAGTCCACAGTTTTCCACTGTCTACCGTAGTATTGCCAACTGTTTGTCCACACTAGCTCAAACAGCTTGTTGATTTGGCAACGCTGCTTGCGGCTTCATTGCTGCTAACTGTTGTTGCTGCCCCAACCTAGCATCATCATCCATACTTGCCTGTTTCTTCTTCTCGCCTGAATCTGCTTTTGGCATGTCCACGTAGCGTTTCACCCACTTTGTTCTTGGTACGGGCACTGTCTGCTTCACCTGCTTCACTTGAGGTGCTGCTTGCTTGCGTGCACCTGCAACTACAGATTCACTAGTGCTCAGCATCAGCTGCAGTATCTCCAAACGCAGTTGCCAATCAGCTTTCTCTGTTTCAAGTCGTATCACCTCCAATGCCTGCTGTATTCCTGTGAGTATATTACTCATCTGTTTTCTCCTGCATCTCTAAACCATGTGGAGTAAAATCACCACCCAAAAACTGTAAGTACTCCATGCTTTCATACCGCACGCTGAAATTTTTATGCTGCAGGAGCCATTTCATGCTGCCATCCATTGTTCCTCCGCTTCTTTGTTAATCGTGTTGTGGCACTCTCTACTTAGTTCTAGGAACTGCTTGCCAAGTTGTCTGTGCTGCACTGTGTCTCGCATTTGTTTTCCATAGTGCTGCAGCTTGCTGGCACATATCGCCACACTGCCTGCGCTCGCACCCAACCCCTTAAATCTCAACCCACGTACATAGCTCTCACTCCTACCCAACCAATCCCTGCTAAATTCTGCTTCATTTGCCACTGCTCCAATTGTCTTCAGCAGTGCATATACCTCTGTCAAAACCGTTCTCTGCATGTTTTCTCCTTGTGTTGCTAAATAACAGCAGCAGCCATGTATCAGCTGCTGTTTTTATTTAGCGGAGAACAGAATTGACACAGTCTGAGTGGCGAAGGGTAGGAATAATACGGCAACAGGGTGCAACATGGACACGGCAGCAGAATTTCTGGCTATTTGGTACCTGCACTTATGTGGATGGTACAGCTGTTACCAGAACGCAGTGTGTACGAAATGCTCAGCGTTTCTTTAACAACTTGGACAGGAGTGTATTGGGTAGGCGACTGTACAGGGGAAATACCAGATTGCCGCGTTTGGTATATGTGGAGACAGGTAGATTTCGTGTTAACACACACATCCACTTCTACATCAGTGGCTATGTCTGGCAACACTACAGGATGATTTGGAACACAGCTGAAAACACATGGAGAGCACAGATTGATGGTGCTAGGGATTGTGTTGTACAAGACAACTTGGGTACAGATAAGGTACACACAGGATACTGTTGGAAGGAATTTGATAGGCTCTCAGCGGAGACACTACTGACAGAGTGCTGCTATCTACTAACACTTACTGAGCTACACTAGACAGAGGCGCTGCCCATACTTAGTGTACATGGAATAGGGCAACAGGACTGGATCACAGCTATGTTCTCACGTGTCAATTTTTCCATTCTACTTTTCCATTAACGTTTTCACAAATACTTTCACAATCAGTTCATCAACATTTTCAATTTCAAACACATCTATATTCATTTCTTTACTACAAAATAAATGTAAGAAAATAAACAAATCTCAACATTTCATTATAAGTCACTGTTATCAATTACAATCATTTCTCAATCAATTTCGTTGTCCTCAATATATGTAAGACTTTATAATTATATTATGAAAAACTTACATTTATGAGAGACAACATGGCACAAGCGAAGACACTGACAAAAGCAGAATTAAAGAGACTGTTTGATGTGACTAGGAGCTGCAGCAGATATGCAGAACGTGATTTGACGATGCTACAGCTGACACACTACTGTGGTATGCGTGTTGGGGAAGTAGCCGCACTAAGGATAGAAGATGTAGTGGATGAGAATTACAAGGTGAGAACTGAGATTGTACTTGCCGCATCCATAACAAAGTCAAAGCGAGCCCGTCGCATATTCGTTCCACGTCAAATGCACAGACAGCTTCAGCAGTACATCAACACACTATCCTCAACGATTGCACCCAACACATATCTTTTTAGCACACAGAAGCAGTCACACTTTACAGCAAATACGGCAGCACAGCACTTACAGAGATTATATGCACAGGCAGCGATAACAGGTGCTACTAGTCACAGTGGCAGGCGCACTTGGTTAACTGAATTGAGCAGCAAGGGAGTTGGTGTGCGAGTACTGGCGGAGATGGCGGGACATGCCAGCATACAGACAACACAGCGTTACATCGACGTTAATGACGAGCAGATGCGCTGTGCTGCTGAATTGATTTGAGGGAGTGGATTCGTGTTAGCACGATTTAGTGAAGTGGTGACTCAAGAATTATTGAAAATTGATACAATTTTACATATTTATTCGATAAGTACCTGAACTATTATTAATCCGGAAGAAAAAATCAAAATATTCAACTACTGTATCTGAATCAATTAAAATTGATTCTTCAGTTGTAAAGGCATACGTACTACTATATTGGTTTAACTTTCTGAAAACTGTTAATAAGTACGTACCTTTAGACAAATTATCAGAAACAGAACTTCCAGAATTTAGATTTGTAGAAATAAATGAAGGTTGATTTACAAAATTATTACTTGAAGTATAAATTTTTGCATCAGTAATTGTAAAATTACTTTTATTTTGGAGCGTAACTAAGTACAATGTCGAATTATCCAAAAAAGATAATTCTTCTTCGTCTTCTCCTACAAGTTTACAATTAGCCAAAAGGAAAAATAAAGGAATTAAAGATAGTTTAATTAAAAAATTTAATTTCAAAGACATGAACTTTATTTGATTAAACTATTAAAATACAAAGCTGTATGAAAGTCGGAAAGATGTTATATCGAGAGAGAAGGTGTCTACAAAAATACGTTCTCTTTCGAAAACGTTATTCTGTGAGTCATAAGATATAGCACTATCTCTAAATTCTAATGTGTCATCTAGCTCTACCTTAGGGTATGTAATATACTGCATACCAAATTCGATATTGCCAATTGAAGGATCATATAATCCAATAACTGCATAACGCTGTGTGTTCAGTTTTGTTATGTCGTCTAATCTTTCAAAAAACCATACTGTATTTTCAGTTTCTTTAAATTCATCTCCAAGAGTAACATTAATTACTTGCTCATCAAGAAAACTTAGTGAGCCGCCAATCTCTGCAAAAAAGATTAATGATTTATAATTGATAGGAACACGAACACGTAACTCAGTCTGCAAACTAGAGTTATTCATGTCAATTTCGTACTTATTTGGATCAGATGGATCAAAACTTTCTGATCCATCTAAATTAGTAATTTTAGTTGAAATAATTTTCCCATTTGAATTTTGGGGTTGGTTTACACTTTTTCTAAAATCCGATATTTTAATTTTTTGTCTGAAATATCTTGGTACAATATAAGAATATGAGATTATTTCTAATCCTGTATTATCAGGTTTTTTTGGAACAATTCTGTCGTCGTATTCTACATGAAAACTTTGATAATTTGCAGTACCATTAGCTATTTCTCTATTATTGATCTTAGAAGAAATATTTGCTTCCCCTTCAAGCGATCCTCCTTTTATTCCACCACCAGATTCGTATAAGAAATAAAACAACAAAATTATAGAAATCATTTATGATAATTCTTGATTGAGCCCAAAAACTACTAAAATAATCAATTTAGTAGTTAAATTAAATATAGTTTTCAAAAAAATCTCACATGCAATTTTTATACATTTTTTAAAAAATGCTATTAAAGACAATCTTGAAAGACTAAGGCAACGATTGCAAGTCCTGCCAATACTACTCACTCACCATCCCCAAGCCATCCAAAACTATCTACCCTGTAATCCTCTCCAGTACTGGTGGCGGAGACAACTTAGTTGGATCAGACATGTGCTATCTAGTTTAGGCAACTCTATTGCTGCTAATGGCTCGTATCTAAATATCTATTTTTTTGATTTATAACATTTATAGGGATCCGAGAGACAGAATTGAGCAGCAAGGGAGTGGGTGTGCGTGTACTAGCGGAGATGGCGGGACATGCCAGCATACAGACAACACAGCGCTATATTGACGTTAACGACGAGCAGATGCGCTGTGCTGCTGAATTGATTTGAGAGAAAAGTACGTTAACACGTTTTGTGGGAGTACATTCTGATTTGTTTTGAGGGTAGTTTTTCACTTGGGTAGGAATCATTCAAAATAGCATTTATGCTACCATAGCCCTAGCATATCATGATTAGCATTAATTATTTGCCAAGCAAATTTACAGAGCTCGATACAGCGTTACCATTTCTTCTAACATTTTTACACTTTGATCATCAATTCCTTCAGCATCTAAATCTGGATAATCTACGGTGATTTCACCATTGGTGTCTTTCACTGTTAGTTGTATAAAAAATCCTTTTCTTTCACTATTCATCTTACTTGGATCTTTCGGTAAACTGGCATGGAAATTTATCTCTATCTTCTCACCAACCTGCCACACCACATTTACTAGGAATTGGTTTCCACCTGATAACTTTATTAATTCTTCTTTTTCCTCTTCTTCCAAAAACGCTAGATAGTCCTTACTGTCTTTGCTCAACAGATCAAATGTCTCTTGGAACTGCTCTCCCTCTTGATAACTACTTATTAACTTACGCTTAACTGCAACACTCAGCAGAGAAATCTTTTTATCAAGTCCAGATTTTTCCATCCAATATCTTGACAGGAACTGGATAGCTGCACTCAGTCTCTCACTCTTTTTCATATCAACTTTCTATATTACCTCAATCGTCCCATCTTCGCGTCGTCTGTAATCAGCTAACGCACTTGTAAGCCTTATCTCATCATTCAAGTGCCAATATGTCTTCTCAATCATCGTCACACTCGTCCCACACATGTCAGCAACCTGTCTGTAGTTTAAACCTGCCATAATCCTCTGTGTTATCATGAAGTGTCGTAAGCTATAAAGTACAATCCCTCTGCCTGCCACATCCTCTATCCCAGCAGCTTCCAGCATAGTTTTGAAATACTTGCTCAGCGTCCTCAAATTTACTTCTCGCTTCCCATCAATACTAAAAACCAGGCTCTTACCACTTCTCTCACCCAAACCAGTCTTTAGTCTCTCAAAGTACTGTCCATTCCTACACAGCAGTATCCTACCTCTGCGCACCTTGCTTGTTGCAGCACGTACATTAATCCTAGCCAGCTTTACAGTATTCCCCTCTTTATCCTTGTGTTCCTCTACTCGTACATCTTCCCATCTCAGCTGCTTCTGCTCACCAACCCTTAGTCCACTATTTGTAGCAATCAACACAAACATCTGTGTCAGCTTGAACCACTTTGATTGTAAATCTTTCAGTTCACTCTGCGTATTTGGACTCAGCTTGCGCATCGTCCTTATCAATCTATTGTACTCCTCACTTGTCAGTGTCTGCCTCCTTACACTCTCACCCGCCTCATCAATTCTTTTCAATTTCTTAAAATCAAAGCCATCAATGCTAGTTTCATTCTGTCTGTACAACCACTTCATCATTCCATTTATCGTAACCTGCTCCCCATGCACCGTTTTCTGTTTTACATCTCCCTCTGCCTGCGCATGCCTCCATTCATAATATCCTTCGCAGTCCTTACGCTTTAGATCCTTTACCTTCGTGTTCTTGTCAATAAATGCTACCCAATGCTTTAGATGTGATTTCAGCGTTTTATATCTACTTGCTGCTATCAGTCCCATTTCACAATCATGCTTCCTTGCAGCCAGATATTTCTCAGCTGCTTTCTCACTAGTAATACTGTAGTAGCTCTTGCCCTGCTTCATGTCTGCAAACAATTCCAAGTACAGCTCCTTGCCTAGCTCAACAGCTTCTGTCCTCTTCCTTGTCCGCAAACTCTTCCTTACGTACTTCTTCTCCTTTTCCAACCAATGCCTAAACTGCCAATAGTCTCCACGCTTATAGACACAGGCATCCTCAAATATTGCTATCTCATCCTCTTTGTATTCTGTCTTCCTTCCACCCATATTCGCTCCACGTTTTTAAACTTATTGGAATTTTCGCGTAGCTGTGCGTGCAAAATTATCAAAAATGTCCAATAAATTCAGCGTAAAAATTTATAGTGTGTAAGCTGTGTGAAAATAAAATACTTAATAAATTTAGTTATTTAAACTAAAATAGTTGCGTGGTCATGACAAAGTTTTTTTTAGGATAGAGTTGAATCAGAACGAGGAATCAAGCGGGTGATGAGGGTGGCGCTGTTATAAAAGGCATTTTGCCAGGAGGCTGAGTGGTATCATTGGGGATCTGAGCCTGCATGCACCAGAGTACCAAGCCCGTTAAGGCGGCAGCAATCGTCAGGGGCCATTCCAGCCCGATCCAGTCAGCTGTGGTCCCGACCAACAAAGCACCGATAGCTGGCCCTCCCCGAAGAACCAGACCATAAAGACTGAGCAGACGCCCACGGAACTGTGACTCTACCTCCAACTGCAGCATGGTTTGGGTTGAGATGCCACTCACCATCAGCAACAAACCACATCCCGCCACAACGATCACAGCAAGCACAAACGATGGACTCCAGGAAAGAATGGCCAGCAGCAAACATAAGCCCCAGGCAGAAAAGCGGAAAATTCTTAGCAGCGCTTCGTGAGGTTGCTGACTCATCCAGAGGCTACCAGCGACGGCTCCAAGTCCCAGCCCAGAAGAGAGCAAAGCCAATCCCTCTACTCCTTGGCGAAACAACAGATCTGAGACCCCCGGAAGTAGCTCTGCAAGTTGTCGAATGCCAAGGCAGAGTATGATAAAAATGGCTAACCAGGGCCCTAGCAAGGGATGTTGACGAGCATAGTGTAAGCCTGCGCGGATGCTTTGAATCAGCCCGGTTGGTGCAGTTTGACGAACCTGCTCTACGTGCTCTTCCTGAATCTTTAAATACCACAGTACTCCCCAGAACCAGCAGTAGCCGGTTGCGCTGAAGCCCAATAAAATGGTCGGGCTCAGCCATACCAGCCCAGCTCCCGCCAGCATGGGTCCAAGAAATCTTGCCAGGTTGAAGATGATTGCGTTGAGTGAAACAGCAGATGTTAAGTGTTGGCGAGGTACCATTGAAGAGACCAGTGCCATCCGTGAAGGCTGAGCGAAGCTCGTGACTACCCCCTGAATCAAAACCAAACCAAGTAAAGCAGGGAGTGTTAGCAACTCATTGAGCAACAGTAGGCAGAAGAGCAAGGCCTGGAGGAAAATCAGTCCCTGGGTAATTCGAAGTACCTTGATGCGGCTGTAGCGGTCTGCAAAAACTCCTGCTACAGGAGCCAGCAGTAGGGAGGGAGCCAGTTCGGCCATTGAAATCGCTCCCAGCCAGAAACCGGAATGGGTCATCTCCCAGGTGAGCCAACCAACTGTAGTGCGTTGTATCCAGAGTCCCAGCAGGTTGGGGATGTTGCTGAGTGCATATTCACGGTAGGGATGCTGGGCCAGTGCCTGGTGGATCGGATTTTTCTGCCAGCGTTCGATCAAAGCTAGCGGCATGGAGGCTCAGTTGTAGAGCGGTGAGATGGCTTCAATCTCTGTCCGGGCAATTTCAAAGCGACTCTTGCAGTATTCGCAGGTAACTTCCAGGTGTGCCTGACCCGGTTCGAAGAGAGCTTCTCCTTCGTTGATATAGAGCGATTGTAGGTTTGCTAGCATGCGTTCCTGGGAGCAATTACAGTGATACTGAACCGTGCGGGCTCCCATTGGCTGGAACTGTAATTCCTGAAAGTAGACGGCGAGTTCTTCTGGTTGCTGTAGTCCACGATTCATCAGGTCCGCTAGGCGTGGTCCGTAGAGTTCATCACAGTGCAGCAAGGCTTCGCTGGTATGATCAATCTCGGTATCTCCCGGCAGCCCAGGCAGTTGCAGAACTAGATAGCTTTGATCACTATTTTGGGAAACCCGTACCAGGCTATTGAACTGGTAGGAGCGCTCTAACACCTGATTGATGATATTACGTAGAGAAACTCCGTTGACTTCAATGATTGAATTGTAGGGCTCCTTGGCTTTCTGGAAGCTCTTGCGCACTCGAACAATACCCGTGATGCGCTCTGGAAACTCCTTGAGGTCTTCTGGCATCAGCAAGCAACGAACATGTCCTCCTGCTGTGATTTCGAGTTTCACCCGAAGATACGGATCTTCAGCGTCGAGGTACAGGCCCAGCTGTTCTCCGTGCTTGAGCAAGGCCAGCATGGGCATGAAACTCAGCACAACATCCCGAAAGTAAGCAAAGCCACCTCCCTGTAGAGGATGGATCAAAGCCAGTTCCTGAATCAGTTGCTGTCCTTCGAGGAAATAAAAGGCGAAGCGTTTGGTCGAATCAACGAAGGTATAGATGCGGCTTTCGAGCAGCTCCATGCGGAATCTCTAGTCAATGTGAAGTGGCCAACTCAAGCTGCAAGGCGGCAGGCCCGAGGAAAGGTTTCCAGGAAGTGGCCGAAGTGCTTCCAAAGCGTTTCAACAGACATTTGGCGCTGAATGAAACATTCCCCCAAACTGCGTAACAGGATGAAATTGACAGCCTGGTTCTCGGCTTTCTTGTCGTGAAGCAACAAGGCTCTGAACGCCATGGCATCCAGCTGTGGTAGGGTGACCTCGGGAAGCAGGGGCAACAGAAAGTCACGGATGCGTTGATAATTTTCTTCGGTCAAATGGCCTTCCTGCCAGGACACATAGGTCGCAAAGAGCATTCCAATACCAACAGCCTCCCCGTGCAGCCACTGTCCGTAGCCGGCGTGGGTTTCGATCAGGTGTCCCAGAGTGTGGCCAAAGTTGAGCGTAGCTCGTAGTCCGGTTTCGTGCTCATCCTCTTCGACAACCCGGCGCTTGACGTCACAGGATCGGGTGACGGCTTCTTCAAGAAATTCAAAATCCAGTGGTTCCAGTGTTTGCTTTTGTAGGAATTCGAAGAGCGAATGGTCGTGGATCAGTCCATGTTTGGCCAGTTCAAAGTAACCCGCCCGTAGCTCTCGAATCGGCAACGTCTTGAGAAATTCTAGATCAATACAGACATACTCTGGTTGCTTGAAGACGCCAACCATGTTTTTGCCTAGCGGATGATTGACGGCAGTTTTACCTCCAACACTGCTGTCAACATTGGCAAGCAGGGTAGTCGGAATCTGTACGAAGGGAATACCACGCATGAAAGTTCCGGCGGCAAAACCAGTCATGTCTCCAATCACCCCACCTCCAAAGGCGATCAACCAGGTCTTTCGGTTGGCAGAGCGCTCCAGCAGGAAGTCATAAATTCTTGTCAGGTCAGCGAGGGTTTTGTGTTGCTCCCCATCAGGGATTACACAGGTGGCAGTCTCAAAGCCATTTTGTTGAAGTTCCGTAGCGAGTAGGTCTGGATACAGCCGTTGCAAAGCATCATTGGTCACCACAACCATCTGACGAGCATTCCGCTCTCGGAGTATTTTGGTCAAAGATGCAGACCAGTGGTTGGTTCCAATGGTGATTTGGTAACTTCGACCAGGCAGATTTACAGTCAATTCTTGCATCAGTCTTCCGCAGTAGGCAGAGAAATTGGGACGAAACGGTCTCGACCCATCGTCCAGAAGTTCATTTGGTGCCAGACCTCGCCATTGGGCTGAAATTCAAAGCGCCCGGCGACACCTTGAGTGGGTGGTTGGTTCAGCAAAGCCTCCCTTAGGGCATCCGGATCCTGGTTCGCAGGTTGAGTCAGCAGTTGCAACAACAGCTTCGCAGTATCGTACGCATAGGCTGTGTAAGCAGTTGGGCCAATATATCCTTGGTAGCGATAGAAGAACCGCTCGTGCTCTGCGACAAAGTGCTGTACCTCTTGGGCTTCACTGCGAGGAAAGAAACTATCAGTGAAGACAACGTGACGGATGGTTTCCCGTTTGGGGGCAAAGAGTAGCAGAGGATTGTTCCAGCCGCTGTCTCCCAAAATCAGCGAATCTTCGAGACCGTAGACTTCCAGATAGGGGAAGATAATCTCCAGGTCCTGGGTCTGGTCACCAGCAATCAGGAAGATCGCGTCAAAGTTCTGCTCCGGTATTCCCCGGTCTTTTTGTTTTTCAATCAGGGCATCTTCTTCATCAGTTCGATAGCGACGGATGCCGGTGAAAGACTCAAACTCATCCACGAAGCTGTTCTGGCTGTTTTCGTAGCGCTGAATATTCTGAATTTGGGCACCAATCGCTTTGGCTTGTTCCCAGAAGACTCTTAGCTTCTCACGTCCCTCCCGACTGTCTGGATAGAGTACAACAAAGCGGCGTGCCTGTAGGTACTCGGTAGCGTAATCCAGCAGCGCCTCTACTTCTTGTTCCCAGCTGATGTTGTTGCGGAAAACATAGTCTCCCAAATCAGCGATACTGGTGGTCACTGAGAGTGAAATCATCGGTACTTTGAATGCTTCCGCTTCCGCCGCTGCTGCTTCAGAGGTTCTACGAGCCAGTGGGCCAATGACCGCCATCACGTGCTCATCTTCTACCAATTCACGGAAGCCCTGCCGAGTGGTATCGGGATCCAGTTTCGTGTCACGGAACACAAATTCCCACCGAGGTGGTAGGGGAAGTTGTAGGGGTTCCGCCTTGGCGATCTCAGTTTGATTGTCTGGCTGAGGAGCAGTCAGGTTATCTACCCGAGAAAATGTCACTGGATCTGCGAAATCACTTTCAGGAGTGATATTGTCTGTCGAAGTGGAAACCGCCATCTCTGATTCCGTGGCCACGCTGGTATTGTCAGCTGGAGTTGATTTCGTGAGGTTATCAACCAAAGGCTCTATGGGCTCTACAGTGTAGTTGTCCTTTGGGAGGGGAGGAGCTTCTTGTAAAGCTAGCCGCAATCCTTCAATCGTCTGCTGTGTCAGGCGTGCTGCGGTAGGAATGGTCGTCGTCAACGGCAGCAGCACACCAACTCGATAGGGTTTGAGTTGAGCACGACGTCGCAGGAACTCCTGTAAGTTCTCTAGGCGCAGGAACTCTGTACGATCTCCCTTCAGGTTGGCTTCTTGCAGTAGCTGCTCACAGAGCAATAGTCCCTCTGCATAATTCCTCTCCTTCACAAGCCTGTCCAAGCGTAGTTGGGGGAGCGCCTGCTGAATAGAGGGGACGTCGGCAAACTCATTACTAAATTGCTCAAGCACACGGGAATTGGAGATTTTTTCAAACAAGTTCTCCAAGGTTTTACTGAATTCTTTTTGCTGCTCATTATCCAGTAAGCGTGCTTCCTCTAGGCGATAGCGCAAGGCCTCGGCTAGATTACCCTGATTTTCAGCTGTTCGGCCACGTAGTGATAAGTAGTAGCGTAGTTGCTGAGAATCAGCATCTTGCACGAAAATAGATGCTGCGGCTTCCAAGGTCGGCGTCCAGACTGGACTTTGCTCCAACCAGATCAGAAAAACCTGATCACGGTAGCGACTACGAGGATAGTGGGAGAGAAAAGCTTTTGCGAAGCTGCCTATGTTTGAACGATCTGTTTGAGCTGCCCCGATGCGTAAGCGGTAGTATTCTTTCTCTTCTTCCGGCAACAAGGCTTGTTGGCGAATCAATTCCTCCGCAGCCAATTCTGGATCTGCTGGAAGCAAAGCATCCAGTTCCGGGATATTTCCCCTGTAGCGGTAGGGAAACACTACTCCAGATGGGGACTGTTCGGTTTGAACAGCAGAAACTGACTCAGCAGGGGCAGAGATCGGAGGAAAAAGCTGTTGCAGACCTTGCTCCAGTTCCTGCGGCTGACTCAGCAGACTTTGTGCTGCAAGAGAGCCAGCGCCAACGAACCAAAGCAGAAAAAGCAGCAGGAGCTTATAGCATTGACAGGAGCAACCAGATGGCCGCGACATCCACGCCCAGAACGGTCCAATTGATTGTCTTCTGTGCCCTGGGTCGCAGGTGATCATAGTTGCGTTTGAACAAGTTTTTGAGCAAAAAGCGAGACTGGGGTGCGAGCCATTGCATTCGAAACCTCATAAGAATAGTGGATCTTACGTGAAACAACTTTCAGTACAATAGTTTTGCAGGAACCCGATGATTGTCAATCCGTCGTGTCCAATACTGACGATCCGCATACTCCAGAAGCTCCAGTGCATGCCGGCGTCCAGTCTGTAGTAATTCCTTGCACTCAATCACACTGATCGTCTCATGAGTGGAAAACCACTGTTGTAGCTGTTCACGTAAGCGTTCGAGTTGTGGAGGCAAGTACCAGAGATCTTCAGCAACTCGAACCAACTGCTTGTGAAAAGCTGCCTGCTTGAGCAAGGGCAGGGCCGTTCGTTCATCCAAGCCAGCTTGTTCCAGTAGTTGTGTCTGTCGTAACGGTTGAAAGCCCCCCTCTTTCAGTAATTCCAGCAAAGCTTCCAGCTGAGTGACGGCTGTTTTTCCCTGCTGGGCTTGGTGACTAGGCAAGGCATAGAATTCACCACGACGACTGCAAAGTTGTTGGCGTTCAAAAAATTTTAGCAGTCCTTCGCTCACTCCAGTTAGGAGAAAGATACGCTGTAATTTCCCCTGCAAGGCAGCTACAGGTAGTCCCTCGCGCTCAGGAAATTCTTGGTGTTGTTGCTCCAGTTGACGCTGTACAAAACGCCCAACACGTTCCAGATGTTCTGGATGGAATAACAAAGCCTGGGGTTGACCGGCCTGTACCAACACTTGTCGGCTCAGCAAGCCAGCGACCTCTTTCTGAAGAGCCTTGGCTGATCCAGGTGTCCTCAGTGCCAACTCCGCTAGGCTGGTCCCACGGAGTCCTTGAAGCCACGTAGCAGACTGAATCTGTTCAGAGAGTGAGCCTTGACTCAATTGACGCAACCGCTGTGCCCGCTCCTGCCGTAACCTGCGTGATTTGTTTGTTGCAGCATCGAGTACAGTTCCCCCTCCCAAAGTACGCAAGGGGCTTCTGCCTCGAATCAAAAATCGATCACCATGTCGACTGCTCAATTCTCGTTCGAGACGGAGTTGAACCAGCCCGGTTTCTCCCAGAGCCAGTTGGGCTTCTTCCAAGGGGATCAAGCGTGCAGGAACTGACGCACTGCCGAGATGCAGCTGCACTCTTTCCCGATGACGCAAAGGGGATGATACATCTTCCAGTACCTCAAGCTCTCCATCGAGCAAGTAAGAAGTCAGCAAGGAGTTGGTAGCTGCCAATTGATCGCCCCGCTGGATTTCTTCGACAGAAATCTGGGACAGATTGATTGCGGCTCGTTCACCAGCCCAGATTTGTTCCACTGGGGTTCCATGAACTTGTAGACTGCGTATACGCCGTGGATGTTGTAGTGGCCATTGCCACACTTCTTCTTCCAGTTTCAGATTTCCGCTGCGAACGGTTCCTGTAACAACGGTGCCGAATCCCTTGATGCCAAAAGATCGATCCACATCCAGCCGAAAGGGACGGTCACTGTTTGTACGGTGGGTCTCGGAGGCTATTTGCAGCAGAGCGTTTCTCAGTTCATCCAGACCTTCCCCAGTTTTAGCAGAGGTCCGGAGTAGTGGTGCCTCAGCCAGGAATGTGTCTTTTACCAACTCACGAACTTCATCCGCACAGAGATCCAGCATTTCTGGATCATCCACCTTATCACACCGGGTCAGGACCAGCAGGCCCCGCTGGACTCCCAATAATCGGCAGATATGCAGATGCTCTCGAGTCTGGGGCATCACTCCTTCATCTGCTGCGATGACAAGGAGCACTGCATCCAATCCGCTGATTCCAGCCAGCATGTTATGAACAAAGCGCTCGTGCCCAGGAACGTCAACGAAAGCAATCCGAATACTTTCCAGTTCCATGTGAGCAAAGCCCAGGTCGATTGTAATCCCCCGGCGTTTTTCTTCGGCTAGGCGATCTGTATTGATACCAGTCAGTGCCTGAACCAGTGTGGTTTTTCCATGATCGACGTGACCACTGGTTCCCAGCACGAGGTGTGGCAGGGAAGACATTTGTAGGAGAATGAGCGAAGGAAGATGCAGCCGGATGAGGTGATAACATCTCCAGCTGCTTGAAGATTAAGCCTAGAGGTCAGTAACGGCACCCAAAGAGGCTGAACTGACACTGCGAGCATACTTGGCCAAGACACCACGCTCATATCTTGGCGCGGGTGTTTGCCAGTTCTGTAGGCGTCGCTGAATTTCTGCTTCCGGCAGATCTAGGTTGAGTTGGCACTTTTCAGCGTCAATGGTGATCGGATCACCGTCCTGTACGATGGCCAGGGGACCTCCAGCATACGCTTCTGGAGTAACATGGCCGATCACAAAACCGTGGCTTCCTCCAGAGAAGCGTCCGTCAGTGATCAAAGCCACCTCCTTACCAAGTCCACGGCCCATGATGGCGGATGTGGGTGAGAGCATCTCA
>JACLAD010002969.1_pt1 | contig 74380 bp, 67 predicted proteins | sample 8027901 | NCBI WGS metagenome assembly JACLAD01 (sample SAMN15725071, study PRJNA655200) | protist metagenome | isolation source: fluorescence activated cell sorting (FACS) single amplified genomes of... | place: Spain: Blaines Bay Microbial Observatory, Mediterranean Sea | collected 2016-07-05 | reverse complement strand
TATACCAGAAATTTTGGAGATTATTTTTTTTAGAATTAAGCGAAGACTGAACTATATTAGTATATGAATTTTTATTAGAAGAAATTAGTTTATAAAAAGCATTGATCTACCTGAAACTCTGTAATTGGTAAAAGAGTGGAACAAATTGAATTGTTGAGTTTTTAATTGTTGCCAAAAATACTGATGATTTAAAACTCCAGCATCTAAATAAGAAAATTAAAATATATCAGACATTCCTGTATGGGTGATGATGAAAAGCGATCTCCCAATCCAGCATATTTTTGAAATGCTGTGCGCATTTTTCTTGGAGATCTAAAGGGGCTTTTGCACCCAACTCATTTACACGATTTTTCAACCAGCTTACTTGTTTACGGAAATCAGGTGAAAGGTGCAACTCAACCCACTCTTTAGCTGGACCCGCAATGTGACCATCCCTAGCACGCTCACACCAAGTCAGGTACATCCACTCCGCAGCTAACATGGTAGTCAGTATTTCCAGGAGTGATCCCGTTTGTGCAATTTTGATTGCCCCATCTCTAAGTAACCTAGCTTTACCATCAAGTGTAAATTCACTCAACTCCTTTTCCTTCACCCCCATTGACGTGAATGTCTTCTGGAAATAATCATCCTGTTCATTTCCTAAAGCAGATAGAATGGATATTAGACGATTTTGATCGTCGATTGCCAAAGCTTTGGCAAGTGCATAAGCAAAAATCGTTATTGCTGAACGTACAAAATTGTGTTCGAGTTGCAAATACTTCTTGAAGACATCTTCTGGAATCGTGTTTTTTTCTACATCTATTGTAAATCTGTGATAAACCATTTTCTCCCAAGAGGATGAGCTCCGGTTTCTCAACCACTCTACAAAGTTCCCTTCCGTATTCTCTAAACAAAACTTTGAAAATTCTTTATTTGATGCAGGCATTTTCTTTCAATTGCAACTAAAAGCTTGTTGAGAAATTTCTGGAGAAATCCATCAGTAGATTTCACTTATGACCAAACTTTGTGCTTAGTCTTTAAATTCTATTCTCTTAGTGAAATAATTCAGGAGATAATAAGAAGTATCAATCATTAATAGACACAAAAACCAGACAGATCAATTTTAATTGTGAATATAATCTTCGATTGTTCTTGCTACAAGAATTATTGAAATTCAATCAATTGATCCCTTTGATTGCATTGGCGTGAGCGTAAATACTGACAGAACCAGAAGAGCATTTAGTTAGCTCACTTTCAACAGTAGAGCGGATGTCCGAAATTACTTCTGGAGCCAAATCATCAAAAATCCCTAAAAATGCTGGAGCTTTCATTGAAATATCCCAAAGTTCTTTGAAGTTTGTAAATGTTCGTATGGCTCTGAATTGCTTGCATTCAATTGATCTTAAACCCGCCTTATCCCAAAGCTTTTCGAGTTCATCCATCCTTGAAACCTCAGGGGTTGGAGGCAAAGGATACTCGATCCCTCGTTTACGAAGCTCTTTGTGAAGCCACTCATGCGGTAAGCCGCCACCTGGAACATCCCAGTCATAAGTAGCGATGATGCCTCCAGGTTTTACGACTCTCTTCATTTCAGTCACTCCAAGAGCTGGATTAGGTAGAAAATAGAGGACCAAGGCCATGGTTGCTACATCGAAAGAAGACGATTCACATTCTAACGCTGTCGCATCCCCAGTCTGGAAAGTAACTTGGTGCGCAATGGGGCGTTTACGAGCGAATTCAATTTGGGCTTCTGAAGGCTCAATACCCAATAAATGACTGGGAGAGCACAGCTCAGCCACTTGGGCTGTAAAAGCTCCAGTACCACAGCCAATGTCGACCCAACTCAGCCCTCCTGCACTGTTCAGCCATTCAATAAATTCTTTGCCGACAATTTGGCTCCAGACCCCCGTCATCTTTTCGTAAGCGTTCCCGTCCTCAAAAACAACTGTCTTCTCGCTCATCAGATCTCCTGAATTTGTAAGGATAAATTTCTAGTATCTTTAGGAAAAAGAGGTGGAAGGGCCTAAATCACAATCGTCAAAAGACAGTCAGAATCTGCGACTGTTGTAATTGATAAATTAGCTGAATTTTAATTAAACGAACCCTTTGATCGCATTAACATGTGCTTGAATTTTGAGTGGCTCTGATGAATTTTGATTAAATTCTTTTTCGACGCTTACACGAATATCCGAGATCAACTCGGGGGTCAGCTTCTTGAAGACGAGTGACATCGAATGGGAGGAAGAGGTTATATTCCAGAACTCCTCAAAGTTCTCAAATTGCCGGATAACACTTATTTGTTTGCATTCAATTAATTTTAGATCTGCATCATTCCACAGCCTCTTGAGTTCATCTTTTTTGGAAACTTCTGCTTTCGGTGGCAGTTGATATTCGATTTTTCTTTTCTCCAACTCACGATGTAGCGGCGCAATTGGCATACCTCCCCCAAAAATATCCCAGACATAAGCTGCGATGATACCTCTAGGTTTGACGACTCTCTTCATTTCTGCCAAAGCATTTTCTGGATCTGGTACAAAAAAGAGGACTAGGGCCATTGTCGCAATGTCCATAGAGTTGTCGACGCATTTGAGAGACATTGCATCTCCAGTCTGAAAAGTAACTGGATGCTTGATGGAGCGATTTCTTGCAAATTCGATTTGTGCCTCTGAAGGATCAATGCCCAATAAATGACTGGGAGAGAAAAACTCAGCCACTTGGGCTGGGAAAGCCCCACTACCACATCCAATATCAATCCAATTCAGTCCAACAGTAGGGTTTAGCCATTCCAGGAAATGTGTTCCCACCAGTTGGCTCCAGACCCCCATCATCCGTTCGTATTGAGCACCGTCTTCAAAAGTATTTTTCTGGTAGACCATTAGACCTATTTAGACTAATTGAGGTGATTTTCTTTGTTGACTATCTGCAATATGTTCCACTCTTGATAACCCCACCGTCTTCGACCGTCTTGCTCTCAAAGTCATAGCAGTCGTTACCACTGGGTGTGTAGCGAATATAGTAATCGGTGTTTCCATACTTATAGCTCAAGGTCTTAGTGTTAGCGTTGGCCTGAAAACTCAAGTCCGTCACATTGATGGGCCGGCCGCTCGTTCGCCCCGGCAGTGGAGCGACCCTTACAGTTTCCAACTTTGACGAGTCAGTCATCCCTACTAAGCACATGAGTATGTAAGGAGCAGAAGGAGAGGTATGATAGCGGTAACCAAAATTGTCATCTGTGGTGTGATTGCACAACCCCAAGGAGCTGACAGGACTGCCATCAGGAGCATTGTCTCCATAAATTGGGTAGCCATCAAATGCCCAGCCGATAATCGGATTTGCATCTTTGTTTGCCATTTGATCAATCATACACGTGGGTTTTTTGTGGTAATGATAATCATCACCACGACCTGAGTGGCCACCACAGTTGTCCAACTGTCCAAGTGCGTGTGTGTCCTCCTTTGAATCGTAACTCCAATTGCTGATATTTAATCCTCCTCCACTTGAATAGTCGTAAATCGGAACACCATTGACGGCAACTCCCAAAGCGGCATCTCTAGTTGTGAAGCTTCCAGAGTTGATTGGACTTGGAGATAGTAAAATGGGGCTGGTGTAGTCTTTGGCTGGAACTGCTGTCTGCTCGTTTGTCGCAGTAATGCCATTCATTAAATCATGTTTTGGGTAGGTGTCAGAGGCCAAATATGCATGGTTATTGTCGCAACTGACAGTAACTTCAGATCCAAATCCAGCATCGATAATCGAGTTTTTGATCGCTGTGCAACGATTCGTATCAATGGCTGGGGAGGTCGAAGTAGAAACCGAATTGGATTCAATGATGTTGATGACCCCTCCCATTGATGAATGTAGCCCACAATTATAATAGAGGGTGGAAGGTGCATCAGTGGGCACCGTGAAAGTCAAAAGACCATTTGTAGCTCGGGTACCTGTAACTCCTGATGAATATTCGTTGCTATAACTTCCTCCCCCTGATGATGTCCCAATGAATAGGGGGTGATTGTTTGTGGAGGAATCTTCTACGTTGAAATAATAAGTATAGCCTTCCTTCAAACGTAATGACTTTGTTTCTGTACCATCGACATAGTATTTGTTCGAATAGCCGGATGAGTGCACAGTGATTTTAAATGTAGTCCCGTTGTCACTGTAGGTCGCAGAGTGATTTTCATCTTTTGCACTGCCTCCTCCACTTCCGCCGCAGGACCAGAGAAAGCTGGCAAGAAGGAATGCGCTTATTGATGTTCTAAATCTCTTTGGATAAGTAAATGATTTCATTGTCTTAAGTAATTAATAAAGTGATAGATTCTTAGTGCTTTTTTGCTGTGTTTTACTGCTGAAAAGTATCAGTTGGTTTAGTTAAATTCCAATTCCTTCTATAAAATTGTTACGATCATTGAGATCAAACTTTAATCCGCAGAAATTGCCTAATTATGGCAAAGGTTCTAACAAGATTGAACTGCGGAATTTTGTAAAGATAAATTGAAATTCAGAGTGGAGGGTTAAGATATTATTATTCAGGCGACATTTACTACAAAGAAATAGTCAGTTTTATTTCCAAGTAACAATTGATTTCAATCACTAATAATATGATGGCGGCGAAGATGGTGGGGGGGGGGTGCGGGTGATGTTTCTGCCGGAACTGTTGAAGACGATATATTTATTACTCCTCCCATTGATGAATGTAGCCCACAATTATAATAGAGGGTGGAAGGTGCATCAGTGGGTACCGTGAAAGTCAAAAGACCATTTGTAGCTCGGGTACCTGTAACTCCTGATGAATATTCGTTGCTATAACTTCCTCCCCCTGATGATGTCCCAATGAATAGGGGGTGATTGTTTGTGGAGGAATCTTCTACGTTGAAATAATAAGTATAGCCTTCCTTCAAACGTAATGACTTTGTTTCTGTACCATCGACATAGTATTTGTTCGAATAGCCGGATGAGCGCACAGTGATTTTAAATGTAGTCCCGTCAGCACTATATTCTGAAGATGATGGACTAGCAGGATTTACCGTACAGCTAGTGTAGGCGTAACTCCCGGTTAAATTTCCATCTGAACAACTACGAGTTTCGCCGGAACAAGTATTTCCAAAAGCCACTGAAGATGCTTGATAGGCCGTTATCGCGCTTCCGTGAGCAACTGTTTGGCCGTTCAAAGAGCAACTGGCTGGAGCTGATTCATCAACGATGTTAGTCAGCGTTTCGGTGTTGATTGCTGTGACTATCGCAGTGGTAGCTGTGCTGACATCATATTTTATATCACTACTGTTCGCAGCTGCTGTCATTGATTCAGTTGTTGTCGTTTGAATCGTATTAACGTTAACGTTCATTTCTGTAATCATCTTGGCCCCAGCGATTACACCAGCCCCAAGTCCAGCTAATATAATGTCCCTTGCCGTTTTATCTGTGTTCGTGGTCATAACTACCATAGTTGCTGTCTGCACAATACTTCTGACATATGTGATCTCGATTTCAGTTGCCGTTGCTCCAACTGCAGGAAGACTACTGACAAGTGCCGTGGCCAATGTTTGCAGAGTCGTACTGCTGCTTGCAGATTTTGTGGCAACTCTAGTTGCTAAGCTTTTCAACAAGCTTGAGAAGTTTGGCGGCAGAACAGCAACACGTCCAGCAGTGTGGTCACTGACCAGTGATGCTTGGCCTGCCACATTGGATAGCAGGGACTCAATGATGGCTGAGGGCAACCTGCGTTAGGTTTTCGTTCATTCCAGCATTGGCAACCGCATCGAAAGCACCATCAAAGGCTGCTGGAATCACATTGAGTAGATCATTTTTTTCACTACCTGCGGAAGTTCGTGCACCGGCTTTTGCAGCCTCAGCAAGATCTTCAGAGAGATCAGCTTTTATGAGATCTGACTTCAGTTGATTGGCGACAGTTGAGAGGGCGTCCTTAACATTGAAGGTCAAGCTAGTTGGACTAGCAGGGGAGAGAGCGGAGAGATTTTGGATATCAGTGGTCACTGTTAGGGTGTAGGCACCATCACTGAGTTCCCCCACCGGATCAACTGTCCAACTGATGTTGTCTGTACTTTTGATCGAGATTGGATAGCAATTGCCACCTTTATCAGGACTCAATTGGATACTACCTTCACAAGCAGCATTAAGATTGATGCCCGTCAACCCAGTTACAGCTTCACTGAATTTCAGGGAGTAAACTGCATTTCCAACTACAGATGAATTATCTGTAGGGTAGGAAATTGCGACCTTTGGGGGGAGATTTGCGATGTTCTCATCTCCACTACCTGAACTATAAGACCATTGGATGCTAGCGAGCAATATAAGAATGATCAAAGGGTTGGTTTTCTTTGAGATCATGTTCAATTTCATAAGTTAAATTATGTTTGACTGTTAAGTATGCCGGGGCATGGTCCAATGCAAATCTCTTGTTAAAATACTAAAAAAGCGCCGTATCAACTAAGAATATTGATTAGTTTGAGTCAAACCAATTTCCAGTATTTGATTTTTTTTTCGGGCTTGGTAGGAGGGGTTATGCCCTTGGGGTCACCTGATGTGATTCAACAGCATTGCAGGATCTAACAGTATTTAAGTATGATATTTAATGATCAAAATTGCACAGAGTAATTTGGGATAATTAAGTTCTGGCGAATCAATTGGCTGCTGTTGTGTTTAATAAATCAGTCACAACCTGAAATGTGATGCATGAACCTTAAGGGGATAAAACTGTTTTTTTATCTGTGTTGAGGGATCAAGAGAAAAAATACTTGCATCAAGATTTAACAGTTTCAAAAATATCGTATCATTTAATTGATCTAAACTAGCACTTGCCATTCATGTTGCCACTTGAACCCGGAATAATCCATTCTCTTTCACTAAGTTGCGTACCATGCATTGCACACAGAATCCATTAGAAAAAATGAGCAATAAATTCAGGTTTCAAACAAAGCTTCCTTTATATTGCCTCTCTAATTTATTCTCATTTTTTAGTCTGTATCCCATCCACCTTTAGCCATAATCCCTCCATCCACATAAATATTTTCTCCCGTAATGAAAGATGGTCTGTCACTGGCTAGAAAAGAAGCAACTTACCCAATTTCTTTTGGATCCCCTACTCTGCCTGTAGGAATATCTTTACCAAATAATTCCATACTTTATTCAACATCTCCTGTCATTGAAGTTATTACCATAAGAGTATTAATTGTACCTGGATTTATAGCATTGATCCTAATATTACTCTTGATGTAATCTTGAGACATTTTCTTGTTAGAGAAAGTACTGCACCATTGCCTGCAGCATAAGGAGGCACTAATTTTTAATATTGCAATCCCTGGACGCTTGAAACATTTATAATGACTCCTTTTCCTAATTTTTCATAGGAGGAATAGAATATTTACTTATCAAGAAATAACTTTTTAAATTTACATTTATTACTGCATCCCACATATCTTCAGTAGTTTCTTCAACATTTTTATAAGATGCAGGCGATTGAATACCAACATTATTTACAAGAATATCTAATTTTCCAAGAATATTTGTAAATTCTTCAACAACTCTTACAGGTGATTCTGATTTACTAAAATCAGCTTCAATAAAAATTGCTTTTTTCCCCTGAGCCTCTAAATCCATAAATACTTGATTACAATGCTCTTTTGAAATATCAGCAATACATATAGTAGTTCCATCTTTGGCTAAAAATCAGTGATTCTTCTTCAAATTCCTTGGGCTCCTCCAGTTACAACTGCAACTTTTCCTTTGTGATTAGGCACGTTAATCCTTTCTAGGTTACTTCTCAGAAAAATCAAAACGATTTAAGGTTAATGTAACACCAACTGACAAACCTGCCGTTTTTGAAATGTGGACTATGCTCAATAGAGAATAAAATGTATTGAATTTTTATAATGATTGTGAAATTCGATTTTACAGCGTGAATAATCTTGGGGTATTGGCTAACAACATCTTACAAAAAGTTCGGAGCGTCACCCAACTGTAATTACCTGCAATCCCTTAGCGGTGAACCTCTTTGCAAGCGCACGTCTGATTCCGGTGCCCCCACCAGTAGTAATCAAGATATTTTTTAGATCATCTCTCAGGCAATCCCTTTAATTGCGTTTGCATGGCCATGGACAATAACAGATCCATTGGAATCATAATCTAATTCCTTTTCCACACTGGCCCGAATCTCAGCAATTATTTGGGGGTTTAAATCATCAAAAACGGTAGTAACTGCTTGAACAGAAGCATTTATATCCCAAAATTCATCAAAGTTTTTAAATGATCTACTGACCTTAATTTGCTTGCATTCAATTGATTGCATGCCCTCTTCAGTCCATAGTTTTTCAAGTTTATCGATGTTTGAAACATCCGAACTTGGAGGCAGAGGATAATTGATCCCTCTCTTACGAAACTCTGCATGAATCGGGTCGATAGGTAGACCCTCACCGGGAATATCCCATACATAAGCTGCAAGAGTGCCTTCAGATTTGACGACTCTCTTCATTTCAGCTATTCCAAGAACTGGATCGGGTAGAAAGAAGAGAACCAGCGCCATGGTTGCTATATCGTATGAGGATGGTTCACATGGGAGATCTGTGGCGTCCCCAGTTTGAAAAGTCGCTGAATGCGCCATGGAGCGTTTACGAGCGAATTCGATTTGATGCTCAGAGGGGTCGATTCCCAATAATTGTGAAGGAGAGCAAAAATCAGCAATTTGAGCAGTGAAGGCTCCTGTACCACAGCCAATGTCGATCCAACTTTGTCCACTTTTAGGGTTCAGCCACTCAATGAATTCTTTACCAACAATTTGGCTCCAAACGCCCATCATTCTCTCATAAGCATTCCCGTCTTCAAAAACAATTTTTTTGTCGATCATTGGATCCTCTCAATTTGCAGAAGTGACTATGTAGTAGCTGGAAACAGACTTACTGGAAATGTGGATAGTGCTTATTGGTAGCAGCAATATCAAATCTAAATAAAGAAATGAATCTCAGGCGCTTCTGAGATCTAATATGAATACTATGCGAGTGAATTCATCTATGTTTGTGAAGATCTAGAAATTGATTCTGCTTAGGAAATCGGATTTTGAGTTTAGATAAGTTGGCAAGATGACTGATATATCTAGCGTAGAAGAATAATCTTTGAGAAAAAGGGGAGATGTTAGCAACAGAAAGTGTGCTAGAGATATTTTAGTTTATGTAAGGATCTACAGATCTATCACCAGCAACTGAAAGATGATCAATGATTGTTATTGCTAATAAATTTCATAAAACCCAATTAAGATAGTCCTGGGAACTCTGATGGGTATATTAAAGATTAAAGTAAATTTGAGTGATTGGATAGAGGCAGTTGATATTGGAAATGCTGTGAACTGCGTGGCAGAAAGGAATATGGGATCTAGTTAGACTAGACCCCAATTCAATTTACCTAGGGGAAGATGCAATGGCTGTCATGAGAGAAGCTTTCAAATCATTTGCAGGGTTGACTCCATTGGCCACAATTAGTTTCCCAACTGTCATCCTCATTTTTCCTATCGACTCGCAGATACCCATTGGCTTATTAGGATCGGTTATAGTTTTTTGGTCGGCCATATAGGATTCCTTAGTTGGCCAACGCAGTATCAATGTGCCATTGCCAGCTGCATCAATAAGTAAATCTGTGTTAAATCGTTGGGAAAGATAACATTCAGAAGCATACATTGTCTGCATGGCGGCCCTTGCTTCTGAGTGCTGTTGTGGGGTGAACTTGTAGCCAGTGACCATAAAGACCACCGGCATTCCATCAGCTAATTGATCTGTATCCTCGTCATGAAATGCAAAAAGATTGGGAGTGCTAATGATAGCTGCTGTAATCAAAGCGAGAAATTTCTTTTTCATGGAGGGTCCTTACTAAATTAATTTAGAAAATTGGGAACGAAAAATAATTAATTTACATTAACTACCCTACACAATATCAACAAGAGGGTAGCTAGAGGCAAGCATTGAATGAATTTCAAGCAATAAAATTTAAGTAACTTTGCTTGTTGGATATGTTCTGTACCTTTGAAAACTATCTTTGTTGAAAAAGGGTTGAGCCTCTTTTACTAGGAAAATTATTAGATAAGAGTAATTTAGAGTCTTCTAAGAAGACGCTCAGTGTAGAAAACAATAGCTATTTCAGATCCTTAGACTTAGCAAGGCCTGCTCATACATTCCTTCTGCATTGCTAGCTTGTTCAAGTTGAGCTTTGAGCTTCAAGGCCTTGAGCAACTCATCATACTTGCCGGCAATCGCTAGCACCCCAATAGTCGCTCTCAGCATGCCCCTCCAGTCATTTGGGGCCTGCTCCATTATCTCCAGTAGCGGTAATGCTTGATGCCGCTCAAAGACTTTCAGCTTGTCACACAACTGGTTTAAAGCTTTCAAGGCTGTCTCAAAATCCTTTGCCTCCAGGGCTCTCTCCATCAACTGCATGTACTTACTGGCAACCAGATCCGCTTGAATCTCTAAGCGTCTTGCTCGAGCCTCCTGAGCTTCCACAAGAGCTGTTCTCACCTTCGGATGTCTTTTGAGGCCGTAGCCGACTTCTGAAGGATAACGGGTTTGATAGCCTGCTCTTCTTACAGCCTCAGCGGCATTTCCAATCAGCAAATACTCTGAGACAAAACGCTCCTGCTTCCAGGTAAGGCTTTTGGCTTGATGCATGGTGGTCCTATTGATCCTAGTAGGCTATTAGATTACTGGTGACTAAATTTGACTACGTATGAAAATCGACTAGGGGAGGTAAGAAAAATAGGTGTGGGTACTAGTTGCTCTCCCCCTCCCCCGTCTCACTTCACTATTCTCTTGAGCTGCAGTACTGGGTTTCAATCTTAAAACTAATATACCTCAATTCGCTACCAGAGTTTAAGCTTCTATCTTTGTAAAGGAGTCGTATGGATTCGTAGTGCTCAATTATTGAAAACAAGAAGAATTTGGTCTAATTCAGAGGGTCGGTGACGCATGACACTTCTGCGAAAGTCTATATATACAACTTCAGAAGCAAAAGAGAGTGTTTATTGCTCTATATTGGACTTACAAAGATCTGTCATGTGTCACGGAAAGTCTTCAAGACCAGAGAAACACTGGGCTGGAGGGCGTGACACTTCCGTGACAGATCCCAAAACCGTGACACTTCTTGTGACCTGAGTGTTACAAAAACAGAGGACAACAAAAGCCAAGACACTGGACACTAGACTGTGCTTGGAAAAGAAGTGTCACGCTCAGCAGAAGTGTCACGCTTTCCGTCACGCTTTATTTCGGGGGATAAGATCACTGCAATGACTGCAACGTAGATCCTGATGAAAGCAGGAAAAATCTCCAAATAGACTAGTAAATCTTTTGCTAAAGATGATGATCTCACTATTGATTTTCAGGGTACTAATCTTGAGATAGCTTTGGAGTGAACCAATTTCCTTGTCCTCCGACCCTGCAACCGAATTGTTCTGTAGCGGCGCTTCGTGAGTACTGCTCAACTAGTGCTTGCTTCCGCTAGTACAAATCAATCTGATTATTCCAGCTGTGATACTAGTTTGGTGCTAGAATTCAATGAAACTAGTAAAGTAATCACCTTCTAACTCATTGTTCTGAATAGTATATTTAGGTAACGACTAATCGTAATCTTTCAAAAACTAATACCATGCTAGTACTACTAGATCAACAGAAATTCAAAACTAGTTTGTGCTAAAAACTAGTTGATACTAGCACGAATTTACTAGTATCAAGCATGCTCCACAAAGCTAATTTGGTACTATTCTAGTAAGCATTTCATTAGAATTTTTATTATTAAAATCCCTGCTATTAAAAGTAACTCAATTTTATAAGCTTCAAACAGAAAGATATTATAAACAAAATATTATGTTAAGTAAATAAAACAAATGTTGTTTATCCAGGCCTTTCTTTACCTAATTCTAATAAGACAGACCTGGAGTGTCTAAGAGGTGTAGAAATTCAAATAGGATTTAACTTGTTCGCTAGTAGATGCTGCTTAAAGACTATCGACTTAAATGGCCTGAATTAACCCTTAATCTTGACAGATAATTCAAAACAGTGGAGAAGATGCCTTGTGTCGAAAATCTAGGAGGTTTGTTATACAGAATGTTATACCGAACGGGTCTGAGGCAGAAAACTAGTACTAAGATACTGATTTTATTCGGTGAGCTAATTAGCTGGTGCTGAAGGGGGGACTCGAACCCCCACGAGCGAAAGCCCACTGCCCCCTCAAGACAGCGTGTCTACCAGTTCCACCACTTCAGCAATCCCAATTGAATATGCAACTTCTCTTTCGCTAGCAAGTCTTTTTTGAAGTTTACACGGCGAGTGCAGCTGCTCCATGTACCCCACTAGAGTCACCGAGTTGATTTTCTACAATCTTTGTTAGTGGGGTGCCAAAAACAATTTCATTTGTTTTTCTGAGGCCCTCGGAATAAAGGATCGGCAGGTTTGAGACTCCACCACCAATCACAATGATATCTGGTTCCAGATGGACCATGATATTTGCCATAGATCGAGCAAAATAGTTTAGGACCTGATCCATAACCAATTTACAAGCACTATCGCCATTTAGAAAACCTTCATGGATGGAAGCAACGCTACGATCCAAACCAGTTGCTTCTCGATAGATCCTTTGAATTCCGGTTCCTGAAAGATAATTTTCTGCACAGCCTTTGCGTCCACACCAGCATACCACCCCATCAGGCTCCTCAATCGATGCGTGGCCCCATTCACCTGCAAGGCCGGTTCTTCCCTTCCAAGGCTGGCCGTTGATCACAATTCCACCACCCATGCCGGTTCCCATGATGATACCAGCTACACATTGATAACCCTTTCCTGCACCGTGGAGGGCTTCGCTGAGAACAAAACAATTCGCATCATTCTCAATGTTAATTCCTTGCCCAAGCCGATTTGTCAAATCTTCCTCCAACGCCTCGCCAATCAAACACTGAGCATTGGCTTGCTGGACTCGTTTCGTTGACTGGTTGACAACTCCCGGGATACCCATACCCAATTTTACTGGTTCTTCGCTGGCATTTCGAAGTTCCTCGATCAATCCGACGATGTTCCCTAGAACCTGTGTATATCCTTTCTCTTGCTCAGTAGAAACTCTCTTTCGAACAAGGACATTCATCGGATCATCGGTCGTTAAAATGCCTTCGATCTTTGTTCCGCCAAGATCAATGCCGATTCTATTCATAAGTTACCTCCCATTTGTTATTGATGAAATGAACTGAGTTCAACTAGTCGAATTGATCTTGTTAACCCTCAAGAATTGCTGTTTTGCAGCAAGGTTGCCTGAGGATCTTCAGGGGCTTTGGCTAGCTGTCGAAGACTTTTCGGTAAAATGGGCTTGTTGGCAAGACGGACTCCACGTGCCTGAGGGTTTTTCACTAGAACTTCATCGAGGAGCAAGAAATCCCTTGATTTGCGGATGCGTTCTGAAGGAACAAACTGAAACTCAAGAAAAATACCTTTGCCAGTACTGAAATGTAGAATCTTGGCTCCCGCCTGATCAGGAAACAATTCGTACTCTTTGTCCAAGATAAATTTTTGGACTTTGAATCGCTTGACATAAGCCAGTCCATCCTCTTCCGGTTGATAGACAATGTTGTAGACAGTTTCTGGGTTTTCTGGGTAGACGCCTACAACTTTCTTTCCAATAAAAGTTTTTTCGGGAACCCTGCTCACCTGATAGCAACGATTATCTCCAAAGATCACCAGACGATCATAGGGTGTGCAAACAGCGATTTCTTTTCCTTCGACATCTGTTCCTAGATAACCTTGCTGCTTATTCCAGGATACGGGCTGCTTTTCAGCAACCTCACGTAACTGAATCTCATCAAAGGACTGTAGGATCGTTTTGCGAGTAAATTCTGCAGAATAGCGTTCCTGAAGGCTACGTATATAAACGATGGTGTAGTTGATCACATCTTTAAGGTGCCTTTCAACTTGGCGAATTTCTCGCTCCAATCTTCTAAATTCTTTTTCTGCCTGGCGGCGGTCAAACCTCGAAATGCGTTTGATTTGTAGCCCTAGAAGCTTCTCCAAATCCTCAGCGGTGATGTCCCTTTTCAAATCTTTTTTCAAAGGTTCCATCCCTTTTTCAACCGTGTGCATGACCTCAGGCCAAGTCTCACATTCCTCTACCTGACGATACAATTGCTCAGTGATGAAATATTGCTCGAGTTTCCGGTGATGCCATTGCTCATTGAGCTTGTGTAGCTCCAACTTCAATTCACGTTCATGTAAATCGACTAGTTGCTCACTATTGTGCTCGATGACTTGATTGACCGATAGCTGGGTAGGTTGATTATGTCTGATAACTAGAAGATTTGTGGAAACAGAAACCTCACACTGCGTGTAGGCATAAAGTGGTTTGAGGATCTGTCCAGTGGTAATGTTTCTGGGTAGTTTGAGCTCAATCTCCACATTCTCAGCGGTGTAGTCGTTGATGCTGCTCAATTTAAAACGCCCTTTGTTGACCGCATCCTGAACCGACTGGATCAAAGATTCTGTGGTAACCCCGTAAGGTAATTCCTTGATAACTAATGTCTTTTCATCAACCTGTTCAATGAGAGCCCTCGAGCGTACTTTCCCATTTCCCTCGCGATATTGACTTATATCTAACAGACCACCGGTAAGGAAATCAGGAAACAACTCAAAAGGTCTGCTCTCCAAAAAAGCAACCTGGGCCTCTAAAACTTCATGAAAATTATGGGGCAGTATCCTTGTTGACATGCCTACAGCAATACCTTCTGCACCCAATAAAAGAGTGGCTGGGATCTTACATGGAAGCGCCAATGGTTCTCTGTTTCTGCCGTCATAGCTTTCCTCAGTTTCTGTTAAATCTGGATTGAAGAGGACTTCCTTGGCGAGAGGAGTTAGTCTTGCCTCGATGTAGCGAGCAGCAGAAGGAGGGTCGCCTGTGAAGATATTTCCGAAGTTTCCTTGTTTCTCAATGAAATATTCCTTGTTGGCCAGGACGACGAGTGCTTGACCAATTGAGGCATCACCATGAGGGTGAAGCTTCATTGTTTCACCTACAACGTTCGCAACCTTGTTGAATTTACCATCGTCCATCCGGTACATCGTGTGCAGAATACGACGTTGAACAGGCTTTAGTCCATCTTCTACATCAGGGATTGCTCGCTCCTTGATTACATAGGAGGCGTACTCCAAGAAATTCTTATCAAGCAACGGTTTCAGATCAGTCATATGGCTATTTTCCCGTGCAGCTGAAAAGATAGGAAATTAAGACTATGGAATGTACTGATGAAGAATTGGGCTTGACGAAAGTCATTGAAGTCTTGAGCCTAAGGGGAGAAAACTATGGAGTGGGTTGTTCGGAAGCAAGATTTTCAAAAAATTCTAGGAGTTTTGGCCTTGTCCATTCTCTAGGGCCAAGTGCACGTCCCACAACAATTCCTGAAGTGTTGACTAAGTAAGTAATAGGAATATTGCGAACTCCATAGAGTTGGGTAACTGTCATTTCAGGATCTGGAAGAATCTGGAATTCAAACTGATGTTTTTTTTGAAACTTTTCGATCCGTTCGGCTTCTTCACCCATTCCAACTGCAAGTACTAGAATCTTTGAGCCCAGTTCCTTTTGGAGTTCTTGCATGTCAGGCATTTCCTTAAGACAGGGCGAACACCAAGTAGCCCAGAAATTCAGAAAAACTACCTTACCTTTTTGGTCGCTCAACCGAAAAGGCTGCCCATTTAAAAGAATTCCTTCAAAGTCTGCGGCAGCCAATTCGACTTTGGGGGCGTCTATTCTCTCTGATTCAAGCATTGCTTGGACCTCTTCAGAGAGGGGACTTCGAGCTGCCCAGGCCAGAGAAATATTTAGTAAGAGAATGATGGTCAGCTGTACAAAAAATGAATATCTATTTGGGAGCAAATAACGCATGGGGGCAATAAGGGTTCAGGAGTTGTTCATCTATCCCATCAAGTCGACCCAGGGGATTCGAGTTCAAGAAATGGAATTGACAGAACTCGGACCGGCTTACGACAGAAGGTGGATGCTCGTCGGTGAGAAAAATGAGTTTCTCACACAAAGAAAATTTCCGCAACTCAGTCAGCTTTTTGTAGAGTTTGATGAAGAGGGTCTTCAACTCTTCACTCCCTCCATGCGCCGCATAAAAGTGAAGGTTCCGACTTCAAAAGAAAGAATCGCTGTGAAAATCTGGCAAGACGTCTGTCAAGCTGTTCCAGCAGATACGGCAGTTAATCAGTGGATTTCAGAACTTTTGCGGATACCCGTCACTTTGGTCTACATGCCCGAATCAAGTCAGCGTGAAGTTCGCGAAAGTTCACGCTCAGGGCTGTCTTTCGCCGATACATACCCATTTCATTTAATTACATCGCCATCTCTGATCGATCTCAACAACCGAATTCTCAATGAGAACCTGCTCAGCTTGTGTTTTAGGCCAAACATTGTCGTTGAGGGTGACTTTCCACCCTACGATGAAGACCAGTGGGATTTGATCAAGATTGGTGATGCGGAGTTTCGTTGCAGGGAGTGGTGCTCGCGTTGCCAGATCCCTACAATTCATCCCTTCATTGGAGTTCGACAAGGCTCAGAACCTCTGCATACTCTGGAGACTTATCGACTTTGGAAACAAGAGATCTGGTTTGGTCAAAATATAATTTTGGAATCTGGATCCAAAATCAAGGTGGGTGACCCCGTCAGCATCATGACTCGTGCTGGAAATAGCCTTGCCGAGTTGCAAGCTCAGGGATAATTCACTTCTGCTAGTTTCTTAGTGAAATTATCTACCTGATGGGTTTGAACAGCAATGTTTGAAATAGTGTACAAATAATCAATTAAGTTGTCTGACATTATTAAGCTGCGTCTTGGTTGGCTTTTCAAATTCCAAAATTTGCAGGGTGAACTTTCCTCACTCAGACTTGCTTCACAATCTGAGCTTAATTTTCCTTCATGTTCAATCCAACCACGTTCGGTCAAAGAAGTTAGCTCAGGTCCTACTTCAATCACGCTGAAACCGCTGAATTGTGACTCCCGATTCTTTCCATAGCCCTGAATTGGTGTCACTAAAAGTCTGCTCCTTGGATCATAGGTAAATGCATGGTGGTCCCAACCTGCTTCACTGTAAGCCCGTCCTCCTTTTAGCTTTGATGGAATCAGGGTGTCGACCTGTTCTGGATTCGTGAGATTGGATACATCGAAAAGCTGCGCCTGCCACTCTCCACTCAAACCATCATCATCGCCAGCAGGCCCAACAGTCAGCAAGTGGGTTTCACCAAGTGGATGCATGTAGTTGCTGAAACCAGGAATTTTTAGTTCGCCTTCCAGAGTGGGTTCATTGGGTGTGCTGAGGTCAAAAGCGAATAGTGGATCCACTTGCCTAAAAGTGACGAGATAACCCCGATCTCCTACGAAACGAGCGCTTTGAACTCTTTCTCCAGGAGCTAAATTGAGGATGGAGCCCACTTGCTCAAGTTCAGAGTTTTCTGTATCAGCAAGTTTCAATACGAAGAGGTGATTTAGTGATTGGCTAGGTTCAATAACCTGCCTGATATCATCAACATGAACCATTGGGAAATTTGGCCGTTCGGTCGTTACAATTCGGAGAAAGCCTTCATACTCACTCAGGCTAAATGAGTTCAGAACTTGTCCATCGACCAACCCGCTTCCTTCATAAATTGGATGTCCAGATTGCCAGTCCAATTGCCAGATTGCCGTCTGGTCGGATTGCTCTGCATTCCACCACCACCCAGAACTTCCTTGGATTAAATAAAGATGTTTTGCACTACCGTAGAGTTGCCAGGCATTGTTTAGGACCGCACTTGTTTGATAATTTGAACCGTCACTCTCAAAACTAACGAGAAGAGTCATTCCCAGAGAATTCAGAGTAATATCTGTTTCAGAAATCTCATCACAACTTAACCAAGGTATTTCCTGGGAAGCAATGTCTGACAGTTGTAGAGCTTTTGGAAGAATTTCTGCCATATCTTGCTTGCTAACTGCTTGCTCAACCAACGCTCCGATTTCTATTTCCATTTCAGACAAATTTTGATCAGGATTGTTCTCAAACTTGGCTTCATAATATCCACTGAGCTTCTTTTGCAACAAAAGAGCGTTTTGAATCGAATTTGGAAGCTGCAGAGGTACTTGAATCGCTAGCTGGATTCGATTATTAAGTGGTCGTCTACCATCGAGCAGAGAACCTTGCAGGAGCCAACGATTGATGATCTCAGGTTTCGTCCTGTCAGATATATCTACAAAAATCACTTCAGTGTTGGCGGAACCACCGATCGGCAGAGAAAGTGTTGCTCGTCTCTGATCAGGGGTGGGCAGGTTTCTTGCTGCTGAATACCCGTAAGATGTTGCTAGAATTACTACTTTTTGAAGTGACTCATCAAGAAACATCTTTTCAGCCGGCACATCAATAGATAACGAGGCCAAAAGACTCATTTCTGTTGGTGGAAAGGCACGGAGAATGTGAAGTTTCTCTTCTTGCAGGACCAGCATTGTTCCATCGTTCATTGTTTTGACTAGATCTGGTTCATCCACTGTTGTTTCCTGCAAGTTGGTACCAGTAATACTTGTGGGGACAGAGTTGACATCTGTGCTGACTGCAACATCAGAACTCACTGACATCTCCATCATTATTGGCATCACTCGCAGTAGTCCTTGATCGAGTAGTTGACGCGTGATGGAGTTTGTGAAGGAGTGTCTATAGTCTTCACAATCAGCAAGTTGACGCAACGAAGTCCTCTCTTGGGGAACTTTATTCGGACTTAAGGCAGAGCCAAGAGTTGAATCCTGGCTGGCATTGCTACAACTTAGGAACAACGAACAAGTCATCAGAGTGAGTGTGATAGAAGAGATTTTCATAATTCAATTTTATTGTTGGTTAGTGAGAATTTGTCTCAGAATCCCACAATTTTGTTGACTTTCCAAGGTTGTGATTTGATACAAATGTAAACTTGGTTCCTTGACATTTTTTCTAATTATTGTAGTTCCCCAGCTGTCAAGAAACTAAATAATCAAATTATTAACTCTCTTCAATGGAGTTTCACATGAATAAGATTTTGGGATTATTAATTGGAAGCAGTCTTGTTGGGGCAGCACTTCTTCCAGTGTCAGCATTTGCTGCAGATAAAGGAATGGTACTAGCTCTTTCCTGTGCATCTTGCCATGGAACTAATGGCGCAAGTCCCGGCTCAATTCCAAAAATTCAAGGCAGAACAGCTGATTACATAGAGAAAGCAATGCTTCAATTCAAGGCTGGTGAGCGCCCCGCAACGGTGATGAATCGGATTGCTAAGGGCTATACAGATGAAGAAATTAAATTATTATCTGCCTACCTCGGTAAATTCTCACCAAGCAAATAATCGGAGAAAATCATGGCAAAGCTGACTCGAAGACAATTTGGTAAACTAGCTGGATTAGGAAGCATTGGTCTGATGACGGGATGTACAACTGGTTCACATTTGTTTCGAAAAAACCCCAGAGTAGCCGTAGTTGGAGGTGGTTTTGGTGGGGCTACAGCTGCGAAATATTTGAGAATGATGGACCCTGATATGGAGGTCACGCTGGTTGAACCAAATTCAACCTATTATACCTGCCCTTTCAGTAACTTGGTCGTTGGTGGCGTAAAGGGTATGCCAGAAATTGCGCATGACTACAAAACTTTGCAGAGCAAGTATGGGGTTAATTTTGTCAGGGCAAAGGCTTATCAAGTTAAAAGTAATGCGGTTATTCTGGAAGACGGCTCCAGGATTCCTTTTGATCGAGCAATTGTCTCTCCGGGGGTAGATATTCGCTATGACAAAATGCCCGGTCATAGCCAAAGTATCGAAAAAAAGATGCCTCATTCTTGGAAGGCTGGACCCCAAACAATGCAGCTTAGAAGGCAGTTAGAAGCTATGGCAAATGGAGGCACAGTTATTATAAGCGCACCGAGTAACCCATATCGTTGTCCCCCAGGGCCGTATGAGCGAGCTTCGATGATTGCCCACTATCTAAAAAATAATAAGCCCAATTCAAAAATGATTATTCTTGATCAAAAAGAAAATTTTTCCAAGCAGTCCCTCTTTGCGGACGGGTGGGACATGCATTACGGAGAAATGATTGAGTGGCGATCAGGAACAGCTGGGGGTATGGTTACTGAGATTGACGCAGATGGTCTTAGACTCAATACTGAGTTTGGGTGGGAAGAGGGGGATGTAATCAACTACATACCTGATCAGTATGCGGGTGCAGTCGCGAGGAAGTCAGGCTTGGCTGATGAAAGTGGTTGGTGTCCAGTTGACCACATGACCTTCGAATCCACGCTGATTCCAAATGTCCATGTTATTGGTGATGCTTGTAAAGCCGGAGCGATGCCAAAGTCTGGTTTCTCTGCTAATAGTCATGGTAAAGTAGTTGCTGCGGCTGTAGTCTCAATGTTTTGGGGGGAAGAACCCGTCTCTCCATCCTTCGCAAATACATGCTATAGCTATGTCACACCAGATTACAGCATATCAGTTGCCGCAGTTTACAATCTGCAAGATGGTGCAATCGCTGGTATAAAGGGCGCTGGTGGGGTGAGCCCCAAAGATGCCAGTGCGATTGTTCGTAAGACAGAAGCCACTTATGCACAAGGCTGGTACGATAGTATCACCTATGACATGTTTGGCTGATTCATCATTGTAAAAGCAGGCTATGTGCTATTTTTATTAAAGCATGGCCTGTTATCATTCGGTATTCTCCTCAAGAAGGGGCAAACGTAATTCGACCTCAAGGCCTCCGAAAGATCCCCTCCGAGCACTTATCTTCCCCTGGTGTGCCTGCATCAGTTCCTGGCAGATTGCCAAGCCTAGCCCACTTCCACCACTGACTCGATTCCTAGACTGCTCAGTTCTGTAGAATCTGTCGAATAAATGTGGAAGATCTGCCTCCGAAACTCCGGGTCCATTGTCACTTAGCAATAGAACAGCTTCATTCTGGTCAAAACCACTGCGAACTTCCAGATTGCTCTCTGGAGCATGGCGGACTGTGTTTTCCATTAAATTCAAGAGAACTTGATGCATGCGGTCGTAATCTCCATTTATGAGAAGTTCAGCTTGTGTTGGTGTCCAGTTAACTTTCACTCTCGCTGCCTCTAAACGAGTTTGAGCCTGTTTCAAAGCCTCGGTCACTAGCTTATTGAGTTCAAGTGGCCTAAGGAAGAGTTCAAGCTTGCCTAGTTCAAGATGATTGATCAGGCGGAGGTCTTCAACGATTCTTTGTAATCGAGTTGTCTCCTGATGCAATGAGGCTAGGCTATTTTGATCGAAGGAACGGACGCCATCTTCCAGCGCCTCAATTTCTCCTTTCAAAATAGAAAGTGGAGTCCTCAGCTCATGAGCAGTATCTGCAAGCCATTGCTGCCTTTGGTATTCATAATTTTGGAGAGCAGCGGCCATTTCATTAAAGGCTTGCGCCAATTGCCCTAACTCATCAGAGGTTGCAACTGGAATACGCGTGTCTAGTTGGTGCTCTCTTAGTTTTTCTGTTCCATTCTTCAACTCATGCACAGGTTTCAGCAACTGTCTGGAAACTAGCCAGGCGATCAAAGCACCTAGCAGGACTAAGGAGCCACCAAAAAACCAGAGCCACTGAAGGTTTCTCTCTAAAAAACGCAGGCCGCTTTGTGGAACGTTTCCATGCCATTGGAGAAAGGCTACATTTCGATCCCTGTAATTTATTGGTAGTCGCAAGACCACATTTTGATTTGACGGCTGCCCGGCAATTAAGCGCCCTTTTGTGTCGACAAGGGTTAGGTTTCTTCCCCATTCTCTGGCCTTAGGTGGTTTTCGAATCCGTGGTCCATCCAAATCAGGGCTTGATTCAAACAGTTCAAAGGGTTCATCAAAGCCTTCAAATAAATTTCTAGGACCAAGTTTTCTTGGGTTCCGCAAGCTTGAGGGCAAATTTTCTCCCTCTAAAAATGCCTGTCGCAGAGATTCCTGGAGTATAATGAACCAATAGATTCTTTGATGCTCTAGAAGGTTCCAACTCCGTTGGATAGCGTAGTGTTGTTCTAGCACCCCAATAACATAACGAAGACGTCCATATTCTTGCTGTTGAAGAAAGTCTCTAAATTCTGAACGCACTTGGTGGTTTACAGCAAACATCATCAGACCCATCAACAAGACAGCATGAAATACAAAGGCTAAAAATAGCTTTGTGAACAATGATAGAAATGGCCGCCGGACCCCAAATCCTTGCTGATTCACTAGGCTAGATTTTTTGGGATTTGAATAAAAAGATACCAATTGATTTTTGATTATCTGACCGAAATAACCAAAGTTCATCATGTGAATCTTAGACCTTAAAATTTTACTGAAATTATTAGTTGAGCTTAAGCTGATTGAGCCTTAAATTTTTGATTCTGGTTCTGAAAAAGTCTTTTCTACGTTAAAGAGTGAACCATTCTTGTTTGATCACCGAAGTCGTTGTTGACCCATAATGCTGTTAATCAAAGTCCAAATGTTCTCACATGCAAATTTACTGAATTTGATTTCCTATAAAATTTTCTGTTCGGAATAACGATTGAAATACTTCCCAATAATGAGGATGCTCCTTCTCAAAACGGGATCTTAATTCACTGTAAACTGAGGAGGGTGGCGAAACGCTCCAATGCGGAGTATCTGGATTATCAATCCTTGCGGCCAAAAATCCGTTTAGCCATTGAAGTTGGAGTTCTTTATTCTCAAGAGGTGGTAAGTATTCTGTTGGAATTGAAGTTGGACAGCGAAAAGCAGCCCAACCGTATCCATACCAGTCAACCTGATTATCTTTCAAATTGCCTCTTTGGGATTTTTTTTGCTAGTTTCTGAGGAGGAACTTTGTCATTGTATGGGATCTTTTTTAAACCTGAAACTCCTGAAAGGAATTAAATGACCTTTACTTCAGCTTACTTAGTCTTCTTGATTTTCTTCTTTGTCTTCTTCTTCCCAATGGCACTAGGGGTTGGTCTCTACTGGTATGAAAAGAAGTCTGGAATGGATAACGCCTGATCAGATGATAGAATTCATTATAGTTGCCTCTCTTGCACCGTTTTTTCTGCTTGAGGTTGCAACCATGCTTCAAGGTGGTCTTTTAGCAGGCTTTGGGGGAGCATGTTTGGCATTCCTGACACTGTTCTTTGTCTACCGTTTCTTGAAAGATAAAATTCATCGACGGTTTCAATTATCGAAATCTACAAACTGAAGAAAAATTTCATGGTGCGCCCTAACTGCAAAGAAGACAGAGTCGATTCTATTATAGAAGCAACCCAAACCTTCAGAAGTCCAACTGACTTGCAAGACTTTCGAAATTGGTTGTTGGATCAGGGACCAAGTAAGAAAGAGGAATCTGTGAGTCAACTTAGCCCCACCAAATCAGACAAATGGATTGGATTTGGAGATAGGTTTCATTAAGAAGCTTAAATCAAATCTGGTTTTTTGGACTCTCCTGTTTCTACTTAGTCCGACTTTCGCCACATCAGAAAATCACCTGAATTCCCAGAGATGGCTGCCCGGAGACCGATTGGAGTGGCATTCTCTCTATCTAGATAGTAACCCGAGAGCCAGCAGAACAATCAAATCTGTCAGAACAGCAATAGAGGGGAGAACGACCATCAGAATGTCTCCTCAGCAGCAGTGGTCAGACTGGTTAACTTTCCAACTTTGGGAAAAGCCCTTTCTCCACGTTCCTCTCTGTTTCTCACCTCCTGAACTAACTATTGAAGAAAAATGGCGGTGGCGAGATTTTTTCGCTGGAGGTGGAACTCTGATGCTAGACCACTGTTCATCACAGACTGCCGCAATTGAAGAAGCATGGGTACTTTGGAGTAAGCTGCTTTTTCCGGAATCGAGTTGGGAAACAATGAGTCGTAGCCACGTTCTCTCCTACAGTTTTTATCTTCTTGAGAAGAAAATGCTTCTGGGAAATGAAGGAGTGCCAATCCGGCTTTTGGATCATGATGGAAGATTTATCATGATTTGGAATCGCTCCAAGCGATTTAGTTGGGAAACCATGATGCGTAATCAAGTCAGAATAAACCCCAACCCAACTGAGATAGAAACAGGGCTGAGGTTTTATGTGAATCTAGCAATGTATCTGCTTACTGGAGATTACAAAACAGATCAATTGCACCTGCCAACGATTTTGCTAAGGAGAAAATAAGAAGAAATGATTTTTCAACTCGAACCACAATTGATGCTTTTACTAATTTTCTCTCTACTCTTTGCGTTGACTTTTCATGAATTCGCACACGCTGCGATTGCCTATTTATGTGGGGATGGTACGGCAAAGTATCTGGGAAGACTTACGTTGAACCCGCTCGCTCATCTGGATCTGTTCGGAAGCTTGATGCTCCTTTTTGCTGGGTTTGGTTACGCTAAGCCAGTTCCTGTCAATCCAAGAAATTTCAGGATCAGAAATGCAGACCTATATGTCTCTGCAGCAGGCCCGTTAAGCAATTTAATCCTTGCTGGAATTGGAGCGTGGCTGTTGGGAATGAGCTTTCAGGGGGGATGGCAAACGGTCTGGGATTTTCCTCTGGGCGAGTTACTTGTCTGGTTTTCTTTAATCAACATGAATTTGTGCCTCTTCAATCTACTCCCCATCGGACCGCTTGATGGAAGTTCAGTATGGCCTTATTTTCTACCCGATGCTCCCCGCAGAAAGTTCATGGAATTCAATGACAGATATGGGACCCAAGTACTTATGGGACTGGTCATGGTGAGCCTTGCCCTCCCGGGCTTCAGCCCATTTCGTTGGATTGGAGAAGCAAGCCGAGGCCTGATTTCATGGATGGTTTGAACCCTTTTAATTAGGTATGGGGTTCAGAGTTCCCATGACTATGCTCAGGTGAGATTCGGTTTGTTGAGGATGAATATACAGGTCCGTGATGATTGGATTGAAACATTTTGCGGAAGAAAAAGATAGCGATTAAACTCGCACCCGTTAGCGCACTTAACATCAGTAAAATACCTAAAAACATTTCCATGGAAGCTCCTTAGTTAGTTGAATGATTCATCGTAGAAAGCTCTTTAGCTGCATGAACTCTTCCTCTTCTTCGCTTCAAAAACATATTTGCTTAGGAGCCAGAAATCGAGGGATCTTAAAGATTTTACAATTTTTGCTTCTTAAAAATTTGGACGAAAAACACTTTTTTCGAAATAATATTATTTTTTTAATTTATTCACTCTTAAAAAATTAAAGTCTTATTTTACAAACAAAATTTATATTTGGTTGGTTCTCCAATTCTTTGAGCACATCCTCTTCGATATCTTCATCGATTCTCAGTAGCGCCATTGCTTCCCCACCCTTTTGGTCTCTTCCTAAATTAAATTGATCAATATTAACATTGTGTTTTCCCAAACACGCGCCAATGGCACCGATAATTCCTGGCCTGTCATTATTTTTGATGGTCAAGATCGTTCCAGTCGGAGCCATTTCAAGAACAAACCCATTGATCAGGGTTAACCTGGGGTGGGGGCCACTGAAAACAACCCCACCAATCGTAAACTCCTCTTCGCGCTTACTCAGAGTACACTTGAGCGCGTTCTCGTAGTCACTGAAATGATGGTCTTTCTCTTCTTCTATCCTCAGTCCGATTCTTTGAGCCAGTTGCTCAGCATTTACAAAGCTCACCGTTTCGTGATGTTGGCTGAGAAATCCTTTTAAAAAACAAAGACGTAGTAGCGCAACGTTTTGTTTGGCAAGTGTACCTCGATACTTCAGAGTTAATAGTGATGGTGAAAAACGCATAAATTGCGAAGCAAATGACCCCATTTTCTCAGCAAGGGATGTGTAACTTGAGACAAGGTCGCCCTCCAATATCTGCACTCTTGGCATGTTCACCGGAAAGTCAACAACTCCTCCTCTTAGGGCTTTTGGCACCTGGCTAGCCACTGATTCTGCGATTCTCAACTGGGCTTCTGTGGTGGATGCACCAATATGCGGAGTCATCACAACATTAGGTAATTCTGCAAAGGGGTTGTTGACTGGAGGTTCTTTCTCCCAGGTGTCTATTCCAACTCCCCCAACTTTCCCTGCTTTCAAAGCCGACAAGAGGTCATTTTCGTTGACGATCCCTCCCCGCGCCGCATTGATGATTAAGACACCATCCTTCATCGATTTGAGTTCACTAGCCCCGATCATCCCGATGGTTTCCTTATTCTTCGGGGTGTGGACACTCAGGATATCTACCTCCTCAAGAATTTCTTTCAGTGAACTCTTTAGAACCCCGTGCCGTTCAAAAACCTCATCCGCAATGTAGGGATCGTAAGCCAACACACGCATATCGAAGGCTCTACAAAATTTAGCCACCCGATGCCCAACGTTTCCAAGCCCAATCAAGCCAATCGTCTTATTCATCAACTCAGTTCCACTAAACTGATGCCGATCCCAACCTCCTTCTTTCATTCTTTGATGAGCTGGAACCAGGTTTCTGACGGTTGCCAGAAGGAGTGCTAGTGTCAATTCAGCAGCAGAGTTAGTATTTTTCCCTGGACTGTGCAAAACAAGAATGCCTTTTTGAGTTGCATAGTCCACATCGATATTTGCGATACCCACCGCAGCTCTTGCAATGACTCTTAGACGTGTTGCCCGATCAATTAGTTCATGATCTACAGGGGTTTCAGATCGGGTTATAATCCCGTCGTAATCGGGGATTTTCTCAAGAATCTGGGACCTTGGTAAATCAGGGGAGTAATCGATCAGAATGTCTTGTTCAGCTTCAAGAAGTTCAAGTGCTAATGGATGCAAAGCTCCAGTGATGAGAACTTTGTATTTTGATGACATAATTTTGTCTGAATCAGATGAAATAAAATGGGGATTTGGCCCATGCTAAATCGGCCGAAAGGGCATCAGAGAACAATACTGGAGGCGTTGGCAGTAATGGTAAGGGCTTGGAAAGCACATTTCCCACAGTATCCCTTGACTTCGACTAGGTAGCGAATGGTCTCATTCAGGCGGGCTTGTTCTTTATCATTCACAACGGCAGTGCTGGTTCCACTCTTGATCCAACCCAAAAGCTTCATATTTTCGCCAGATTTGAACTCGTTCTCGAACACATATTTCTTGATTGCGTTTTGATAGGAGGGTTCATCAGAGAGAATCATTCGTTGATTGACACTTGCAATCGCATCGCTGAGTTCTTTACGGAATACGTCTTTATCAGGCACTCCAAGATATTGCTCAATAGTCTGCATAAACTTTTCGTCGGGCTGAACATCAGTCTGTGTGACTTCATGCTTCACTTTGGTATTCAGTGCGTAGGCGCGAACGTGATCCGTATATTTCTTCCATGTTGTCTCCAAAACTGAGTCATCCCTCAAGATTGCGCTATATACGTCACTGGCGATTTGTCCCATAATCCAGTTTTTGGCCTGAGGTAAAATCTTCTCCACGTAGTGGTTCAATTTTGTCTTTTGCTGGGCATAGGATTCCTTGATTGCATGCTCTGTCCGAACATACAAATCCAGTGGGCTCACGCAAGGATTTTCCAGGGCAATGGAAGTCAACATAGCATGATCACCACTCTCCTGCATCAGGCGCTGAAGGTTTGCGGCAAATTCATTGATTTGAAAATGTTCTGTATTTTCAAAAACATTTTGAATAAATCGTGGGTCAAGTCCAAAGGTGCCCTCTGACGGCTTGATGAAAGCAAACTCGTCCAAAATCATTCGGGCCATGTTGTTATCCACACCGCTGTCAGCTCTACCTGCATAGATCAAAGCTTTCTGCAGAAGGGTCATATTTGGGTTCTGCTTTGACTCATAGAGTCGGGACATGACAGCCATCAGACTCAACAATGTCAGGCTATGAGGTGCCACATGGGCGAGATGCTGCTTTTCTTTCTTCCAGTTTCTATGGCTGTTTGAGTAGGTGAACTCATAAATCATCTGCTCTTGCTTGAAGTCAACTGAAAGTGGCATTTCAATGAAGGTTGTCCTGGATCTTAATGCTTCGAAGGAAGCATTCTCCATGAACATATTGAACTCATGGAAATTGGTATGCCCAATGATGACTCCGTTGAAAGGAATCGGCGGTTGACCCTCAGGTTTGAAGAAGCGATCTTGGGTCGCAAAAAGTAATTCATATAGAAATTTGTCTGAGAGCTTCAAAATTTCATGAATTTCAACCAATCCGTTGGCCCCAGCACACAATTCTCCTTTATAGTCATGAACCAGCGGGTGAGATTCGCTTCCAAAGCGAGGTAGAAGGCTGTAGTCAATATTTCCAACTAGAGATCCTGCTTCCTGACTTTTTTCATCCCGGGGAGTGTAGGAGCCAATTCCCGTCTTCGTTCGAGCATCATAAACCATGCGCTTCGCCTTCAAATAAGGAAGAAGCTCTGTGAAGGAAATATCCTTCATTCTCATGAAATCACGCAGAACGTACTCGCTGTAGGGAGAAAGTCGACCACTGATCGTTACGCTGAATTCCTTGTCGTAATGAGAATGATTTGCTAACCATTCTTTTAAGATTTCTTGATCTGTCCCGCTGACTATCTCACTTGCAAATGCCTTTCTCGTTTCTTCTGGAAGAACTTGAAGAGGCTTTTCAAACAATGGGCTCTGTAGGTAGAAGATGCCTTCTTCTTCGAACAGAGCCTGATCCCTGAGTCTTTTATCAACAGTTGGCAGTAGTAGGGTGTGAGTTTTACCCTCTTCAGAATGGGAGTATTGCTTAAGGGCAAGCTTAATTCCCTCCATTGACCTTGATTTAGCGGCTCCAGGTGGCCCTAAAAGAATCCAAAGTCGTTTTGATGCCTCAAGGCCACGGCTGGCATTATTAATTTTTTCAACTAAATTTTCCTTAGCTTTTTGCTGGCCAAAAACAACATAACCACCAACCCGATCAGAATTTTCAAAGAATTGATAGTGATGCTTTATCGGTTTCCCTGGACTGATGGAGTGGTCTACCCCTGAAGATAGCAACATGTCATGGAGAAGCTGAAAGGTGTCACGAGTCACCCAGGGTTCTCGTTGAACGAGTTGGAGATATTCATCGAAGCTCAGAATTTCTTCGGAAACATTTCGCTTGGAGCTATTTTCAAGTAGTGTCTGGAGTGCTTCTCTCATAACGATCTCATTTTTTGGGATGAAAACTTGGAATTTGAAGATAATGGCTCAAAAAAACAGCTAGAAAATCTGTCAAGGTGGAATACATTTTCCAGTCAGCAGTGGAGCATCATCTGGAGGATCTTTCAACATTTGCAGTGATTGGAGGCTTAGACCAGATGTTCTATGATGTACTGCCGACGCTCATTTGTGTTGCCCCCCATGTAGAAATTCAATAATCCGCCGACTTCCTGGAGATGGTCAATACGTATTGGTTGTAAGAGCATCTGAGGCCCAATAAAAGGTCCAAACTCTTTAGGGGAGATTTCCCCGAGTCCTTTGAATCTAGTGATCTCAAAATGCTTTCCACTTTTCAGATCAGCAATTGCGGAATCTTTTGCAACTTCATCATAGCAATATTTGGTTGTTTTTTGATTGCGAACACGAAAAAGAGGAGTCTCTAAAATGAACAGATGTCCTCTTTGAACCAATGTTTCAAAGTATTGAAGGAAGAAAGTTATCAGCAGGTTGCGGATATGAAGTCCGTCAACATCTGCATCAGTGGCTAGAATTACCTTTTCATATCGTAAGTCGTCAACAGTATCTTCGATACCTAAGGTCTTCATGATGTTGTAGAGTTCTACATTTTTGTACAGGGCTTCCTGACCTTGACCAAAACAGTTAAGTGGTTTCCCTTTTAGACAGAAAATAGCCTGAGTTTCTACGTTGCGGGAACTGATCATACTCCCACCCGCGCTCTGTCCCTCAGTTAGAAAGATCATGCTTTCACTGTTATGATTCTTTGAATCGTTTCGATGGAATTTACAGTCCTTCAAGTTTGGAATGGCGAGGGCAGTCTTACGAGCATTTTCACGAACAGCTTTTTTGACATTTGAGAGTTCCTTACGAACTTTTTCATTCTGTTGAACTTTGCTTTTGAGAGCTTCTGCAGCATCAGGGTTCTTGAAAAGGGTATCGACAAAACTGTCCCTGACTTGCGTGACGATCCAGCGAAGATCAGTATTGCCGAGCTTGTTCTTTGTCTGTGATTCGAAGATTGGTTCTTGAATTTTGACTGCAACAGCACCGACTATTCCTTCTCTGACATCTGGCCCTTGAAAACTGCTTTTGAAGAATTCATTAATGCCTTTCAGGATCCCTTCCCTGAAAGCGCTGAGATGGCTACCTCCGTCACTTGTGAAATGCCCGTTCACATAACTAAAATTTGTTTCTCCATATAGATCGGTGTGTGTTAGGGAATATTCGAGCAAGTCGGCTTGTACATGTAGAATTTCATAAAGTGCCTTTTCACCCACCTCTTTTTCCAACATTTCCTGCAAGCCTCGCTCGGCTTTGAATTTCTCACCATTGAAAATGAGGCTCAAACCACGATTTAAGTAGGCATAATTCCAAAGCTGTTTCTCAATCAGTCTGAAATCAAACTGGAATTTTGAAAAGATAGATTCGTCAGGGACAAAGCGAACCTCGGTTCCATTCCGTTCTTTTGAAGTTGTACGACCTTCATCAACCAATTCGCCTTGAATGAACTTCGCAAATGCCTTTTTTCCATCACGAACAGAACTGACTTCGAAACTCTCTGAAAGCGCATTCACCGCTTTAGTTCCAACACCATTCAGACCGACACTGAACTGGAAAACATCACTATTGTATTTTGCCCCGGTGTTAATGCTGGAAACACATTCCACTAATTTTCCTAGGGGGATACCCCTTCCGTAGTCACGAACTTTTACTTCCGTTTCTTTTAGATTGATTTCTATACGCTTGCCATGGCCCATGATGTATTCATCAACTGAATTATCAATCAATTCCTTGAGGAGTATGTAAATGCCGTCACTGGATTGTGAGCCATTGCCTAATCGACCAATGTACATTCCAGGTCTTTTACGAATATGCTCCAGTGATGAGAGGGTGATGATTTTGGCTTCGTCGTATTGAACGGGTTTAGTTTCCATTTCAAAGAACTCAAGTATTAGGATTTTGGGTCTTTCTGAGTTTGCCAGAGAATGGGGATTCTATTCCCCATGAGACAGAAGTTGGACCTGGCTTGATGGAGATTTGCAAGATGCTCATCTGTGGATCACAGATTGAACTCATCGGGATCATGATTGGACTAGTTGTCTATGAATTCAGATTCACAGTTGTTCTACTCTCTCTAGAGATCATTTATGAAATAAAATTTGAATTAACTTGTTATTCACTCAAGTCGATTCTTTCTGATGTACATCAAAATCCCATAAGATTCATTTTAATCAAATTTTCATTGCACCTGTAAGGACAGACCTATCCAAGTTGATCTTCAGTCGTAATTAAAACTGTCTTTCAAAATAGGCAAAAAAGTAGAAAACTGCCTCTGGAATTTGGTCAAATTTTACAAAAGCGGACGGGAAAAATCAGAATGAATAATCATTCTGGTGAAGGGAAAGTTTTAGGGGGCTGATTTTATGTATTGGAATTTTAGAATCTAGTTTTCTTAGCGTATTTTGCCAAAAGAGAATTGAAATGAAGCTGCCTCTCCGAGAACTGTGAGAGAGCGATTGATTTCTTAGATTGAACCAGTTTTAAAACCTAAATCATTCAAATTAAACAAGGTTTCTTCCGATGCTTGAGAAGTCGGCAGTACTTGGTTATTTGAAGAATTGATTCCTTTTCGAATCGCAATCACTTGACGCCGATAAACATCATCAATCTCCATACTCTTTTGGGCATTCTTCAGAGCATTGTGAATCGTTGAATGACTACGGCCCAAAAACTGGCCAATTTGACTCAATGACATCCCGAAATCTTCTGTCAGAATGTAGACAATGTATTGACGCCCTTTTATTACTCTCTGATCTCTCCTGCCAGACTTGATATCTTTCAAACTCAAGCGCAGTGCATTGCAGACATGCTGAATAACGTCTTCTTCAGATCTATCAAATGTGGGTGTTAGGTTCCCAGGAGATGACTGGTCTTCAATACTGATTTCTTTAGCACTGGGTATTAATTTTTTGGCTAGTGCTAAAGAAATTTTCTCGCCCATGAGTGATGAATGTGCACCCAAACGGATTAAGACCCCCTCCAACTGACATATATTCGGTGGTAAGTTACTAATTAAATAGTTGCAAATCTCATCACTCAACTCGATTCGTGAATCTTTTGCTTTACTCTGAAGGATCTGAAGGCAGGATTTGCGATCTGGAGATGGTAAATCTAGTGAAAGCCCAGATTCCAATTTATTAGCGAGAGTGGAGTTGAGCCCTGAGATTCTGCTGGGTAAATTGTTAGCAGAAAGGATCACCTGTTTGCCAGATTCCTTGAGGCTGCTTATGGTATGTTTCAGTTCCTGCTGACATTGTGGTGAACTACTCAATACTTGGACATCTTCCAAGATCAAAATATCTGTATTCCTGAATTTCTCTCGGAATTGCACCATCTGATTGCTGCGAATATCTTGAATGAACTGATTCAAGAAATTCTCAGCATTTAGCATCATCAGTTTATTTTCGGGATGCTCTTTCAGCCACTCCTCAGCAAGTGCTTGGAGCAAATAACTTTTCCCTGTTCCCTCGTTCCCGTAAATGAGAAATGGGTTAAAGCTTTTAGCAGGATTTATCAGGACCTGCTCTACGGCTTTAAAAGCTAATTGATTAAATTCACAGATTACAAAGTTCTTGAATCGTCGAGATTCGAGATTCCCAATTACACTTGCAGGATTGGCATCCTTGTCGGTAACAGACTCTGTTGAATCTTTTAATTGAAAATCTTCGGCTTCTTGATTTTCGAAAAGAAATTCTTCCTGAATAGCTAAGTTTGATGTTCCTTTAGAACCCACCAGATATTCAAATCTCTTTCGGGAAAATGTACCAAATTCAGGGTAGGAGTCTGCAAGTGCAGATCTGAGATGGTCCTCGTGATTATTCTTAATATCCAGTCGATGAAGTTCGTGGGGGATTCCAGCGAAGACAACCTTTGAAGAGGTGATTTTCACCAGCAGCAGGGCATCCAACCAATTTGATCCACATCCTGAAGGAAGCAATTCCCTCAGCCTAGATTTGCAGATTTTCCATCGGTTGTTGTCAAGATCCATCTTTTACTCATGCATCCAAGTCCAATTGGATATCCTAATTGCCCCACCGAACTCCCCCAGAGTCCGTAAAAGCTGGAGGATTACCCTGCACCTATCAAAAGTGATGCCGCGTAAGTAACCCTTCAGGATAAGTTCGATTAGCGAATTTTTTTTATTCATTAGAGAAACTCAATAAATGAAAGGAGTTTCCCAATGAAAACAGTTGACTTTAGTTTCAGTGGACCAAATTTTAGGTGCCGACTCTTTCGTCAACGTATCAGATAATTTGTAAAGAAGTGAATCCGTCAATGGAAGGGCCTAATGTAAGCCCAGAGGTTTGCATCCAGCAGCGGCTCAGCGCGAGAGGAGGGTTCGTTGCTGCCTCTCAATTCAGCAACTTGTCAGTTCATGTTGAGCTAATGTGAAAGACCTTACGAGAATCAATTTTTGAAATCAAACGATTTCTTTAATAATTATATCAGTAACTAAGCCATAAGGTATTGATACCAGTTTGAATTTTTTTTGTTAGCTCTATGGAAGATCCCTCTCTTAAAAAATTAGAAATATTTAAATATCAAAATGCCATCAGTCTATGCATTGGAACATTTGTTGTGACTAGTATGTGAAATTCATCAGGTGATCTTGTTACAATTATTTAATGCATTAAGGTGCAAACTAATTTAAACTTGATCATCAATTTCATCTGAAACCCTGATTTTAATAGAATTTCTTAACGTCTTCCCAACTGAACTCTAATCGACCCTCAATACCAGCTATCTCCAATCTGAAGGTTTCAGAGCCAAGTTTAACCCCTGTTGCGGGTTTGTTTAATTTTGGAAAACTAAGATTGTAGACTTCCACCCATCGATCTAACTCTTTCAAATACCTACCTAGAAGCATTCTCTCTTTGTTCGTGTCTTTTAATTTTTGAATCCTTGTAGGAACAACTTTATCTCCATCGTCATCATAAAGCCTTGCTTGCCATGGAGAATCTTTTTTGCCGAAGTCAGTTTTTTCGTTACTTCCTGAATAAATCATCAACAGAAATTCAAATTGATTAGCAAATTGTTGCTTTTGCGCAAGTGAAATTTCGAGATTAGCAGCCTCATCCAAATGATAAGAACTTTGGATAGAATCTGTCAAAAATTCACGGTACTCTTCGCTTCGAAATAATCCGGCAGCAATCATTTTCGTATTATAGTCTCGATAGATTTCATCTTTTCGATAAGTATCTGCTAGTATCTTTTGTAATTGTGGTGGGGTCTCCTCCACATGTTCATAAATCGGGTTGATAGCCCAGTTGTCTGTTGTGGAACAACCAAAACAGATAATAGGGACAGTTAGGAAAATAACTACCCGGGTCATGAAGAATTTCATTGTAGGGTTGCTCCACCATGTTTTTGAATAAAGTGCCCTAGCTTATCTTGTTTAGTCTGCAAATACTTTGCGTTGTTGGGATGCTGACCTTTTTCAAGTGGAACTCTTTCAACGATTTCCAGGCCATGCCCCTCGATACCTACGATTTTTCGAGGGTTATTAGTCATAAGGCGCATTCTTCGAACGCCTAAGAGACTGAGCATACGAGCACCTAGCCCATAATCACGAAGGTCGTCTTTGAAACCTAAGTGATGGTTCGCCTCCACAGTATCCATTCCCTCTTCCTGAAGGCGATAAGCTCTTATTTTGTTGAGCAGACCTATGCCCCTACCCTCTTGCGGTAGGTATAGAATGACTCCCCTCCCCTCTGACTCTACCATTTCCATTGCACTTTGGAGTTGAGGTCCACAGTCACACCTTTGAGATCCAAACACATCACCAGTCAAACATTGAGAATGAACTCTAACTAACACCGCATCATCCTCTGACCATTTTCCTTTTACCAAAGCAACATAATCTTTGTTGTCAACCTCACTAAAGAATCCGACGACTTTAAAATTGCCAAATTGAGTGGGCATTCTCGCTTCTGTATCAATTCTAACGACGCTCTCATGATGGGTTCTATATTTGATTAGATCGGCGATTGTTGATAATTTCATTCCGTGTTGATCAGCAAAACGGCGAAGCTCGGGGTATCTCGCCATGGAACCGTCCTCATTCATTATTTCACAGATAACTCCCCCTGGTCGACATCCAGCAATTCTAGAAAGATCTACAGCACCTTCAGTGTGGCCTGCCCTTTTGAGAACACCACCTTCATTTGCTTTCAAGGGGAATATATGACCAGGTTTTACTATATCTGATGGTGAGGCATCGGATTTCATTGCGGTTAGGATCGTGTGAGCGCGATCAGCTGCTGATATCCCAGTAGAAACTCCTTTTGCTGCCTCGATTGTCACAGTAAAGTTAGTACCATGTTCTGTCTGGTTATGAGCCACCATTAGTGGCAAATCCAATTGTTTTGTTCTTTGAGTATCTAAAGCTAGACAAATTAGCCCTCGGGCGTGAGTTGCCATAAAGTTAACAATCTGAGGGGTCACCATCTCAGCGGCACAAACCAGATCACCTTCATTTTCTCGATCATCATCATCGATCAGAACAATCATCCTACCGGCTTTAATATCTTCAATAGCCTCTTCAATTGGATCAATTCTTAGCACTTCAGTCATTCAACCTTTCTATTGGTTGCAGTTCTATTAGCAAATCAGGGTTTAGTTGTTCTATACTAGTTATTTTAAAATTGATGGTGTCCATCAAGTTTTCAATTCCAAGTTCACCACACCAGGAGAGACCTTCTTTACCAAGAATACGAGGAGCAAGGAAAAGGTAAATCTTATCAACAAGTTTTGATTTGAGGAAACTGGCATGAACTTGAGCGCCACCCTCTACTAAGATTGAATGAATGTCAAAATTTTCAAGTTGGGATAATACCCATGAAATCTCTGGGCGAACACCGGGGCTAGTCAACCTAATGAGGTTCGATGGCAATTCCCAATCAGCGTCTGGTGCTTTTCTCCCAACGACCCAAATGGTTTTAGATTCATCCTCTCGCAAGCATTTTGCTTGTCTAGGCATTCTCCCACGGCCGTCCATGATAACTTTAATTGGTGAAGAGCCTTGATGAATACCACGAGTGTTAAGTGAGGGATTGTCTTTCAAAAGCGTTTCGCTGCCAATCAGGATAGCTTGATGTTCATGACGCAATCGATGTACCAGTTCCCTAGAGTTAGAACTTGTGATCCATTTTGAAATGCCAGAACCCGTAGCAATTTTGCCATCTAAAGTTGCAGCGACCTTCAGACTCACAAGCATTTTGAGGTTTTCCCTTTCTAGAAATTCAAATATGAGAAAATTCCGATGTAATTTTCCCGTCTTCATCGTTATGATGTTGTCTGCGTTGATCCTGGAGGCATGTGCGACTCAATGGCAACATCAGGTTGATAGTTGTACCTATGAATCCTCCGATCCACCAATGCGAAGGGTAATAAACTACAACGATCATGGACTTTGCGACAGGGCTCTGGCACCGAGAACTCCCCCAAATCCAAGAGCCCGCCTGCAGCAAGAAATGACTTACTAAAAATTTAATTGAGCGCGACCGTACATGGATGTTCGGGTGCGACACGATTAACTCTTATTCCAGGAGTTGTTCATGTTACGCCAACTTTGGCTCCATGTAGCCTTACTGATTTTATCATCGAATCTATTTGCTCAAACTACTAACTATGCTCCTAAACCAAAAACTGGCAGGGTGGTCAAAAATTTGGTCTCTCAAATTGCTTATCGTGAACCTTTCCCAACCAAAAAATTTGATTATGAGGGCCTGCACCAAGTTGTGCATGAAGCAGGACCCAATAGGTACCATGGTTTCAAAGTATATCCGGAACCCTTACGTTCAAGGAAGATGAGAATATTTGAGGGTGGAATTCCGAGGATGAGACAACCCTAATATTTCAGGTCCAATCTTAAAATCCCATTGAATCAAGCATGCTTTGCATGATGTAAGGCAGTTTATCAAAATGATGTGAAAGAATGATCTTATGCCTGCTGATCCAAATATGACGATTCTGGTTGTTGACGACTTTTCAACCATGCGCAGAATTGTAAAGAACATCCTACGTCAACTGGGCTTCAACAAAACAATTGAGGCAGATGATGGAACCACAGCTTTGGAAAAGCTGAAATCAGAAAAGGTAGATTTTGTGATTACAGATTGGAATATGCCTAAGATGACAGGCCTAGAACTGGTGAAAATGATACGTTCAGACTCAGAACTCAAACATCTACCAATTTTGATGGTTACTGCTGAAGCTCTACAGGAAAATATTGTTGCTGCAGCAAAGGCCGGTGTGAATAATTATATTGTAAAACCCTTCGATGCAAAAACTCTCTCAGAGAAGATGAGTAAAATTTTTCCCTGAATTCCTGCAATTTTGCGGAATGCTTAAGAAACTGTCATTTAAAACTCTTTGTCTTTAGGAAGGTTTCTCGAAAAGATACTTGCTGATGCTTCTTTTTCCTCCTTGTTTGATCTGAAATCCCTCTCCTCAGGTACATCGCCCTTGAAAAATGTGGGTGTCGCTTCTGCTGCCTCTTTTTCTTCTCGAGATTTTCTACCACGATCTGGAGCTTCTTTCGGTTTGGTCTTTATGTACTCAATTGCGTTATAGAGTTGCTGTTGGAGAGTACTCACCCCCCTTTCGTCATGGATTCTGGTCAACAATTTTTCAGCATGCTCCATTCTTTTGAAGTGGTCAGAATTTAATGTTCCACCTAATTTCGGAAGATATTGGTAGACCATTAAGCAAATCAGAGCAAATTCTCTAACTGTTGGGCTCAAATCTTTTCTAGTTGCTTTCTTCATCATTGGAAGAGTCTCCATGATTGCTTTCATGGATTTCGATAAATTCTCAACCGTAGTCTTTGCTTGCTCCCGGTCACCTGTCATAGTTGCAATCAAGTTGATTTGGGCAGTTCTGCGATAGAACCTACTCAAATAATAGCCAGAAAGTGGAATCGACTTTCTTGTGTCTTCCAAGACTTCCATCAGAATAACTTTGTTTTTGGAAGCCATTGGTAAGGCAGAAATTCCCTCAAGAATCGGAGATAGGATTTCTTCGTGTTGTGCTCGATTGAGTTTCAATAATTTCTTTTTGTCCATTTCGACAGACTCTTTGGCATCGAAATTATGATATGGAAGAATCTTATTAACCTCTTTCAGGTACTTGATGTGATTCGCCAAAACCATGAAATCGGCTTTCGATTCTTTATCTTGTTTTTGGACATGAAGATCATCTTGTAAAAACGCGAGAAGATGGCCCAGATAGATCTTCTGTGCCTTCATAGCTAGGCGAAGTTTTTCAGTGTTCAAGATCAGATCATCCGCCTCCAGCATCGAGAGCATGAAAGCATCACGATACTGTAAAACGCCTTCGTGAGCACCTTTCCTCAAAAAATCTGAGACCATCTCAACGCGCACCTTGGAGTTGGCTGGATCAGCCTCCAAAGAATCATTATATTTCTTCATGCTTTGAATAGTGCTCTTTGCTGCTAGTCTAGCGCCTGTCATTTCAAGCTTTTTGGCGTTATTGGGATCTGCAGGTTCCCTTTTACGCTGCACCACCTGGCGAAGGAATTGGTTTGAGGGGACAGATTTTTTGTATGCGCTCAGTTGACCATGAAGTTTTTCCAGGTCGATCCTCATCTTGTCAAAAAGTTTGTGAGTCTCTCTGACTTCAGGAAGTTCTCTTAATTCCCGTCTTTCTTCATCTGAAAGCATGTTTGGTCCTAGACTATTCTGAATGATTGGAAATTTAGAAATTGAATAAATTTTGAGTGCAAGGTTTATGAAATTTTAAAGACCCATTTTGTATCATTTCACCAGTTCCTGAATCTAAATATCATAATATTTTGCAGAGATAATTTCTAATTTCACAGTTAAAATTGGTACACAAATTTTTAACCAAACAAAATTATGCTCACACTTCAAAAATGTAGATTTATATTTGGGTTCAGGTCCTGCATGATATGACAAATTTGAACTTGCTCACAACTAGTGGGCTCTTTCCAAACAATTGATCAAACTCTACGCGCATGCGAAATATTACCAGAAGAAAAAAGTCATTGATCTTGGGCAGTTTTCTGGTGGCCTTGTCTGGTTGTACAGACTATCTTTTCCCTCCACAGCCTCCAGAAAGTGTTGAGACTAATCAACTCAGCGCCAACAGTGACCAAAGCAATCTGAGTGAAATTGCAAAGGATCCTGTTTCTTCAATGGAGCAGGTAGCCGGAACAACTGATACCGGAGATCCCGATGAGGCTTATCGTCAAAGGCAGTTGGAGCGAGAAGCACTAATGAAGAGGCTGGAAGATAAGCAAAAAGAGATGGCAGAGATAGATAACTCTGACAGTCTTTTGAGTGGGGCTCTTCTGAATTCAGATGGAAGCTTTGCGGCTGCAGGGCAAAACACTGCGTTGATCACATCAATGAGTGATGACGAGAGACGCCGCTTGTTAGACGCGATTCATACACAATTAGCGGAATACCAAAACCTAGGAATTCCTCCGATCCGTGATGAGCGAGCAGATTTGCTGATGCCAAGAATCTTTTTTGATTACGATAAAAGCGCAGTTCGCAACGAATTTAAAGACCGACTTCTCCAAATATCCCGAAATCTACTCCGTGAACTCGAGAGAAGAGGAGATATGATTCTTCAAGTTGAAGGGCATGCAGATGAGAGGGGGAACGAGGAGTACAATTTGGTTCTCGGACATCAGCGAGCAAATTCTGTCAAAGATCTGCTGAAATCTTACGTTGCTGATCCAGCAACACTCCAAACGGTGAGTTTTGGTGAGGAGTTCCCTGCAGTACCCCAATCCAATGAACAAGCATGGAGTCAGAACCGTCGAGTTCAGTTTACCTTCCTACTTCGTCCATGATCTAAATGTCCCCACTGCTCCATTCGCTGCAGCAGTCAGGACCGCTAGCCATTAGCATCCTGCTGCTGCTGCTGATCTGTTCCGTTTCAGTTTGGACGATTCTTATCAGTAAAATTCTAGTTTGGAAAAAATACCGTTCTTCTAACACAGACGTTCTGCGTATTTTTGAAGAAGAGAACAATCTGGTTCAATTCATTGAACAAACTAAACAGTGTTCCGAAGGGCCTCTTCAAAGATTTGTTATCGATGCAAATCATGAAATTGATCAGGTAAAACCGCTGACTCAATCACAAATTGAGCACCGTTCAGAGTTGATTGATTTGTTAGACAGATCATTCGAAGCAATGATTGTTCATGAAGAACTTAAATTGCGCACAGGTCAATCAACACTGGCCACAATATCTGTTACGGCACCTTTTGTCGGTCTTTTAGGAACTGTTCTTGGAGTGATTGATACCTTCCAAGGAATTTCACAACTTCAATCTGTAGAATTGACGGTTGTGGGACCAGGAATCTCAGAAGCCTTGGTGGCAACTGGTGCTGGGCTCTTTGCTGCTATTCCGGCGGTAGTCGCCTATAATCTTTTCAACTCCTACATCCGTGATTCTGTAGAACAAATTGAGAGCCTGTCATTAAAGTTTCTTCAACGTCTGCATCTGCAATTCCTCCTGACAAATGAGAAGAAGAACTAGACGCTTCCAAAAAAGTCAGCAAATGCTGGCAGATATAAATGTCACACCCTTTGTTGATATCCTCCTCGTTGTTCTTATCGCCTTCATCATTTCTGCTCCGTTAATTACTCGGTCGCTACCAATTGAACTGCCTCAAGGTAATCTTCGTCAGGAAAATCCTGAAAATCAAACTGGCAATATGGTCGTTGGGGTGGATCAGAATGAGAAAATTTTCTTTCAGGAAAAAGACTATGATCTCGCAAGTCTTGAAGCATATTTAGAGAAGGAAAAGTCAATCCCTCGAAGCAGAGTGGTTTATCTGCAGTTAGATAGGCGTGTTGAACACGGATATTTGATCAAGTTGATGTTGGTCTTCAAAAATGCGGGTTTTACAGAAGTTGGCCTGGCATTCAATGAAAAGGATCTTTGAAATCTTTAAAATTACTAATGGTGGCAGGGGAGGCATCCGGGGACCAACACGGTGCTGAACTGATTCGCTTTATTAGTTCAAGTGTTTCTAATCTCGAAATCTATGGAATTGGTGGTCAAAGGATGTTGGCTCAGGGTTTAAGACCCTATTACATGCTCGACTCCCTACAAGTCCATGGTCTTGTCGAGGTCTTACGTCACTTACCTCGGCTTTATCAAATATTATGGAATCTTGTTGATTCGATTCGAGAGGAAAAACCTGATGCGCTACTTTTGGTTGATTACCCAGGTTTTAATTTGAAACTGGCTAAGAAAGCCAAATCAATGGGTATTCCAGTCATGATGTACAATAGCCCTCAAGTATGGGCTTGGCGCAAAGGTCGACTTAAACAAATCATTCAATGCATTGACAAGCTCGTTGTGTTGTTTCCGTTTGAATTAGAACTTTATGAAAATACTCGTGTTGAAGCAAATTTCTGGGGACATCCACTTGTCAAAAAACATCATCTTGAAGAGACAGTGTTAAGGTTCAGGAAAACCATTCTTACTGCTCCGGAAAATAAGGTGGTAACTTTAGCTCCTGGCAGTCGTCCCAGTGAAATTCGCCAGCATTTACCAGTCATCTTAGAAGCTGTCAGGAGAGGTAAATTTCAGAATATTGACTTTGTCTTACCCTTAGCAGATAGCTTGGATTTTCAAGAAATTAGTGAGCAGTTGAAGGAACTACCGATCAAAATTCTGCACGGGAAATTTGAGGAGTGTATTGAGGCTTCAGATGCGGCAATCGTCGCTTCGGGTACAGCAAGTCTGCAAGCGGGTTTAGCCATTGTACCCTATGTTTTGATCTACAGAGTTTCTCCAATAAGTTTCTGGATTGCAAAGAAGCTAGCTCTTGTCCCCTTCCTTGGAATTTTAAATCTCTTGGCAAAAAAAGAGGTTGTCAAAGAGCTACTTCAAGATGATTTCACCCCTGAAAATCTCATTAACGAACTTAGAAACATTTTGGATGATGAAGTTGCAAACCAAAGAATTAGAAATGAAATGGGGAGAGTACGTGAAATGTTAGGAGATCCAGGGGCTTACCAGAGAGCTGCTGAGGATTATCTGCAATACATTGTTAAAATCTCAGGATTAGAGACTTCTTGAATATTTTTCAAAAAATTATTCAGCAACATGACTGAAAAATGAAAAGATTTCCTTGGCGATTTTTTCTCGAGTATTTTTTTCTTGCTCAAGGAACAGCACGAATTCCCATTCATCTTGATTGCCCGCATATCCCACCAAACTGTATACCCCCTTTAGTGAGCCAGTTTTAGACGTTAATCCCTGATACTTTGAAAGTAGATGCGGATGCATTCGAAACAGTTCCAATACTTTCAGCATGTCCATCTCGCTCAACCTATTCTTTCTAGATATTCCAGATGCTTCCACCAGGCTGATCTTTTCTGGACTGATCCCCACTTTATTTTGCCACCAATCTTTCCAAGGTTTGATTGATCTTTCAAAGTCGATCGATGAATGATTTTTTTCAAGGGGTGCAGAGAGCAAAATCTGATTCGCAATAAAATTATTTGAATACTTGAGCATTTTTTCGAGAATTTCTTTCAGTGATTTGGAATTTTTGTACTGAAAGATCAATTTGTCATTCTCCTTTTTAAGCGAATTTTTGATTTCTCCCGTAAATTCCACTTCATTTTCCTTCCAGATGGCTTGCATCAATTCACCTGAATATCTTTGTGCAAAAGCTGGATCTTCAGCTAGATTAATCCGTTGTTTACCAGGTTTGAGTTGCTTTCCTAGGGAAATTGTAAGCGGAGTCAGCGGAGTTTGCTTTTCAGCTGAAATTAGGGTCCCATCCGTTTTCTTTTCAAGAGAAGCGGTGTTGAAATTGACCAATAAAGCTCCATTTAGAGCATCGTATGGATTACGTGACCTCTCAACTCCATCTGCTTGAAGAGGAAATGTAAATGCTGAGTTATCAAGCAGTAAATGTCTCATCTTTGATGCGATTTTGCCTTGGAGCTCTCTACCCAAAAGTTGAATTTCTTCAGAGACAAAAAATGGATCACCCAGCCCCTTGATTAACAAATCTTGATTGTCACGAAGATAAACCTCTGTCTGGAAATGATGATCCTCTCCCCAAACATCGAGAGCATATAGAGCCAGTGGAACTTTCAATGTCGAAGCCGGGATCCATTTTCTTTCGGGATCCGTCGTGTAGTGGAAACGAGTCTCACCTCTCTTGGCAACTAAGATAACTCCCTTTTGTATGTGCGGCTGAACTCTTTTTTTTAGAGTTGCCCAATCCGGCTCAACTGCGAATGCTAATCCAAAGAAAAATTGTTGAATCAACAGTACTAGTATTACCTCAGTAGCCATTCGCAAAAGCTTTTGTTCATATATTGGGAGTCGTATCATGAATTGCTAGTTAGATTTCATTTCAAAAAAACTCGAATATTCAATCTTTAGTTTCTAAATCCGCTTGTCCGACGACGATAAATCAAAAAACCAAAGAGTCCTACAAAACCCGGAACGATTAACATGTTTGCCATAAGCAAATTATTACCAAGTTCTTCAATATCTTGTCTAAGGATTTTTCTGACCTCACGCAACTCACGCCTGGTTTGGCGTTCCTGCTCTCGAAAATTAGCAATTTTATCTTGAACTTCTTTGGGCAAGAGAATTTCCTTTTCTCCTTTCTGAACCCCCTGAAGCAAATTATTTAGCTCATTTTGGACTTTATCGAGACTGGCTTGCAGTTGATTTTCTTCCTGTTGGTACTTAATTTGGGCTTCTTGTTGAAGTACCAGTACACGAGTGAATGGGCGTTGAAATTGTCCTCTGGAACGGATTTCACGCAAGGCATCGTTTCCGCTCAAATATTCAATGATATTCAAAGCCAAGTTCAGATTGTCATTGGTGGGTTGGACAATACTTTGACCCAGCAAGTTCAGTCTTTGAATTGAAAAACCGTCTGTCATCCAGTCAACGTCTGAAGCTAACAAAATGGTTCTGGATGCTTCAGATCTCTTGATAAAAGACTCATCGCTTACTCCCTCAGGTGGTCCCTCAGAAAACGCACTTTGAAAGGTGCCATGAATTTGGGCCAGAAGTGTTTTTTGTTGACCATCCACCTGTATGTTGCGGGCGATTTGCTCAGGGCTTCCAAAGCGCAGTTGAAGCGCATCGATAGAGCCGCTGTTTGGTGAGGTTTTGATCAAAGCTTCAAAAGTAGTAGTCGCATTATCTAATGGAGATAAATTCCCCGCCTCAGCGAACAATAATTGCTCTAGTTGACTTGCAATTGGATGCTGGCGGTCGAGTTGGTTCACGCCGAGTGAGATCCGGGGAGTGAATCTCAAAACTCCATTGCGACTGTTGACTGAAGTGGCAAGATGGAGATCCCCAACTACTTGGTTTGAATCATAACGAACTCCCCAACTCTCAAGTAATCTCGGCAAATCACTAGCAAAACTTTGAGGAGACTGCCCTCCTGTCGCAGCTTCTGCTCCGGTATTTGGGTCCAAAGCAAGAAAAAGGTTACCACCCTTCAGCACGTATTGGTCAATCTGATAGAGTTGATTATCAGTTAGATTTTTTGGATGTAGAAGCATGAGGAGATCAATATCATTTGGAATTGATCCTGACGAAGATTGTAAAAACTCGACATCAAACAGTTTTTCAATTTCCTCTGATAAATCCCAAGGTTCTCCACCTTGTCGTTGCATCATCAACTGTGGATTACCTTTTATCGGGAGGTCTGACCAGATGGCAATCTTTGGCAATTCGACTTCGGTTACTCTGTGGATTGCTAGAGTGATGTCATACTCTAAAAACTCCTGCCTCCTTGGGTCAAAGAAAGGGATAGTTATTTCTTGATCCACTTGCAGAAATGTGGCTCCAAAAAAGATGCTATCCCCATTGGGAAGTTTTGGTGCTTCCATCCCATAACGGATTGCCCACTCCTCCTACTCTGTATCTGGTTTAGGATCGAAGACTTCCAGGGTCATTTTTCCCAAGGAAATCGTTTGATATTCACCCAACAACTCAACAACTCGCTGAGCGTATGTTTTTAGGCTTGGAGGCAATTGTTCATTGTGAAAGCTGAAATAAAATTTAACACGAACCGGATCTTCTAACTCCGTCAATATTTTTTTGGAACCCTCTGAAATTGTGTAGAGTTTGTCAGTTGTCGCATCTATTCGTAGGGGAACATGATATGCGACAGCGTTGATAGAAATTAAACAAACGAGTAGCAACAGCAGAAAAATACTATTCAAGGACCAGTTCTTCATTTTACCTCATCCAAAATTAACGACTTTTGCTGGTTGTTAAGATTCTAACATTTAGCACCAGCATAAATCCGATAATAGAAGAGAAATAAATCACATCTCTAAAATCAATCACGCCTCTCCTGATGGCATCAAAATGAGCAGTGAAACTGAATTGACTAACTAAATCCGCAATCCAGACAGGAAATAGATGATTTAGTGAATCAGTCAAAACACCCCATCCCAAAAGAACTAAAATTAGGCAAATCACAACACTGAGAATAAAGCTGATCACCTGATTCTTCGTGAGGGCCGAAGTGCAGATTGATATTGCTAGATAAGCTCCTGCCATCAAAAAACTCCCCAGATATCCGGTAAAAATTGGTCCGTGATCAGGTTGTCCTAGATAATTTACTGTAATGATCATTGGAAAAGTTAGCAGTAGGGCTAAGCCAATAAAAACCCAACCAGCCAGAAATTTTCCTAGCACAGCTGTATGAGGATGTATTGGGAAAGTCAGCAACAATTCGGCGGTTCCTGAACGACGTTCCTCAGCCCAGAGCCTCATGCCGACTGCAGGAATGAGGAAGAGATATAGCCAAGGATGAAACAAGAAGAAAATTTCCAGGCTGGCTTGCTGTGATTCGTAAAAACCTCCCAAGAAAAATGTGCAACTCGTGGATGCAATCAGGAATACTATGATAAAGACATACGCAACAGGTGACCGAAAGTACGCATAGAGTTCGCGTTCGAAAATAGGGACTATTCCGTTCATGTGGCCTCCATTCTAGTCATTTGGCGAAATACCTCGTCTAAACGACCTTTCTCCACATACATCTCTACTATTTTGACGTTGTTTTGATCTAGACGTTCCTTCACTTCTTCCAAAATGGATTTTCCTTGCTTTGGCAAAATAAAGAATTTAAGAGTTTGGTGGTTGGTACCATGGATCTCAACTTTCTCAACACTTGGAATTTCTTGGAGAATTTGCTGAAAATCCTGGTTGGATTGTGCACTAATTTTTAAGTTAATTGCGTTGTGGTAGATGGACCTCGAAAGAAGTTCTTCAGGTGTTCCATCAACAACTATTTTGCCTTCCGAGAGAATGATTACTCGGGAGCAGATTGCCTCAACCTCCTCTAGAATATGGGTAGAAACTAAAATTGTCCGATCTTCCTTCAATTGGCTGATTAGGTTTCGAACCTCATGTTTTTGGTTAGGGTCGAGGCCATCTGTGGGTTCATCTAACAGCAAGACGGGTGGGTCATGAAGCAGAGATTGGGCAAGACAAGTACGCTGGCGGTAGCCTTTTGAAAGAGTCTCAATAAGTTGATTTCTTACAGTCTTCAATGATGTTTCTTCCAAGACTTTTTCAATCTGGAAATTTAACCTTTCCCCATTCAGTCCCCTCACCTTCCCGGCGAATCTCAGGAACTCTTCTACCTGCATTTCACCTTAAGAAGGTGCACTCTCTGGAAGGTAGCCAATTTCCGCTCTGGCTTTGATTGATTGTTTGGTGACACTGTGGCCGCAAATGAATGCATCTCCGCTGCTGGGTTGAAGATAGCCTGTTAGCTTTTTCATGGTCGTAGATTTACCTGCGCCGTTTGGTCCTAAAAACCCTAGTACCTTGCTCTTTTGCACTTGAAAAGAAACTTTATTCACAGCTTGAAATTTTCCAAAATTTCTTGATATTTCAATAACTTCAATCATTGCTTTAACTGTTTTATGATGTGGTACTCTCTTAAGAAAGAATAATTACCAAATGTTATTTGAAATCTTAAAAATCACATCAGTTTGTTGGTATACTTCATTCGAAGTTAACCTGACTAAAAAATGATTTTCGGTAATTTGCCAATTTTGCAAGATGAATTTTAAGAAAGATTGTGAAGTGATTAATCCAAAAAACTTAGTAAATCCTCATTTGGCCGGAGATAGTTTATTCGAAAAGAGAAGTGGACGAGGTATTCTCCTCCTACACGGTCTTACTGCAACAACTAACTCTGTCCGGCCGATTGCTAGTCTACTTGGCGAACTAGAATGGACTATTTCCGCACCATTACTTCCGGGTCATGGAGAAAATCTTGAAAAGTTAGCCACAACGACCTGGCGAGATTGGGCTGAAAAGGTCGAGCACTGCTGGCGAGAATTGAATCAATATTGTGATGAAACTTTCATCGCTGGTGAATCGGCCGGAGGTCTGCTTGCGCTTTGGTTGGCATGTTTACAGACTATTCGTCCAAAAGGAGTAGTTCTTGTTGCGCCAGCACTTCAGTTAAATCTCCCAGATTGGAAAAGACATTTGATTTGGCTGCTTTCATTCTTTAAAAGCACTTTTCCCAAAGAAAAAAAAAGTGTTGATCTTCAGTGGCAGGGTTACTCAGAGCACTCCTTGAAAGCTGTGTTGCAATTGATTGATCTTCAGGACCTAGTTTTGGAAATTATCCCACAATTGGAACAAAACATTCTTGTTGTGGAAGGTGGACAGGATGATGTGATCGGCCCTGGAGTGAGTAGTCTTTTACAAAAAAAGGCGAAAAGATCTGAAGTGAAATCTATATTCTTTGAGAAAGCAGGTCACCACCCCATGTTGGAAAAAATATCTCAAGACTATGTTTTATCAGAGATAGTGAATTTTCTTCAAAAGAGTTGACTAGGTTTGCAGCAGGACGAAATGGATAAAATAACTCAGAATCCACTAAAGACCCTGTATTTATTGAGGCATGCTAAATCAGCTTGGGACAATTCAAATCTTTCTGATCTTGATCGGCCACTGAATAAAAGAGGCAAAGATAATCTTCCTGGTCTGGCTAATCTTGCAGCGATGCTGAATTTACCACCTGAGTTGATACTTACTTCACACTCCAGGAGAACACTTGATACTTTAACTGGTTTTTGTCGGGGAATGTCGACTCTCTTCAAAATTGAAGAAGAAAAGGAGCTTTATCACGCCTCTAAAGAAGAAATACTTTCTAGGATTCAGGAGGTTCCTGAAAAAATCCAAACACTTCTGATCGTTGGTCATAATCCAGGTTTGGAAGAATTTATCTCTTGGATCCTCACGGGATCTATAGTTTCAATTCCTCTGCAGATAACCACGGGTTCATTCGTCCAGATGAACTTGAATATCTCTTTGTGGTCAGAAATTGCGCCCGAAACTGCTACTCTACAACTTATGATCCCAGGTAGATTCAGCTCAAAATTATCAAAATAAATTTTCAATAGTAACACTTGGTACCAGATGAGGCAAAGTAGACTTATTTAATTTTTCTTGCTAGATTAGATTTGATTTTTCCACATAAATTTTAATGGTTTAATTGGTCCTCACATGACAAAGCTCCCTAGTTTTCGGGACCTGTCGTGGCAGGATTTGGAATCACCTTCATCGACGTTTCTTGTCAACCACATTCGCAAAGAATTAGGGTTGTCAAAGGTAGTTGCGGAGCTTCTGACAATTCGCCAACTCGAAAAGTTGGAGGAAATTGAAGCTTTTTTGTATCCCCGCTTTGAGCATTGTTCAGATCCTTTCTTGATGGCTGATATGCAGATAGCTGTCGAGAGAATCTTAAAGGCTCTTAACCATGGGGAAACTTTGGTTGTCTATGGAGATTATGACGTTGATGGTACCGCTGGTGCGGTCATTCTCTATCGATATCTTAAAAGAATCGGTCTCAAGGCGCATTATTTCATACCTGAGCGCCTGAAAGATGGCTATGGGCTGACCGAGCCGACGTTGGTTGAGCTTAAAAGTCGAAAAACAGACCTCATTCTGACCGTTGACAACGGAGCAACTGCTGTAGAGGAGGCTCTGATAATTCGTGAACTGGGCATGGAATTGCTGATCACGGATCATCATCTTCTGGGTGAAGAGATTCCGAACGCTACGGCAATGATCAACCCTCAGCAACCCAACTGTAAGTATCCTTTCAAGGGCTTGTGTGGTACTGGTGTCGCTTATAAGCTGCTTCAAGCTTTGGATCAAACCTTGACAGAGAAAGGTTATTGGCAGGAGACCAGCTATATAAGGCCAGACTTAAAAAGGGATTTGGATCTGGTATGCCTTGCCACGATAGCTGATAGAGTGCCTCTGACCGGCGAAAACCGATTCTTTGTTCAGGCTGGTTTGGAAGTGCTGAACGATCACCCCCGACCCGGACTGCAGGCGTTGATGCGAGCAAGTCATCAACGTGGTAGAATAACTCCCACCACAATCAGCTTTAAAATAGCTCCTAAAATAAATGCAGTGGGGCGACTTAGTGACCCACGAATTGGTGTTCGCCTTCTACTTTCGCATTCCTTGAACGAAGCCAAGCCGTATGCTGATAAATTGCTTCAGTTGAACAGCGAACGTCAAATGATCGAGAGAGAAATTTTTCACAGTGCTTTGAGACAGGCTTCTGAGCAGACGCATCTCAATGCGATCATTTTATTTGATGAAAACTGGCATCCGGGTGTGATGGGCAATATTGCGACGAAGATTTCCCGCCAATTTCAAAAAACTACATTAGCCCTGACACGAAACCAAGGGGAACTTCTTGGTGGGAGTGCGCGTAGTTTAGATGGGTTTGACGTGCGCTCTGTACTTGCAAACTGTTCAGATGTTTTAGAAAGATTTGGTGGCCATCAGGCTGCAGCTGGTCTGAGCTTGATGGCGAAAAACATGGAAGCTTTTCGCGAACAATTTCAATATTTAATGGGCGGAAAAGAATTTGAGAAACAATTTGGTGAGAATTTTTTAGAAATAGAAACTTGGATAAATGAAGAAGATCTAAGCCCTCAGCTTGCTAGCGATTTGATAAGGCTGGCACCTTTTGGTCCAAATAATCCTGAACCAGTGATTGGCATCAGGAAGGTTAAACCGCATTCAATTTCATTGTTTGGGAATAACCACCTGAAATTTAATCTTATCAATGATGATCAAAAATATGAGGTAGTCGCCTGGGATAGTTCGGATTGGTATCCCAACTTGGGAGGGTATTTTGATATGGTCGTGAGCCCTCAAATTATAAGTAGGTTCAACCAAAATGCTCTTCAATTCAGAGTACTTGATTTAAGGCCAGTAGCGTGAACTGGCTACTACAAACAGGTATGTGGGGTTGTGTATTTGGTTATCTTTTCAGTTGGGGGGTTAGACTCTCCCAATCACTAAATCATAATTCCAAGCTATTGAGGTGGAGTGAGAGAATCTTCTTTGTTTTTTGGTTACTGCATGCCGGCACCTTGATAATTGGATTATGGTGGTGGGAAGCTTTCTGGCCAACCATGTTCATCAGTGATGTCCTGAGTTTTGTAGCATGGTTTAGTATAGGTGGGCTGATTTGGTTTCATGTGCCAATGTCTAAGCTGATACAAGTAGAGATCCTACCAATATTTGCAGTACTTATACTTATTCTTTCAATCAGTATTGCACAGGGTGGCATTCCGGCACTTGCCTTGAGCAATCAAGAGCCTTGGATTTATCAAACTGCGCTTTTGACCCATATAATTAGTACTATTGGTGGATACACATTTTTCAGCTTGGCTTGCCTTGCTAGCACCCTGTTTGTTTACCAAAATTATCGACTCAAGACTAAATTGGAGGGAGTTCTTCGACTAAGGATGCCAGCCCTAGGCACATTAGAAAAAACAAGCTATGTTGCCATAAAATGGGGATTTCTACTGTTGAGTATCGGAGTAGTTTTGGGAGTGATGCTCAGCAAAAGTATTTTGATTGGTGAAACATCTTTGCGGCTACTTCTCTCAGTAGGGGTTTGGTTTGTTTATGCAATGTTTCTCCTTGACTATCATTTACAAAGTATTCGCAGTAGATGGAGTCCCTATTGGCCAATCATCGGTTTTGCACTCATTCTTGCTGCGGTATTTGTCGAAGCCTACCATCTTAGTCGTCCTGGAATTCTACAAAATTAAAACCCATGTCGGATTCCTCTTCATTATTGTTCGAGTCAGAAATTCAAAGAATCAATTCTGCGATTAAAACTAATCTCCAAGGTCCTGTTCCCTTCCTGTCTGATATCATTCGTTACTTGATTGACTCACATCACACTCCATACCGATCTTTTCTTCTTTTAAGGTGTTCTGAACTTTTTCAACCTGACCAGCCTGAGGCCGCCTATCACACCGCGAGTACTCTAGAGTTTTTGCATATTGCATCTGTGCTTCATCGCAACATTACGGAGACGAATCAAACAAGAAGGCAAATGAGAAGTCTGGATAGTTTGTGGGGCAATGAAGCAAGTCTATTACTCGGGGACTATCTACTCTCAATTTCATTTCAAATTCTTACACGATTGGAGCAAATTGAAATTCTGCAATGCGTCTCATGGGCTACTAGAAATATCGCCAGGGGACAAATCCTAGAAGTTTCCGAAAGGGCTTCTTCTAAGAATGATCCTGAAAAATGTTTGCAGGTCTACAGGGAAAAAGATGCTAGCTTATTGGCTGCAGCGGCAAAATGTGGTGCTATCTGGGGAGGAGCTAACTCTAATTTACAACAACAACTAATGACTTTTGGTGAAAAATGGGGTGTTGCCCTAATTCTTAAAAATGATCTTCAAATTCTTGATGATCCACAGCTGTTAGAGGAGAAAATTTCTGCGAAACTCAGCTTTTTCCCATTGGTTATTTGGTTGAGTGAATTATCTGATCCGGAACTAGCAAGTTGGCAGATAAAAATAGAAAACCCCAATGAGAAAGGGATTTCAGAGTTGAAAGGTAAATTGAAGGGATATCCAAAAGAAAAAACGTTATCCGTGATGCAGAAGTTTTTGGACGAAGCTCAAGAAATTTTATACCAAATCCCTGATCTCAAAATAAGAAAACTACAAGAAGCAAGTTTTGCCGAATTCGTTCCACAGAATGTTTGACATCTCAATACATGATCCCGTCGGAAACCTTTACTTAGTGACCGATTCTCACCTTGATTACGATTCTGCACCTTATGGTGAATTCATTGATTTCTTGGATTCACTAAATGACGTCCATACTTTGATATGCTTAGGTGATCTTTTTAAGCTTTGGTTAGCTGATCAGCGATATTGGACGCATCTTCATAGAGAAGTCTTGAAAGCCTTTCGTAGATTATCTGAAAGGTCCAACAATGTGATTCTAGTGGCTGGAAACCGTGAATTCCTGCTGCCAAGAAATCAAGAGCAGCTAAAGAAATCAGAGTTGCCATTCAGTCAAGTTGCATTGGGGAGGGGCTTTTTAACATGGGGAAGCAAGCGATTTGGTTTTGAGCATGGGGATCAGGTCAATCGAGATGACAAGAATTATCTCCGGTGGTATGCACTTTCTCATTCTCAACCATTTGAGATCCTTTTCAGATGTCTCCCGAGTTTAATTGCTAACAAAATAGCAGAAAGCTTGGAGGCAAAAATGGCTCAATCGAATCAGGCATTTAAGATCCATTTGCCAATAAAACGCTTAGAAGAATTTGCTGAGGCTTCTTTAAAAGAAGTAGATGAGTTTTTTCTGGGGCATTTCCATGAAAGATTTGAGTATTCGATGCGAGACTCCTCCAAATCACTCCATATTATCCCAGATTGGCTAAGCACCAGAGAATATTGGCGAATTGACCCGCAAGGCCGAAGAACTGAATTAAAGTTTAGCTAAGTTCAACCCAATAAAGATTTTCATCATCCTTTTTTCAAATTCATCTCTGCTCTGAATACCAGAAAAATACCTGATTCTAATTTATCAAAAGATAGAGACGCCCAGGCTTTTTCAAGATTTCTATCTTATTGGTGGCCAAACTGGCGTTGGATCCTACTAGGATTTACCGCGATTCCAATTACAGTCGGAGCAACGCTACTGTTGCCTTGGTTAGTGATTAGAATTGTCGATGATCATTTGATGAAGGGGCAATTTGAAGGCTTCAGTGAGTTGATCTGGGCTTCGGCAGGTGTCATTACTTTAGGCTATGTGGCGGATGCGGTTTACACCTTTTCGCTTCAAAAGACTGGACAAGTTGCAATCTACGAACTTCGCAAGGAACTCTACAAGCACATTCTCTCTTTACCAAGAATCTTCTTTGATCAAAGACCCGTTGGAGTAATTCTTACCAGAATCACCACTGACCTCGAGGCACTAGGGGAATCCTTAGCTGCTGGGGTTTTATCGATTTTTACGGATTTACTCAAAACTGTCGCCCTCCTTGGAGTTCTGCTTTATTTCAGTTGGCAGTTAACATTGATCGTTTTGTTCATCTTGCCGGTCATTTATTTCATCAGTAATTATCTGGGAGCAAAACTCCGTCTTTACTACAACTTGACTCGGGAAGCCCTAGCTCTGGCAACGGGTTTTCTACAGGAGTGTTTAAACGGCGTAAAAACAGTCCAGCTTTATGCCACTGAAAGCAAAGTGCAGAAGCAATATGAGGAAAAAACACAGCATTTCCTTCACGCACAATCGCGCTCTAATTTCTACGATGCTACCCTATTCTCTGTCATTGAGGGAATTACCTCTATCGCTATGGCACTGATGATCTGGTATGGCGCCCATGAAATTCTGGATGGAACTGTTACAGTAGGTACCCTGATTGGATTTATAAATACATTGAACCGAATCTTTGTACCTATCCGAGAGTTTACGCAACAACTGACGGTTTTTCAGAGAGCAATGTCATCGTTGGAAAATATCGAGAAATTGTTTAGAGAAGAAACAGATGTGGCTCTCTCAGAAACGCAATTACAAAATGAAATCACCAAAAAATTAGAAGTCTTTGAGAATCTGACATTTGAAAATGTTCGTTTTCGTTATTCTCCCAACTCCCCCTATGTCCTCAAAGGAATCACTTTTGAAGTAAACAAAGGGGACAGAGTTGCAATTGTTGGTACAACGGGGTCGGGCAAATCAACTATTCTTAGAATCTTGACCAGAACCTACACTAATTATGAAGGCTCAATTAGAATCAATGGAGTCGAGTTATCTTCAATCCCTACAGGAAAACTTCAACGCCTGATTGCTCTATTACAACAAGAAACTTACTTGTTTGAAGAGAGTGTTGGATTCAACATTTCATTGGGCAGGGAGATTGTGGGATCGAATGAGGTTGATGAAGCTGCGCGATATGTTTACGCCAACAAATTCATTGAAAAATTACCAGGGAAATTTGATTTTCAACTTCTCGAAAATGGAAAAAACCTCTCTGAAGGTCAAGCGAGACTGATTGTATTTGCAAGAGCTATTGCAGGTAAATCTGATCTCTTTGTCCTGGATGAGGCAACAAGCTCAGTGGATTCAGTGACCGAAAATTTGATTCAGAAAGCGATCGAGAGGATTTTCAAGGACAAGACTGTTATCGCCATAGCTCATCGGTTGAGCACAATCCGCCACTCTACGAACATTCTTGTGATTTCAAATGGTCTCATCGCAGAGAGGGGAAATCATGCAGAATTGGTCTCACTCAATGGAATTTATGCCCAATTGTTAAAAACTCTTGAACAACAACAGTCTTCAACTCTTCCAGAAACTGGGCATGCACAGTAACAGAACAACGAATAATTCCAATCTTCCTAACAACATAATAAACATAAGTGGAACCTTGGCTACATCAGGTAAGGTAGCTGCCAGAGCCGGGTTGTGAGATAATCCAAAGCCAGTTCCTAAATTCCATAGACAAACCAATACCATTTGCCAAGAACTGAAAATATCTAAATCAGAAAGAATCGTTAAGAGGAATCCGCCTAGCAAACTCACCAGTAGATGCACTCCAAACAAAACAAGAATTGCCTGAAAGGCATCTTCACCAACAGTTTTACCATTGATCCTGAGGGGTATAATCTCCATTGGTTGTAAGACTCTCCGACTCAATGAATAGAGATACTTCCACATAACCACCAACTGCTGCATCCGCATCCCACTTGAACTCGAACCAGTACAAGCCCCGATAAACAGCGCTAAAAAGAGAATGGCTTGAGCTCCCACTGGCCAATTTAAGTAAGACTCGAATTGAATTCCAGTGTTTGTGACCATTGAGATTGATTGGAAGAGGCCATCACGTAAAGATTCTTCAAAATTCAAGAAATTGTCTCCAAAATTCAGAAACATTGCGCAAGTGACTGAAAGAAGAGACACCGCCAATAGGTACCAGAGCCATTCAGATTCATTGTGAATGTTTTGCCAATTTTGACTGTGAAGTCGGACTACAAAAAGAATGTTCGTTCCTGCGGTGATCATAAATAAGATGGCACCCCACTCTAAGAATGGCGTTCCAAAAGCTGCCCATCCATCATTGTAATTACTGAATCCAGACGTAGCCCATATCCCAAATGAATGACAAATCGCATCATGTAGGTCCAAACCACCTAGAACCATCCAAATAGAACTCAGAATATGCAAGGAGATGTAAATGAATAAGATTTTGAAAAGGATTTGAGGGATCCCCCAAACTTTCTTGCCAAACTGAGTTCCTGGAGATTGAATTCGGAGACTTTCTTGACGACTAAGTTGTAGCCCAGCCACTCCAATAATTGGTGGGACATATAGGAAGAGGAGTATGGTCGCTAGGCCACCAATGGACTGAATAAATGCCCTCCAAAATTGAAGATGGGCTGCCAAGGATTCAACATCTTCGAAAACTGTTGCACCGCTAGTTGTGACTCCAGAAGTAGATTCAAAAAGAGCTTCAGAGTAGCTGACATCTGCAATCAGCCAGATTGGAATAGCGAAAATAAAGATTGTGATTAAGTAACTTAAAAACAGGAAAACTAGGCCTTCCCTAAGTCGAAAGATCCCACCACTGTGATGGAATCTTTTCAGCAAAAAGGCCAAAATTAGGGAAATAGCCGATGGGAGCAAATAGGCAGAGGTCGAATCAACATCTTCGAAAAGTGCGTAGATTGTTGGGAGGATTAAAACAATTGAAATTCCTCCCAAAATCCACTGCAGACGATGAAAGATGGTATGCCAATTCATTATGGCAAATTAAGAAGATTCTGAGTGGTTCTCAGGTTTCTTTTCGTTGGGGGAAGCTACTTTTGCGATCCAAATACTTATTTCATAAAGGATAATCAGTGGTCCAGCCATCAGAGTCTGAGTCACGACATCAGGTGGGGTGAGGATTGCTGCTAGAATAAACACAATGACTAGGGAGTACTTCCGATTTTGCCTCAGCCATTCTGCTTCAACAAGTCCCATTCTCGCTAGAATGTAGATGATTGTTGGGAGCTCAAAGATGAGACCGAAAGCAAAAAGTAACTTTACCGTGAGCGATAAGTATGCACCCATCCGAAGGGAGGGAAGTGTGAATTGATTCTCAAATCCGAGGAAAAAATCGTATCCAAAAGGCAGCACTGCAAAATAACCAAACATTCCACCACCAACAAAAAGTGGATACGAAACCAGAAGGAACGGCCAGAATGCTTTTCTTTCATGATTGTAGAGGGCAGGGCTGATAAACAACCATAACTGTGAGAGAACAACGGGAAATGTCAAAAAGAGCGATGTATACAGCCCGATTGCTAAATAAGTGAAGAATGGCTCAGTCAATTCGTCAAAGACCAGAGGAATATTCCGTGCATCGAGTGGCCGCCTAAAGAGGCTTAAAATTGGCTGCTGAAACTCCATTTCACAAGAAGTCGCAACTACAAATCCGCCAAAAACGACAGCTACCGAAATGATGAGCCGGCGTCTTAGTTCGGTTAGGTGATCGGTCAGTGGCATCGCCACATCTTTTTCAGGACCCTCGGGGAGTGGTGATGCTGGAAGCGTCATAAATCATCATAGTTTGAAAACAGAAATCTTAATCTTCAAGTTCGTGAACTCAGATCGAATTATGCAAAAGACGAATTCAATATCACGCCTACAGAAACTTTGCACGCTCTTCATGAATGTCCCTTTGAACCTTTGTTTGGTCATGATGCTTTTCTTCAGTGGTTTTGTACAAGCCGAAGAATTTCAACTTTTTCAAATGATTGATCAAGAGGGAAGAAAGATTCAAAAGGCTATCTACAGTGCAGAAGATCAATTCATCGTGAGTTTGGATGATGCGTCAAACATTACCGTTTGGAAAGGTTTAACAGGACAACGCCTCAAAAACATCAGCGCAGCGAGTCATGGGCCGAAAGAACTCTTATCAAATCCAACGACTCAACAACTGGTCACAGGTGGCATGGATTCGACCGTTAGAATCTGGGATCTGGAGCGAGGTATTGAGCAGGAAGTTTTGCGAGGCCATTTGACCGCAGTTAGTGCCCTAGCTCAAAATATTGATGGCACAGAACTATTCAGTGGCAGTGTTGACGGTTCGATAATTTATTGGAATCAGGAAAAAGGGGTCATCGAAAAGCAAATGATCGGTGCCCATCCTGCGGAAGTTGTTGCGCTTGCACTTCATCCGAAAGGTGACCTACTGGCCAGTGCAGACCAAGAGGGAACACTACGTCTATGGAGCTTGCCTAATTTTTCTCTTGTTCGGGAGTTTCGTGAGCATTTTGGAAGAATTAGTGTACTTCGATTCAATAAATTGGGTGATCGTTTATTATCAGGGTCTACTGATGGAACCGTGATCGTATGGGATTGGGATAAGGAGGAAATGGGCTTCCGTTTAGAAACTGGAAAACCCGTTCATGATTTGGACTTGCATCCAGATGCACAAACTTTGATCACAGCTTCTGAAGAATCAGTAATCAGATTTTGGAATTTTCGCGCAGGAGGAGCACTGCCAGAAAAAATTCAACTAGAATCGCCAGCTAATCAGGTCCGGTTCGATAAAACTGGAGCGAATGTGATGGCTGCACTCCAAAAAGGACAAATCCAAATTTGGCAGGCTGGTAGATTGTTTCAGTGGGAATCAATTCAAGCACATGATCGACTAATTTCAGGTTTGGGCTTAAGTCCAGATGGGAATCGATTGGTCACTGCTTCCTTGGACAAAACTATGAAGCTTTGGAATCTTCAGAGCAAACTGGAAGAAAAAAACTTTGATACCAAGAACCATAGAGTGCAGTCTCTGGAGTTTTCGCCCATTGGACCAAGCTTTGTGACAGCTGGGGCTGATGGGAAGATTCTTTTCTGGAATCTAGATGAGGATGAGCCAGCAAGCGAGCTTTCTGGGCATCAAGGCAAAGTAAATGCGATAGCCTTCAGCAAAGATGGTAACACCTTGGTGAGTGGTGGTTCTGATGGAAAGTGGATTCTTTGGGATGCAAACTCAAAGAGGATGATTTTTCAACGGCAGGAGCATGAAGATCAATTGACAGCCGTTGCTATTTCTCCAGATGGTGAGTTGCTGGCTACAGGATCAGTTGATAGAACCTTCAAGATATGGCGCACTACAGATGCAACTCTTGTTGGAAGTAAATCTGCTCACGAAAGAAATCTAACAGATATTGTATTTCATCCTCACAAACCTTTGCTAGCTACATCAGGTCAAGAAGGATTGGTGAAGATTTGGGATTTGGCAAATCCTCAGAGGCCAAGCCTCTTACACGTCATTGTTGGTCACAGCGATATTGTCCATCAGATATTTTTTGATGGTTATGGAGAGCAACTAGTATCTGTTTCCCAAGATAAGACCGTTAGACTTTGGGAAGTTGCGTCTGGCACCCCACTTAGAATAATCAAAAATTCTAAGACAGCATTAGTGGCGGCATCTGTTGAACCTGAGAAAGAACTACTTGTAGTGGGTGAGATTGGTGGAGAAGTGGGTTTGCTTTCTCTTGAAAAAACTTCGTTCACTAAACAAAATGCTGGAGTGGTCAATCCTGAATCAAAACAAAAATTGGCTGAAGAATCAACTGAACTTGGAGAAGTTAAAATCAATACTGAAACAGGTGGAGATTCCGTTGATGCTAGAGGCTCTGATTATGGTAATGATTTAAATGTAAATGAGCGAAAAACATATCTGGCGAAGTATGTTGAGGACCCAAAGGATTTTAGCGGGGATCCCCAATTGATGCTGAATGATCTGCTGAAGAGAAATCAAAGTTGTCAGGATAAAGATGATCTTTATCGCCTAGCTGTGGAATCAATTCAATTAACTCCGGATGACAAAGCTGCTTGGCATGCTCTCGTAAAAGTTGCTGCAACTGATAACGATCTCTCCTTCTTGATGCTAGGCCTTATGATTGGCAAAAATGCCAAGTGGTATTTTGATAAGTATGATTATGATGAGCTCATTGAGGTTGAGAGGAATTTCAGTTTTTGGATAGACCAAATACTTGATCCTTCTTTCAGAAGACAAGGAGGAAGATTGGAAATAAACTTAAAAAATTGTAGTTCCGAGCAAGAAAAGATCGAAGTTCCCCAAGATCTTTACTCGATAAGACCTCCAGGAGAATTTTCAGAAAAAGTTCGGAGTCTGGCCAGATTAGTTGATGTTAGAGATTTCAGGAACTTGCCAATGTCTGAGTTCCGAAGAAGAATGCTCGTTGAGATTGAACGTGTCTTGAGTGGTGCCGAACCATATCCCGACGTAAGACCTCCTCTGCCAGTTGAAAAGGTTTCAAAAGCACCAATCACAGGGGGGCTCTTTCTTCAGTTGGATCGACTAGCTACATGGCGTAATGCAGGAGAAGTTGCTTTTGAACTTCGTAGGAGCGGTGAAAATTGGCGATCTTACACTACAGGTAAAGACATGATTGCTCAACTTGAGTTGCCCATTGGGACTTATTCCCTGAGAGTGAATGGTCAAATTCAACAAGCTTTTGCATTGAATGAGAACCAGGAGACAATGTTGCGCCCTTGATGAAAGCAAAACTTCCATTAACTCCTAAAGAAGCCGAAGACTGGAAGAAGTTGATTTTTCAGGGGGCTGTAGGGGTTTTTCCAACTGAGACTTTCTACGGCTTGGGTGGGAATGCCTTGGATCGGGATGCTGTTAAAAGGGTATTTGTCTGCAAAAAAAGGCCTGTGGAGAAGTCACTGTTGATTCTGGTCAAAAGAGACTGGCTCTTAGATTTTGCAATTGTGACAGAAAAAGTAGCCTGTCTTATGGATGAATTTTGGCCAGGAGCCCTTACTGTTATCTTACAAGCTAATAGAAATCTCCCTGAATTTCTAAGGGGACCAGGAAACACGATCGCTGTTCGGCATTCTCCTTCTAAATTTGTTGATGAGTTGTTGGGAATCCTAAAAAAACCCTTGATCGGTACAAGTGCAAATCTGAGTGGGCAGCCTAGTTGTCAGACAGCAGATGAAGCCTACAGGCAACTTGGTCCTTCAGTAGACTTTTGGTTAGACGGTGGAACGACGAAAGGTGGTATGCCATCAACTATGTTAGATGCTACTGAACCAAACTTTAGGATTATCCGCGAAGGCGCAATATCTTCCGAAGTCATACGACCCTTCCTTTAAGTTCTCTTCACTTCTAAGCCCAAGACTCTCACTATCGAAATTATTTTTAAAAAAATGTCAGTTGATTTATTTGATCGGAGTGAATCCTTCTTCGACAAACTGAACTCAACAAAAAACCTAGTTTCAGTGGAAAAACTTGGTGTCCTCCTAGCAGTTACAGCATTTCTGGGACACCTTGGAATGATTGCATGGAATAGAAATTTACCAATACTTATTCCATTCATGGAGGACTTAATAAGTAAAAATTATCTCTCTGCGATCTATACACCTTTCAGCATTTTACTTTATTACGAAGTTTACCTCCTCATCCTTGCTATTCCAAATTCAATTACCAAAGCAATAGGTAAACAATTTGAAATTATTTCACTGATCATAATTCGAGATGTCTTCAAAGATTTGAGTTACCTCGGAGAGAATTCTTTTGATATGGCTCATCCAGATATTCTTTATCCAGTGATGATCGATATGGTGGGTGCGCTAATCATGTTTCTTTTGGTAGGTATCTTCTATCACCTCAATAGAAACAAGATTGGGTTGCAACAAGTAAAGAGCTTGGCGAAGTTTGTGAAATTTAAAAAACTTATCTCTCTGCTTTTAACGGTCATCTTTCTAGCTCTATCGATTTTTCATTTCTTCGATTGGATTAACCTCCTCATCACGCATGACTACACAACAGGAAAACGTGTAGCTGAAACGGGTTTTTACCAACAGCTTTTCACAGTGATTATTTTTGCTGATATCTTTATTCTGATCATTTCCTTCATGTATTCAGATAGTTATGAACTTACATTTAGAAATGCGGGATATGTCATTTCAACACTACTCATACGTTTTGGATTTGCAGTTGAGAAGCCCTTTGATTTGATGTTTTTCATTACAGCTATTGCCTTTGGAGTACTCCTACTCCTCATCTACCGTTATTTCGTCAAATATACGCGGCCCATCAATCTTTGAGGGATTATTAAATTACCTCTCTAAAATAAGATCAGGACTGATTTTTCAATCATCTGTGTATGCGTTTAAGCTTTTCGTCATCCTCAACTCACAAATTATCCAAGCAAAAGAAGATTATGGAATGGAGAAGATCTAACCTGTGTGGAACCCTACGAGCCGAAAATCTTGGAGAAACAGTGACTTTGATGGGTTGGTGCCAAACTCGAAGAGACCACGGAGGGGTGATCTTTGTTGATTTGAGAGATTATACCGGAATGTGTCAGGTCGTTTTTCGCAAAGAAGCTAGTGCAGAAGCGCATGAAAGAGCCGACTCAATACGCTCCGAGTTTGTGATTGCGGTTCGAGGAAAAGTTGAGAACAGAATAGAAGGAAACGTAAACCCAAAACTGCCTACTGGTGAAATTGAGATTGTTGTTCATGAACTCAATATTTTGAGTGAATCTCAAACTCCACCATATGTAATGGATGAAAGAGAACAAGTGGAGGAGCGCCTACGCTTACAGTATCGCTATCTGGACTTGAGACATCCAACGATGCAAAAGAATTTGATCTTACGGTCAAAGGCAATGCAACAGACCAGAAATTTTCTTGCAGATCAAGGTTTCTTCGAAATTGAGACACCAATGTTGACCAAGTCAACACCGGAAGGTGCCAGAGATTATTTGGTCCCGTCACGTGTACATCCTGGCAGTTTCTATGCTCTTCCACAATCTCCCCAGATTTTCAAGCAACTCTTGATGGTCTCAGGCTATGATCGATATATGCAGATTGCTCGTTGTTTCAGAGATGAAGACCTCAGGGGAAATCGCCAGCCTGAATTTACCCAATTAGATTTGGAAATGAGCTTCATCCAACCAGAAGATATTTACAATTTGGTTGAAGGCTTACTGAGTTCGCTCTTTGAAACATTGCTTGATGTCAAAATCTTGATTCCCTATGAAAGAATGCCCTATCAAACAGCGATGGAGGACTATGGAGTTGATGCCCCCGATTTGCGATTTGACTTAAAGTTAAAAGATATCAGTGATATTGCAGGTCAATGTGGTCTCAAGGTGTTTTCAGATGCCATTGAACGAGGTGGAATCGCCAAGGCAATCAATGTTAAAGGAGGCTCAGACTTTTCTCGGAAGGAACTCGATGAATTGACTGAATTTGTCAAAATATATGGTGCCAAAGGGATGGCCTGGGTTAAGAGAAATGAAGAAGGTTGGCAATCACCAATCGCAAAATTTTTCTCTGTGGAAGATCAGCGCGCTATAGAAGAAAGATTGGATGTGGAGGTGGGAGATCTAATCCTTTTCGGAGCCGACAACAAAAACATTGTCAATGATGCACTTGGCAATTTGCGCAAAGAAGTGGCCCGACGCAGAAAACTGATCCCTGAAAATACATACAAGTTTGTTTGGATAACAGATTTTCCCCTACTTGAATATTCAGCATCTGATAAACGCTATCATGCGGTTCATCACCCATTCACAATGCCCAATTTAGAGGATTTTAAGAAGTACGGAGAGACTGAGCCTCAGAATATACGTTCGGTAGCCTATGATGTAGTACTGAATGGGGTTGAACTGGGTGGTGGTAGCATCCGGATTCATCGGCAAGATATACAGCAACAGGTATTTAAGTGGTTGGAGCTAAATGATGCAGAAATTGAAGAGAAGTTTGGGTTTTTGCTCCAAGCTCTTTCTTATGGTGCACCCCCTCATGGAGGAATTGCTCTAGGGTTTGATAGGTTGATGATGTTTCTACTGAATACAGATTCTATCAGGGATGTTGTGGCTTTCCCCAAAACTCAGCGAGCATCTTGTCTGATGACCGAAGCGCCATCTGAAGTGCCTCCAAGTGCTCTTGAGGAACTTCATCTCAGGGTTCGACAGTTACCTAAGTTTGAATAATTGAGTTCAATTGGGCAGCGTCAGTTGAATCTGCTCAAATTGTGCTTCTGGGAGGTGATGACGGAGGTGTTTTAAATTACTGGGGATCGAAGTTAATTCCAGGAAAATTCCTTCTTCACGGTAGTCGATTTTATTGACCCGACTCCATTCATAAATTTCTGCTAAGCGACGGCTGTGTTGATAATCAAGCAGAACTTGAACAGTTTCCATTCTTCTTTCAAAAAAATTGACGATCGCCTCTTGCAGCTCTGTAACCTCTCCCTTAGCGGCGGTTATAAAGACTGCCTCAGGATAACTTCTTCTCAAAATAGCTTGTTCCAAAAGATCGAGTTGATCTGTTTTGTTGAAAACTAAGATTTTTGGAATTCCGACAGCTTGAATTTCGTCAAGTACAGCTAATGTGGTCTTGATGTGTTCTTCAGGTTCTGCTCCAACATCAACAACATGAAGTAACAGGTCAGCATCACGGATCGTTTCAAGCGTGGAATGGAAGGACGCGACTAATTCATGAGGCAGATTTCGGATGAAACCAACGGTATCTGAAAGAAGAATTTTTGGCCTGCTCTCTTCTTCTAGCAATCTCGTAGTTGAATCCAAGGTTGCAAAAAGCTTATTTTCAACAAGCAAATCCGCATTGGTCAATGCATTCATGATCGTTGATTTTCCAGCGTTGGTGTAGCCCACAAGGCTGACTTGCAAGCATGAACTCCGGCGCTTTTTTTGATTGTTCCTTTCACGATCCACTCTTTGAAGATCTTCTTTAAGATGAGCAATTTTACGACGTAAAATTTGTCTGTCTTTCTCAATTTGTTTTTCGCCAGTTCCTCTGGAAACACCTATCCCCCCTCTCTCTCGGTCTAAATGTTTCCACATTCCCAATAAACGAGGAAGTAAGTACTTTGATTGTGCCAGTTCTATTTGAAGTTTAGCTTCTCTAGTGCGGGCATTTCTGCCAAAGATCTCTAAGATCAATTGAGTTCTATCCAGAACCGGCTTATGTAAAGATTTTTCTAAATTTTGTGCTTGTTTGGGACTGAGTTGACCGTCAGTGATCAAAAATGAAATACTGTACTTGTGGATGAGGTCTTTGATCTGACCAAGTTTCCCTTTTCCAAAGAAGAAAGCTGGGTGGGGTTGATCTCTTTGTTGAACTAACGCATCACAAACCACTGCACCAAGTGAGTAAGAGAGCGCTTGAAGTTCTTGCAGTGAATGATCAATTTCTAGACGTGATTTTTCTGGTAAATGCAGGGCGAGTAGAAGGACATTCGGAGAATTACGGAAAAGAAGAGTCTCGTGCATCTACCTCTAGCTTTTGGGATTGATTGAATTCAAAGTCAAATAGTCGACCAAGGTAGTTGGAACAGGTTCTCTTTCCAGCAGAATTAAAAATTGCTGAAGCAAAACCATTTCTGCAACATACATTAGAATGACCCAGGAGTCCAATAGAAGGCTCATGCCAAACATTGTCAGTTGAGAACCCCTATACATTGGATCTCTACAAAATTTGAAAATACCTGTATGGATCCAAGCTGTTTCAGGTTGGGAAAAAAGCCTGATCTTCATCATTCTTGCCCAGCCAAGTCTCCTAAAACCAAGCCACATAAGTGCTAGGCCGAGTGTCACCAAAAAAAATCCAATAATGGACCAACTTCTTGTGTGGTGATATTCATAGCCGTCAATGAGTTTCAAAAGAAGTATTAAAATGATAACTCCGATCAGTAGCCAACTGGCCCCAAGCTGAATACTATGAATCAAAAAAGCTTTGGAGCCGAATAATCTAGTGTAGAAGATGAATTTATACTGTAACCAATAAATCAAACTTTCATGCAGAATTCCCAGAAAGATCAGGGAAAATATGCAGAATTCAGTACTCAAAATTACCTAGGTGACTTGATATTTGGAAATGCTGTAGCAGGGCAAGAAGTGCCATAGATCGGTTCACATTTCCGCTAATGTTTTATCTTCAGTGAAATTAAGTATTGTCGAATAGTATGTCAAAAGTTCAATTTGCAATCACGATAGGAAATTTTGATGGCCTTCATTTAGGGCATCGAGCTCTTATTGAAACAACAATACAGGCTTCTCATTCTTTCGCAGGTAAATCTGCCTTGGTTACTTTTGATCCTCACCCTCAAGAAGTACTTGGTAATCGGCCGGTCGAGAGAATCAATTCTCGTTTTCATCAAGAGCAACTTTTAAAACAGGCTGGTCTTGATGAGATAAAAACGTTACCGTTCACCAAAGAATTTTCTGAGCTTTCACCAGAGGGTTTCGTGAGACGTTTTCTGGTGGAGCCCTACAATCTTAGTCAAGTTGTGGTGGGTTATGATTTTAGATTTGGTTGTCAACGTGCCGGTGACTTTAAAACTCTGGAAACCTTGGGGAAACAGCTTGGTTTTCTAGTTCAAGAAGTGCCACCATTACAACTTGGTGGAAGAACCGTCAGTTCTACGCTTGTCAGACAAATGATTAGGGAAAATCAATTTGAGCAACTGCCAATGTATCTTGGAAGACCTTATGGGATTAGGGGATCAGTGGATCTTGGAGATCAAAGAGGTAGGACTTTAGGCTTCCCCACCGCAAATATAATCCCTAATGTGAATTTGGCTCTTAACAAGGGTGTTTATGTAAGCAGAGTCTGTTGGCAGGGAAGACGGTTTTGGGGGGTGACCAATCTTGGTACAAGACCTACATTTTTTAAAGACCAACCTTTGATGGAAACCCACTTGCTCGATGAAACGGTTGATTTGTATGGAGAGATCATTGAAGTTCAGCCTTTGGCTTTTTTGAGGCAAGTTGTTAAATTTTCAGGTCCTGATGAACTCAAAGCACAAATCGTTAAGGATATTCAGCAAGCGAGAAATTATCTTGAGCGGAGCAAACAGACTTCAGAAAATCCCAATTGATTTTTGTTAAACAATTCGAATTTAAAGATTCAATCCTATGAGTGAATTCCCCGAAATCATCCCAATCTTCCCACTGTATGGGACGATCCTTTTGCCAAACACGATCCTACCCCTACATATCTTTGAGCCTCGATATCGGGAAATGATTGAATTTGCCATGGAGCATGATCAAGTCATTGGAATGGTACAACCAATTGAACAGGAGCAGGAGAATATCTATGAAATTGGTTGTTTAGGTAAAATTGAACAATGCCAACAACTTCCAAATGATAATTATTTGATTCGCTTGAACGGTGTCATAAGATTTCAAATTGAAAAAGAGTTGGACGTGACTACTCAGTATCGCCAAGTGGTTTCTAATTATTCAAACTTTATAGAGGATTTGGAAGAAGGTAACCAGGATCTTGACGATCCTGAATTGCTTTATGAGGGGTTTCGTAATTATGCAGAGAAGAAGAATATCCAAATTGAATGGGATAAACTTAGAACAATACCAATTCACTATTTGGTAAATATTCTCTGTATGAACTTAGATTTTACTAGTATGGAAAAACAAGCTCTATTGGAAACTCAGAATCTTCCACATAGGTGGGATACACTCATCACACTTATAAATATGGCGATAGCTGACAATTCAGATCAGCCATCAATCAGTGAATGTGTAAACTAAATTTAAAGGCACCAATGCTTATCATTAAATATAGCAAATATCTCACAACTTTTTCTCTTTTTTTAATAATCCTGACAGCGAATTTATTAGCAAATGAGAAAGAAGCAGATGAACAGGATTATTTTCAAGCCAACCCGATTATTGCTGAAATCAATGGAAAAATAATTCGATTTGAAGATCTTCGAGATAAAGCCGCTCAGGATGCAGCACAAGCTCTCTACGACCAGTTGGCAAGACTTCTTCCAAACCTTGTTTTAAATGAATTAGCCAAATCTGATTCTGAAATTGATCCTAATCCTCAATTCCCAATCAGCGATGACATGGTAACCCTGTTTTATAAGCAGAACAGGCTTGAAAATCGCGGAAGCATAGATGATCTCAGGCCACAAATTCGCGATTATTTGGCAAATCAGTTACAGCAGGAAAGCGTTTATCGCCAGTACAACGAAGCATTGTCCAAAGGACTCGTGAAGTCTTATCTGCAAGCACCATCTGAGTTTCTATTGGAGACAAATGTCGGGGAGGGTTACGTTAGAGGGAACAAGGGGGCAAAGGTAATACTACTTGAATATTCAGACTACCAATGTCCCTTCTGCGCTAGAGTGCAGCCAACTTTGACAGAGTTGATAAAAGAATATGGAGACCGGGTGGCTTTTGGATACCGCCATTTCCCTTTGCCCTTCCACAAGGAAGCAGATGAGGCTGCAATTGCTGTTGAGTGCGCTAGAGATCAAGGAAAATTTGAAACACTCCATGCTTTATTATTTAAGAATCAGAAAAACCAGTTTGTAGAAGACCTTATTGGCTTTGCTGATGAAATTGGGCTGGAGAATGTTGATCAATACGAAAAATGTATTGAAGAAGAAAAATATCGGTCTCGAGTGTTGGAGGATATGAAAGCTGGTCAAGAGGCTGGAGTGACGGGAACTCCTGGTTTCCTAATAGGTACATTTGATCCAAAGAGTGGCCGAGTTCGTGGCGAACTGCTCTCTGGCGCAAGACCTCTCCAAGATTTTAAAAAAGCTTTAGAAAAGTATCTTGATCGGCAATCTTGATGCTCAATCCTGACCCGCAGTCGTGTCTTTCAGCCTGGGATGAATTAACCTCACCAAGTATATTAGTTCTTGGTGATTTGATGCTCGACCGTTACTCCTGGGGTACAGTCGAACGAATTTCTCCTGAGGCTCCAATTCCTGTTCTGAGGCTAATCCGTGAGGAGGAGCGCCTAGGGGGGGCTGGGAACGTTGTGATGAACCTGAAGACACTGGGCTGCAAGGTGACAGTCTCAGGTTTGATAGGTAAAGATTCCATAGGTAATCAGATTCTTGACATTTTATCTAAGGAAGGATTTGACAATAGCGGGGTTCAGCAAGTATCTGATTACCCCACTGTATTGAAGCATCGGATGATTGCGGGGCATAACCACCTACTGCGCCTTGATCATGACCCCCCGGCAGGTTATCAATACCTCAACTATTCCAATTTACTAAGCTGGCTAGATTCTATTTTACCTAGCCAACAAGCCTTGGTCATCTCCGATTATAACAAGGGTACACTTCATCCTTCGCTCATCAAATCAACAATCCAAATTGCAAATTCACTAGATATTCCGGTGCTTGTAGACCCAAGAAATCTTGGAGACTATGAGATTTATAAGGGATGTAGTTGGATGAAACCAAATCGAAAAGAGGCCGGTGCTGCAACGAGCATCAATATTATAGACCAAGAAACTGCATTAAAAGCTGCTGAAATTCTCCAACGAAAGCTTAACGGTGCTATCATCGCACTTAGCTTGGATAAAGATGGACTTTTACTTTTTCAGTCCAGCGAAGAATTCATCTTTTTTTGCACGGAGGCTCTTGAGGTTTTTGATGTCGTGGGTGCCGGTGACATGGTGATTAGTATCTTGTCCATGCTCGTTTCCAGCGGGGCGACTCCTTCTATCGCAGCTCATTGGGCACAACTTGGCGCAGCCATGGAAATTCAACATGTTGGAGTTGTTTCTTTTGAAAGAGAAGAAATTCGTAAGAGATTTGTTTATGGCCATACTTCCACAAAAATTGTTTCATTAAAAAGACTGCAACAGGAATTAGCACTAAAAGATGAATCTCCCGTGGTGATCACAAATGGCTACTTTGATAAACTTTCCTCAACTCATCTGAAATTCTTAGGGCAACTTCGAAAATTTAAAGGATTCACAGTAGTTGCGATCAATAGTGATGCTTCAATTAAGCGAAAAAAGGGAAAACCGCCGTTACTTGATGAAATGGAACGCGCCAGATTGCTGGCATCACTACAAAGTGTGGATAGAGTACTGATTTTCGAAGAAGATAACTGTTGTGAGGTTTTTCGGTGCCTGAAGCCAAAAATTGTTGTGAAAGGAGCTCGTTATCAACATAGAAAAATTGAAGAGTCCCAAGTGATTGAAGAAATAGGCGCTTGTGTTGAATTTCTTCCAGAATATAGTTTGTAAAATGAGTTCTCTCCCAAAATTTGATCACCAAAAAAGATTCCTGCCAATTAGTCAATTCTATCGTGAAAAATTTGGATTTCGAGTACAAAAAGTAAGCGTTTCAGTTGCTAAGACCTGTCCTAATAGAGAAGGCTTGGCGGGAATGAAAACCTGTATATTTTGTGATGAGTGGGGTTCAGCACCAGCCTTTGTGCAGGCTGATTGGTCGATGTTGGATCAACTGAAATATCACAGAGAACGAATTAGGAAGCGCTACAAAGCAAACAAATTTCTGCTCTACTTCCAAAGCTATACAAACACATTTGGAAAACTTTCAGAGCTAAAGAAACATTGTGAAGAAGCTCTTCAACAAGAAGACATCGTAGGTATTGTTATTGGTACTCGTCCGGATTGTTTGCCAAAAGGAGCCTTAAAATTTTTTGGAGAACTTGCTGAACAAACTTACTTGTCCATTGAATTAGGCATTCAAACCTTTGATGATCAGCAGTTGATTTTTCTGCGACGTGGGCATGATAAAGAAGCTGCAATCAGAGCAATCAAGCAACTAAAAAAGATTCCAAATTTAAATATCTGTGCGCACCTTATTTTTGGAATTCCAGGTGAATCAGATCAACAACTAATTGAAGCCGCAAATTTACTTAATGAACTATCTGTCGATGGGGTAAAGTTGCATAATTTGCATGTTCTCAAGAATACTCCCTTGGCTGAAGAATATAGCTCGGGAAACTTTTATCCAATAGATTTACGGGATTATGCAGAGCGAGTTGTTCTGTTCTTAGAAAACCTTGATCAAAAGATATCAATTCATCGACTTACGGCTGTTGCACCTCGGTGGGATGAATTGATAGCGCCAGAATGGACAAAAGAAAAGATGCGTCCTGTCCAGTACATTGAAAACTTATTAGCAATACGCGAAACCTGGCAGGGTCGTATGCTGGAAACTGTTTCATAACTTAAAGGAGAACTTGCAGTCAAAAGTTCAGGCAGATTTAGTTGTGGCCGGAGCAAAAGATGGGAAAGCTAGTCAAATCGCTCTCTATGATCTCCGTGAGAAATCAAGCTTAGCTGATTACGTGATGATTTGTGAGGGACGCTCACAGCCCCATTGTCGAGGTATTGCGGAGAAGATTCAGGAAAAGCTTAAACTCACTAAAATCAGGCCTCTTGGGATTGAAGGTGAAATGGAGAGCACTTGGATCTTGCTGGATTATGGGGACGTGATTGCTCACATTTTTCATCCAGATATCAGAACCTACTATAAACTTGATGAGCTTCAACCAGGACCCCCCCTAGAAACTTGGGATGAAGAGTGATCCACTTTTCTTAGAACATTTAAGAGCTGCACTAAAGCAATCTACACTCCTAGAGTCTCCAGAGTTGAGTAGATTGAATACCTGGAAATTAGGTGGGACAGCGCTGGCTTTATTGAATGCAGAATGTGAAGAAGATATCTGCACGACAACACGGAACTGCCTTCTTGATGGGGTACCTTGGCGAGTGATTGGTAAGGGGTCGAATCTGCTGATGCCTGAATTTTGGCCCGGTGTTCTTATCAGGTTGGGGAAAAATTTTAGAAGATTGGAAATGGTGGATCAGGATTCTTTAGCAACTTTTGGTGCGGGAATGGCTGATGCTACGGCTGCTCAAAAATTAAGCCTTAAAGGCTGGTCAGGTCTTGAATTTTTGATTGGCATTCCAGGCACCATAGGAGGTGCAGTTTGTATGAATGCAGGTGCACATGGATCTGAGACCAGTGACTATTTGAAAAGTGTAGATTGGCTCGATGAGAAAGGGATTTGGCGAAGATCAATTCGAGATGAACTGAACTTTGCATACAGATCCTCTCCTTTCAATTCGAATGAAAAGAGGGTGGTTTTGAAGGCAAGATTTTCCTTAGTCCAAAAAAATCCTGATGAAGTTCGTCAAAAAATGATGAAATTTCACACCTTCAGGATTGAGAATCAGCCTCAAAAACAACCAAACTGTGGTTCAGTTTTTAGAAATCCACCAAATGGGATTGCAGCCAAACTTATTGAAGCTTCCGGATTGAAGGGGAAGCGTTTTGGTGGGATGCAAATCAGCCAAAAGCACAGCAATTTCATGGTCAATCTGGGTGGGGCCACATCAGATGATGCATTGAAACTAATTGAATTTGTTAAAGACAGAATTTGGATTGATCACAGGATTGAATTGAGAACCGAAGTTCATACTCTAGCTTAGAGAATTTTGGGATTGCTCCACTAGAAGGAATCTAGTGGGCTGTTGGGGAATGGAAGCCAAGGCTAATGCAAGATCTAAAAAAACGCCCTACAAGGCGAAACCCTCAAAAACCTAGCCGAAAAATTACCCCTGTTACGATCAAAAAAAGTGACGGGCGGCGCATCATGGTTATGCCTGAGCAGATTCCCACAAGGATGAAGCGGCAAAAGAAAACTACCTCTGTAAATTCTGTTTCCTTTTCAGGTTCACTTAAATTTCTGCGCGCGTTGTCCTTGACAATGTTTAAAATGATCCCATCGCTGGTTTTGATATTAGCTGTTTCTTGGCTAGCTTGGGGTACTTTTCAGATGGCGCCTAACTTATTTCAACAGCAACTACAGCAACTGAGTGTTGAAGGAATTCACCTGTTGAGTGAAGATGACATTCTAGGTGCGGTCAAGTTGCCCTCATCTAACAACTTGTCGACACTTGACCCCTACGAACTGGGTGAAAAAGCTAACATGAACACGATTGTGAAAACTTCTCACGTAAGGCGGTATTTTCCAGACCAACTTCACTTTTTTATTGAAGAATTCCGGCCTAAAGCAACTATCGAACATCGTGGTAATCTTTTTCTTATAGACGAAAATAGAAATCTACTGATGGAAGTTAAGAGTGATGGAATAATCAATCCGCCCGTTCTTAGAGGTTTTGATCGACAGGATATAACCGATCTCACAGATTCTTTTAGGTTGGGCCAAGCCTTGAGATTTCAAAATTCATTACGATTAAACGAAGCCTTCAGACGAAAAATTCAATATATCGATGTGGAAGAACCACTTAACGTCAAGGTGAAGTTGTTTGGAGAACCAACGATCATCTATTTTGGTAGTAATTTCTTTGTCGAAAGGGTTGAAATTTTTGAGAAAGTTTATGGTCCCATTCAGGAAAAACACAAACTCACCCAAAGAATTGACCTCAGATACCACAACAAATTGATTGTCACACCCTGAAAAGCGAAGAATTTTCTAAATTAATGGTGGAAATATGATTCCAAATTGGTAGGATACCGCAAAAAAAGATTTTAGGATTATCCGAATTTCTTTCGGTGCAGGATGCAAACGAAGATACCATTGGAGGTTAATTGGAAACTGTCAGTCGAGAACAAATCTACTCCATCATCGCTGAAGAACTTGGCAATGATCATTACATTCAGGATTTAAGGCAAAAGGCACTTGAAATTGCAGAAGGCGACCCGAGTAAAGCCCAAGAAGTTTATGTGGAGTATAGACTTAAACAACTAGAAGAGAAGATACGAGAAAGTGAACAATCAATACGCTCGTTGAGAGAAACTTGGAAGCGAGAAAATGAACAAAGGACACAAGAAGCTCACAGACTAAAGTTGAAAGAGCGAAGCGTTCTCAGAACAGACTGGAACCAGACAGAGGAAATCAAACCAACAAAAGCCAGTAAATGGGTGTTTTTTGCCCCGGCAGTGTTGGTAAGCGTTGTATTAATTTACGGTCTAATGAGTTTTTAACTGATATCCAAACCAGCAGAAAAAATCTTCCATTTATATTAAGCAAAATTAAATTGTAATGACCTGAATTTCTTTCGCACATCTGATTATTTATATTAATTCTTCATGAAATATTCCGAGCATAATTGTCTTTAAAATTATATTTAAATGAAAAATTAAATCATACTTTAACCCAGATATCAAACTCTTTGAGTAAAATTATGATAAAACACAGGCAAAAGAACTATGGAGAATAATGAGAGAAAAAATCAGCAAATAGACCGTCTCTTGGAGGTGATGAGGATCCTTAGAGATCCCATTAAAGGTTGCCCTTGGGACAAAGAACAGAGTTTTGCTTCAGTTGCGCCGTACACGATCGAGGAAGCTTATGAGGTTGATGAAGCGATTCGAAAACAAGATTTTGGGGAATTAAAGGAAGAGTTGGGAGATCTTCTGCTGCAGGTTGTTTTTCATTCACAAATTGCGGCAGAAATTGGTTTGTTTGACTTCGATCAAGTGGTCATTGATGTCTGTGAAAAAATGATTAGCAGGCATCCGCATGTATTTCAAGGAAGTGAGGAAAGAGATGTTCAGTCACAAGCAGAGTCTTGGGAATTACAGAAAGCTAAAGAGCGAAAGCAGAAGTCAGTTGAACAGGGTAGGCAGTCAAGGATATTAGATAATGTGGCGTTAGCGCTACCTGCGTTGATGCGAGCTCAAAAGTTAAGCAAAAGAGTCGCACGGGTTGGCTTTGATTGGCCAACTTCCGTAGTCGCATGGAAGAAGGTTGAAGAAGAAATCAGTGAAATTCAGGAGGAACTGGAAACTAAAGCACCAAATTCAACAAGATTACATGAAGAATTTGGAGATCTTCTCTTTGCACTCTGTAGTTGGGCAAGGAAGTCTGGAATAGAAGCTGAAACTGCTCTCAGAGATGCAAATTCCAAATTCAGCCATCGCTTTGAATATGTAGAAGAACAAGTCAACTGTTCAGGGAAATCCTGGGATCAGTTTTCTTTGGAGAATTTAATGGAATTTTGGGACGAGAGCAAAAAGAGATAATAATCATTTAATTCTATATGTTAATGACGATAAACTTTCGACTGAACCTAAGGTGAAATGATGATCTA
>JACLAD010017158.1_pt1 | contig 74788 bp, 73 predicted proteins | sample 8027901 | NCBI WGS metagenome assembly JACLAD01 (sample SAMN15725071, study PRJNA655200) | protist metagenome | isolation source: fluorescence activated cell sorting (FACS) single amplified genomes of... | place: Spain: Blaines Bay Microbial Observatory, Mediterranean Sea | collected 2016-07-05 | reverse complement strand
AAGAAACTGAAGGGGAAAGTTAGTTAATTTTGTTAACATATAGGAAGTTTTTGAGCACCTTTTGTAGGAGCAAAGAAATTACTTGCTTATTAGATTGGGCAGGCGAATTTTAGGAAAAGAGAAAGTGTTTAATTAGAAGTTTTCATTTCTCAGTTAAAAAAGGTCTGCCAAAAATGCCATTTTTGGAGACCTTTTTAAGTTTGTCATTAACGCATTTATTTTCTACGGAGCTGTTGCCCCGTTATACTGGTGGAATGACTTCAATAGCCAAGTACCAGATAATTAAAATATAATTCTATAGCACTACCCATAAGGAAGCTAAAAAGGGCACCTACAAAAGATATTCGTCCAAGTTGGAATGTGTTGGAGAAAGCCAGCCACAGGGAAACAATAGCACAACATGTGAAGAGGATCATGGCATAAACAGGGACTAAACTTGAAAATAAATTTACCAGGGAGAAAAATGGATCTAATAATGCTGTAAAACCGAAAAGGGCTAGCGCAAAATTAGCTTTTGGGTGTTTCAAGAAGAGGTAAATTCCGGCGATCAAAAGTTCTATACTAATAGCTAACGGGCCAAACTGCCCATAGAAATTTCCTTTAAAATAGCCTTCCAGACTTACAGGAAATACCACTTTTGTATATAAAAGAGTTCCTAATACCAGGGCTATAGTTATGAATACTGTAGCTACAATTTTTCTGCTTTTCATAATATCGATTTATAAAAAATCAATGCCTCTAATTCATTGGTTCTTACAATAAATCAGGGCGGCTAAAAACATGTATCCTTGAATATTATGTATTAATAATAACTACGTTACCTTTTTTACGTCCTGTCTCTATGTAGCGATGTGCTGCCTCAAGCTCGCTTAGTGGAAATTGCTTATCAACAATGGTCTTGAGTTGACCAGCCTTATAAATTTCCAGAACTTCAGTGAGAAGTTGCCTAAGCTTATCGTCACCATTGGTTCCTGTGGCCTGAAAAATGGCTTTTTTCTTTTTAGATAAGGAAGTTTTCAGCATTTCAATTAAAAGAGACATTTTTAGAACCGGAGATAAATAAATTCCCTTTTCCCTAAGTATTTTTCTACACTGTTTAAAAGAACTTTTTCCCACTGTATCGTAGACATAGTCAAATTTCTTTCCGGTATTGGTAAAGTCTTCTTTTCTGTAATCTATTACCTCATCTGCTCCCAGGGATCTTACCAGTTCAAAGTTTCCGGCACTGCATACGGCTGTTACATGACTGCCGAAGTATTTGGCGATTTGAACTGCCGAGCTGCCCAAAGCACCTGAAGCTCCATTGATAAGAACCTTCTCACCGGGTTGGATTTTGGCTACTTCTTTAAGAAAATTGTAAGAAGTAAGATGGCCATCTCCAAAGCTCGCCGCTTCAGTGAAATCCATATTTTCTTGCATAGGCAGAATGACTCCATCTTCAGGTATTGTCAGGAATTCAGCATTTGCGCTAAATCCCAGTGTGGTCTCTCCAAAAACCCTTTCGCCCACTTTTATTTTACTAACATTCGTTCCCACTTGCTCAACTATACCGGCAAATCCTGTACCCGGAACAGGGTGTTTTGGTTTTTTAAGACCAAGAAAAAGCCGACCTATGTACGGTTTTCCGGTTCGCATCATGGTATCGGCAGTTGTAGCCGATGATGTTTTTATCTTTACCAATACTTCATTAGGCCCGGGTTTAGGAATTTCTACCTCTTTAAGCTGAAGCACATCCGGGGAACCATAACCCATAGCTACCATTGCTTTCATTTTTCTATTCTTCATAAGTTTTAATTTTTAATCAGCACCAGGAACTTTTAAAATATACGGGACAATCAGGATGTGCTCTCAGCGGAATTTACAATCCTTTTGGTTTCTTCTTTTTTATGGAAATTCCATTTGAGTCCGAATAAGGGTTTTAAGAATCCCATTTTTCTGATTAGGAACTCATAAATAAGATAACATCCTATTCCCGTAAACATAACTATAGAGACAAATTTCAACCATACAGGTATATCCAGGGGCAAGATTATCATGGCTGCGGCGTAGAGCACAAACATGTGAATGATATACACAGGATAGGCAGCCTTACTAAGATAAGACAAAATTGCGCTCGGTTTATTCAAATATTTATATCCCAATCCAAAAAGTCCAAAGATCCAACAGTTAGATTCTATTGCCACAAGAAAACCAATAAATGGAATTTCCATTAAGCGGAAGGTATACAGAACAGCTGCCAGGGCAATATAAAGCCATCTCCATTTTAATATTGTTTTCCAAAAGGCTTTCCCACTATACACGAAGAGAAATCCAAAAAAGAAGGCGAGGAGTCCAAGAAAGAAGCCATGCCATGTTTCGGCATACATTTCAAAGACCTGTGGTTTCACTATTATAGCTTCAAGCACAAAGAAGATTGATACTGCCAGGGGACCAATAGGATTTCTCATAACCAGGGACAAGCCTTTTGAATATTTGCTTTCCCTTTTTCTCTTCAGGTAAATGAATAGTGGCAACAGTATCAAAACATACGTAAATATGTTTCCCAGAAACCATAAATGTCCCTGATGCGCATAATATCCCAACGGAAGGCTATAATACTCCTGAAAAATGAGAAAATGTAAGGGGGTTATGGCGACGATTCCGAAGAGGTACGGCAACAGGATACGTTTGCTGCGCTCAAGCAGGAGTTCTTTCCAGTTGCGTTTTTGAATGGCGAAATAAACACCCATTCCCGAAACGTAGAACAGCAAAGGAATGCGCCATACATTCAGCATGCTCATTGGTTTCCACAAAGCTTCCATTGCTTCATTACTTCTTATAAAACCAATTAACATGGCCCACGGCTGAAAGATAATGGCGATGTGATAAATTAGAAGTAATCCTATGGCAATCACCCGCAGCCAGTCAATATCGTATCTTCTTTGAGTTTTCATCAGGTTATGAGATTTAATGTTTTACTGCAACATCATTGCAATTACAGGCCTGTTCTTTTTAAGTTCTTCCATATCCAGTTGCAGTCCCAGTGGCTCCAGTTGCTGCTGCATCATTTCGTAGATTGGCTTCATTTCTGAAAATGAACCTGCAACAGTTTCCCTGGGGGTTGCCCCAAAGTTGTTTCGAAGGGTTTTATCGGCTTTGGCATCTATCAGCATTTGTACGATCTCAATTCGGCCAAAGAAGGCGGCAGTATGAAGGGGTGTTGATCCGTCATTATTTTTAATTGAAAAATCTGCGCCCGCATCTATTAATTCCTTAGCAATCTGCGTTTTACCAAATACTGCTGCAGTATTTAAAGGAGTTGATCCGCTGAACTGGTCCCTGGTGTTTAGATCGGTTCCGGCTTCGATGTGCTTTTTTACCACCTCAAGATCGTTTGACATTACAGCCGTATGAATGTCCATCTTAGGTTTTTCTACCACGGCTTGACCAGCAGATCTTTTAGTGTTCTGGCTGCATGCAGGAAATAATACGCATAGCATAATAAGGCTTAGTACTACTTTTACGGAATAAACTTTTGAAGTTTTCATAATTTTAAATTTTAGCTTTTTCGATTATTAAAATTTCTATGTTACAAAGATGAAACAGGGAAGCAGACAGGACATACAAGCCACGCTGCCAAAAGCATAAAGTTTGGAGAAAGGCATAAAAATTATGACGCAGCAGTATAAAATATGTTGCAACATAACCGCCATGTTAGGTTTTAGACAAATGGAACAGGGAGCTTTAAGGAATTTTGCCTAATTTCATCAGGTCAAAGAATGCCATGCTAGATAATTCAAAAGACAGGGGCGATTTCCTTCATGAGGCTACCACAGTTGTCGTGGAAAATGCTTCAAACGATAGGTTTGGAGTTTCTGAACTGGCCGAAAAATTGACTATGAGCCGTTCCAACCTGCTGAGAAAAATTAAGAAGGCCACCGGCCTTTCAGCTAGTCAGTTCATCCGACAGGTGCGGCTGGAAATCGCCATGGATATGCTGAAAGAAACTTCATTAAGTGTTTCCGAGGTTTCATATAAAGTAGGTTTTGGCAGTTCATCCTATTTCATAAAATGCTTCAGAGAGCAATATGGATATTCACCGGGAGAAGTTGGCAACCAGGAGGCTCAAAAGCCGGAACTTGAGGAAGAGGAATCGGCGGAGGTCCCTGTTAATTCCGAAGCAGGGTCATTCCGAAAATTTCCCACGAGGCTGCTGCTGTTCACGATTCCCGTTCTGGCAATTTTGGTAATGTTTTTCCTGTTTTTTTATGAGAAGCCTTCTCCAAACGTGGATAATTTTGAGCCCGACAAATCAATAGCCGTTCTGCCCTTTAAGAATGAGAGCAGCGATTCTTCAAATCTGTATTTCGTTAACGGACTCATGGAATCTACGCTGAATAATCTACAGAAGATCAAAGACCTGCGGGTGATTAGCAGGTCATCTGTCGAAAAATACCGGAATACCACCAAGACCATTCCCGAAATAGCCGAAGAACTCAATGTAAGCTACCTGGTGGAAGGCAGCGGGCAAAAAGTGGGAGACCAGGTTTTACTGAATATTCAACTAATAGAGGCTTCCGGCGACCGTCACCTGTGGTCTGAACAGTACAATCGTAAAATAGTCGATATTTTTTCCATTCAGAACGAGGTAGCTGCAAAAATCGTCAATTCCTTAGAACCTATAGTCACTCCGGCCGAACTAAGGCAAATTCAGAAAAAACCCACGCAAAACCTGGTGGCGTATGATTATTATCTTCAGGCACTGGAACCTTTCCAAACCCGTACTCATAATAGGCTTCAGCAGGCCATAGGACTGTTTAAGAAGGCAATTGAAGAAGATCCGGAATTTGCCCTGGCACATGCCAATATCGCCACTTCCTATTATCTGCTTGAAATGTTCCAGACAGAGAAACAGTATACGGAAGAAATCAACAGTTATTCAGATAAAGCCCTGCTATACGATTCTAAATCGGCTGAGAGTCTTACTGCAAAAGCCTTTTATTATATACAAACAGAGCAATACCAGCTCGCCTTGCCATACCTTGAAAAAGCGCTGGAGTACAATCCCAACTCTTCCCTGGCAGTGCAAATGCTGGTCGATTTCTATTTCCGCTTAACTCCAGATACAGAAAAACACCTGAAATATGCCTTAAAAGGAGTGCAGTTGAATGCGGCCGGAAATGACTCGATCACGAAGAGCTATACCTATTTGCAGCTGAGCAATGCACTGGTGACTGCCGGCTTTATAGATGAAGCCCTGGAGTATATTAATTTGTCCCTGGACTATAATGCAGAAAATTATTATGCCCCACACTTAAAGGCATTTATACTTTTTGCCAAAGATGGCAATGTGGAACGGACCCGCGACCTGCTAATGAGAGAATGGAAGAAGGACACAACACGACTGGATATTTTGCAGGATCTTGCCAAGATGTACTACGTGGAGGAAGATTATGAGCAGGCTTATTTCTATTTTAAAAAGTTCGTCGAGGCCCGGGAGAAAAATGGCCTTGATATTTATGTGCAGGAAAATGCCAAGATAGGCCTGGTTTATGAAAAAGCAGGAATGAAACAGAAAGCCAGTGAGTTCTATAATTCATTTTCAGAATACTGCAAAAAAGATCAGTCTACCTACAGGAACGCTAACCTGGCTGTCAAGTATGCGCATGAAGGAGAGATTGATAAGGCTATGGAACAGCTAAAGAAGTTTTCAAGTATTGAAAGTTATCCTTACTGGTTTTTATTAATTGGTGATGATCCCATTTTTAAACCCTTAAAAAGTCATCCTGATTTTAAAAGCACTATGCAGAAAATCAAAAAGCGCTTTTGGCAAAGACATGATCAAATGAGAGTTTCCCTTGAGGAGGAAGGGGTGATATAGTTTATTATCTCCCAAAATATATTTTCGGGACGTTGTTCTGATCCACTTTTCAGGTTCAATTGAAAAATGATCTAATCTTAGGATGATGAGCTTTATCAGCTACAGCTAATATTTCATCTAACAAATCTGTAGCAACTGGTTTCTGGTTTGGATATTTATACTTGCAGAGAAAATTTCTCAAGGCAAGATTTAGCTGTTTTTCACCCATTAGCTCACTTAACTCTACAAAAACAACTGCTCCTTTTGAATAAGCCAGGTAAGGCTCTCCAGCAGTTTTTAGTAAGGGTGTCTCTTCATAAAAGCCTTTTTCAGCATCATAAATCTGTTGATGAACAGCGACCCGATCCATCATCTGCTTTTTCCCATACTTTTCTTTATAAATCATCATTTCAATATACATGGCTAAACTTTCTGTCAGCAAAGCATAACCTTCCCGGTATTCGGGACTTATTTGGTTATTCCCCCACCAGAAATGAGCCACCTCATGGCCGGCCAATTCATTGACAACATCCTGAACATCCTCCGTTGTTTCTTTCCCTATGTTGGCGTTGAAGGTCATATTCTCAGTCATAAATATAACTCCGGGATATGAGGTACCAGCGAAACCCTGGCTAAAAGAGGATACCTCTGCAAAAATTACGGATTCAAAGGGATACGGCCCAAAGTTTTCAGCAAAATAATCAAGGGTAAGTTTGGTGTTTTCAATAAGATGTGCCACATTATTTCCATGCAAAGGATGATGAAAGACTTTAATTAGAATCCCGTTATGTTCATCCTTTTTTACTTCATACTCTGCGGAAGACAGGGCAAAACGAAAGGGAATATCTTTCGCTCCATACTTGTAATAACTGCGTCCATTCTTCTCCCATTTAGCTTTTAGTTCCCCTGTTCCAATAGCTATTTGATCACGCGGAGTTGAGATCTCCATTTGCAGGTGAATAAAGTCATCAATATGATTTTTAGGTGCGTCAAGAGGTTTAATTTCTGTTACGTTTCCCAGTCCATTCTCTTTTCTGATTTGATCATCTGATACTTCTTTAGACTCATCATATCCAAAATGAGGAAAATAGCGACTAATACGCACAAAGGATCCATTTTCCACGATTGCATTAAATGGATTATGGCCGTTAACTGGAAACCATTTATACTCCAGTTCAAATTCCAAATGTGCAGAATCCTGAGGCTGAATAGGGGTGTTTAATAGATGCTCCTCAATGCGATTTTCCATTGAAATGGTTTCATCCTTATATTGATATATAAGTTTTTTGACCTCAAAATCCTTTGGAATATTTAGCAGTAAAGAATCAATAGAAATTGAATGGAGGTTTTTGATCATATAGTTTCCCGCGATGCTGTATTTCTGTTCACCGGGATATAGATCAATTCTAGAAGTTACTTTTTTAATAGTCGGTTGGGGAATACTTTTAAACTTTCTATAATTCTTTTCGTACTGAACATTTTCTTGCATTACTATTTCATCCTTTTCAGGTTTATAGTTTGCCAGATAGAAGTAGCTGCTTAAAATAGCCGTTAATACAAATCCGACAATAGACAAACTCTTAAACAGCCTTCTTCTCGAATTTTTGACCAGACCTATACCAAGTGATGCAATTCCTAAAACTGAAAATCCAAACACTAACCTCCACAGGAAAGGGGTTAAATATATTCCATAACCTATGAAATCACTATATGAGCCATTATATCCCGACAAAAATCTAAGCAAAGAATTTTGAAGCATACTCTTTACAATTGGAGTAGCAAAAAGCAGAAAGAATAAAATGGAAATACCAAGAGCGAGCGTCTTACTCTTACTCAGGTAATTTATCAAAAGTAAGATCAACGAAAACAGGATAAGTGGCATTGTGTTAAAGATAAATACGCCGAAATAAGCCTCCAGATCAAAATGGGTATAATAAAAAACGATCTGAAAAATAAATGCTTCTAACAGGATCAATCCAGTTAGGAACAGAATGAGGAAGATAATACTTCCTACATGCCCAGGAATTTTTTCTTTTGTATAGAAGGTGGAATTCTCAATAATCGAAAAACCAGCAGATTTACTTCTCCAAAAAATATCATTCACGAAATAAATCATCGCCAGGGCGCCAATGGAATACAGTGTATTATTTATTGTTTGCGCTAGTAAACCCGAACTCGCATATTGTTGGGGAAGCCGAATGCCCTTATTGATATCATCAAACATTTCTACTCCTATGTAAAACAACATTAAAAGAGATACAGAAATAAATGCAATACTTTTAGATATATAGATGATGTCCACCTTCATATATGACAATATTGCCTGCCATTTTGTTCTTCGATTGAATAAGGTTTCTGAGGTGGTAAAGGGCAGAAGTTTATAATTCAATTCTGCAGCCCTCTGTTTCTTTTTACCAGACTTTTTTCTGAATAAGGGGAAAAAGGAAAAAGATCGAGCACCCAAATAAACCATGCCAACAGAAATAATAATGAAGACTGTCCTGTTAATCAATAGAAGGTTAGAAAAGGGTACAATCTGATTATTCCTCTGGAAAACATTAAGATCTCTTCCCTCATAAAAGTATCCTGATATTCCAAATAAGTCGACAAGAGCGGAGACACGTTGAGCAAAAATTGATTGCGGTAATGATTGCGCCATGAAAGGTGCATTTGAAAACATTAGGGCAATCATATAGAAAATGTACAGAAGCAAACCTGCAATTGCAACCAATAATTTACTTTGAAATTTTTGTGCTATAAAATATAGAATGCTACATATAACTAATGAATTAATAGCACCAAAAATTAGCGTTGGATAGATAAAATGCCATAAATGAAAACCACTATTTAATTCAGAAGGATCTAGACTATGAAGTCCGATTGTATATCCCATCACTAATACGGAGAAATTGAAGAGGGTGGAGAGATAAAATGAGAAGAATCTCGTTAAAGCAAAATCTATTTTTTTAACAGGGGTAGTAAATATAATAAGGCTGAAGTTGGCATCCCTTTCCTTAAACAACATAGAGAATGCTATTATGGTCGCGATAAGAAGGATGGTTAAACTCAATAATCCTATCACAAAACCAACAGAATAAGGTGCATTCGCTCCAAGCTCATCGCTTACAGAAATATTGAATTTATACCCTATTAGAAATCCAAGACCTAAGAAAATAATTAATGAAGCATAGATCCCCTTTTGTTTTAATAAAGTAAAAATGTCATTTAATAAAATGGTTTTCATTTTCTTCTATTTAGAGGTATTGGAAATAAACCTGTTCAAGGCTAGGCTCTAAACTTTTAAATCCCGGGGGACAACTTTCCTCAAAAACGGTAATGTGCGTAACTTTTTCTATCAGCTGTTTACTTATGACGTTGTATTGCAATTCGAGTTTTGATAACTCATCTTTTTTAACTGCTTTTCTCCAAAGTTTACCTTTTAACTCTTCAATAAATTGAGCTGGTGCGCCCTGGGATACAACTTTTCCTTTTTTGATGATAGCCATTTGAGAACACAGGTTTCTCACATCTTCTACAAGGTGAGTAGATAAAATGATAATGATATCTTCACTAATATCACTCAGCAAGGTGTTAAACCGATTTCTTTCTTCAGGATCAAGTCCTGCGGTTGGCTCATCCACTATTACGATTCTAGGCTCACCCAGTAAGGCCTGCGCCACCCCGAACCGCTGTTTCATTCCGCCAGAGAATGTGTGGACCTCCTTATTTTTTGACTCCATAAGGTTTACCTTTTCAAGCAAATTCATGATCTGACTATGCCGGGCTTTCTTGTCTCCAATCCCTTTTAATTTTGCCAAATGATCTAATAGATTGTAGGCAGATACTTTTGGATAAACCCCAAAGTATTGAGGTAGAAATCCAAGATGCTTCTGAATTTCAAGAGGATTGGATACAACATCAAAGCCATTAAAATGAATCTTTCCCTCTGTTGGTTTTTGCAAACCAACAATAGTTTTCATTAGAGAAGATTTCCCAGCTCCATTAGGCCCCAGAAGTCCAAATATTCCATTTTTGATTTCCAGGTCAATTTCAGTTAAAGCCTGATAGCCGTTTCCATAAATCAGGGAAAGATTCTCTATTTTGAGTGTATTCATAATTTATATTTTTAATTTTTAAGCAGCCAGGATGAAATACTGGTTAAGAAGCCATCTACGAATTCCTTTTCTAAGTTCTCATATTCCTCTCTTAATCCTGTTTCTGCTTCTTGAAAAAAATGATTGGCATGATTAAAAACCTTTAAATCGTACTTTGTATTGGCTTTCAGCAAAGCAGACTCCATCCTATCTTTATTCTGTTCTATGGTAACCTGAGCATCATTTCCACCACTTAAGGCCAAGACGGGGATATTCAGTTTCTCAAGATCTTCAGTTGGATCATAAAATAAAAAAGAAGTTAAAGAGGGCAGGTCGTAAATTATTCTCAATTCATCCACCATATTGTTTACCATTTCATTTAATTCTAATTCATCGTTCACAAATGACGGCTGCTGATGGATCAAAATTCTTCTATAATTTTCTTTAAATAAATCAAGCTCTATATCAATATTTTTAATGTTATTAATTGCCCTCATTAGCCTGTTATGTGAAGAAACTTCGGCCTCGATAATATCCCTTTCCAGATTAGAAGATGAATATTTTAACCTGATCTGAGCCAGAACCACCTCAATAAGCGGTACTGCCGGAGAAGCCATTAAAACCAATTTATTAACCGATTCATTTTCGGCTGCCACTTTAGCGGAGATTATTCCACCCTGACTATGCCCGAATAATGTAAATTGATCAAATTGATAATCTTTATGCTCTTCAAAAAATGACAATATTTCTTCTAGATCATTTGTATGGTCAGCAAGGGTACTGTTCACAAAATCCCCTGTACTTTCTCCTACTCCTCTGTCATCATATCTAAAAGAAGCAATTCCCTGGTCAGCAAGATGCTCTGCAATTAACTTAAATATCTTAAAACCAAAAAGAGTTTCGTCTCTGTCCTGTGGACCACTACCTGAACTCATCACAACCAATGAATTCGACTTTAGATTCTTTGGAATTAATAAAGAACCACCTATACTTTCATCACTTACAGAAACTATGATGTCAAATTCCTCCCAATCATTCTTTATGAATCCAGCTTCTGCATTTATGATTTCTTCTGGTTCGTAAGCACGAAATTTGGCTAACTGTGCGTATGAAGGATATTGTATCATAAACACAATAGAAAGAATGAGAATTCTAAGTAGTCTTTTGGTTTTCATGATATTTCATTTTGTAGTCTTTCGTCGTCCCCTTGACTAACATGTAGATGGTTAAACTTACTTCTCCAATTGCTGCAGCTACACCTACGATCAAAGCTGTGTACCCTTCATATCCCGGAAAATTAAAATTTCCGAAAGTTTCAACTAAATAACCTGCAGAAGCACCAAGAAGTAAGCCCCCAAATAGTTTGTGGAAAACTTTAGATTTATAAATAAGAACACCAAATAACAGACAGTGAATTCCGAAGAAGCCTCCTGCGATAAGGTATCCATAGTGATGTGCCTCTAGAAACAAAGTGCTTAACTCATTAACCTGTGCGGCGGTAAATGAACTTAAAAGACTATCTGGATCAAAAACCTTTAAAGCCATATAATGATTCAACAAGTTCAGACTTCCTATAGCAGGGTGTGCTATAAGCCGGAAAGCTGAAGATATCATCGCAAGATTTTTATGAAAAGGCTTAAAGATTCGATATAATAGAATTGAAATGACTGCATCTAAAAGGAATGCAATGAGATCTGCAGTTAATCCTAACTGGAATAAACTTTTATTGCTCAGGATATTTTCAGCCGTGGTAACCGCATCATCAGGAACAAAAAGGGTTCCACGTACATAGCCCTGACTAAAACCTGCGCATATAATTACCAGCAGGTATAATAGTCCTGTAAATCTTATGGTTTTTACGCTTGTTAAATTCTTAAAAGTCGTCATCACTTCTGGTCTTTTGTTTCAGAAGTAAAATTCTCGAAAATGGGATGAATTCTATTTTCCCGGCGAGCCAAAGATTTGACATTTTGGGCCAAAGAGGTGTTCAGGAAGTTTTTCGATACTGGTTCGGAGCCTGACCTGTCCATCGCTTAAAGGCTCTATTGAACGAACTTTGTTCTGAAAAACCGGTTTGAAAGGCTATTTCTCCAATAGATTGGGTAGAATTAGAAAGTAAATGGGTTGCTGTTTCCTCCTGGTTTTTTCGGATAATTTCTCTGAAAGTAAGGTTTCTTTCAGCCAATCTTCTTTTTAATGTTCTTGTACTTACCCCTAAGTATTCCCCAACCTGAGTCAGACTGGGGATACCGCTGGCCATGGATTCTTTAAGTAATCTATTGATCTCATTGGTTAGCAGATCTTCTTCACTGCTAAGTTTGGACTTCTCTTTTTCCATCCTCTCTACCAGAAATTGATGAATAAATTTATCTGATTTAATGGTGGAAATTTGAAGTTTATCTGAAGAGAAAATCAGGGAGTTTTCGTTGCTACCGAAGAGCACAGGACAATTGAAATATTCAGAAAAGTATTCGCTATGTGTAGAAGAGTGTTTAAAATTGACTATTTCTGGCTTTATATCCTTACCTGTAACTTCTTTTAAAACCCCGGTCAGCATTACAAAAGAAGCTTCATTGGCTGTTTGTATGCCATTGCGATATACATCCCGGTTCATTACTAATTTAGTGTTTACCAGATCCTCTTCGATTTCCATAGAGCCATCATTAGTAACCAGCAGCATATATCTACGTACATTTCTTAGCACGTCTATTGCCTTCAGGCAGGTTTTCCAGGATAATCCCAGAATTCCATAATCTGTAGAAATAAGTTGTTTTCCCTGTCTTAAACCAAAGCCGGGCATAAGATGTTTCGCTGCCAACTCATAGACCTCCAGTAGCATTTCCATTGGAACGTGATCACCAATAGATTCTTTACTCAAATGCTCCACAAGCAGCTTTTCCGGCACTCCTTCCTTTAAAGCCAGTCGGATTGCTTTTTTATATATAGTTGATGTAACAAATGCCATTCTAAAATCTAATTGCTGAGAAGATATGGATCTTTATCTGTAAGTATTTCGATATTCTCGGTTATTTTACCGATATCTCAGTCCCACCATTTTTTATCCGGGCCCTATATCGATCTTTTTCTAAAAATAGGAAATTGTTAAGTAATTGGAGGATAAGAAATCAATTAGAGCTCTTTTGATTGAAAAATTATTAATCAGATGAATAAGATCTAAATCTTTATAACCGAAAAAAAATCGCTGCATTAATAGTGTATGGCAGCGCTGGATATAAATTTTCAAAAAAAAATGTTCAAATAGATGAACAAAAAATATCATAAGACATATTCTTTTAATTTTGTTAATGAAAATCTTATGACAAATTCCAGATCCATAGCAGTATTACCCTTTGTCAATATGAGCAATGATATTGATAACGAGTACTTTTGTGATGGGATCACAGAAGAAATTATAAATGCACTAACAAAAATCCACCAACTAAAAGTTATTGCAAGAACTTCATCATTTGCCTTTAAAGGAAAAGAAATAGATATCAGGTTAATTGGAGAGCAACTAGGTGTTAATTCGATCCTTGAAGGAAGCATTAAGAAATCGCAGGATAGAGTAAGAATTACTGCTCAATTGATCGACGTCAAAAACGGCACCCACTATTGGTCTAAAAAATTCGATAGGGATTTAATAGATATTTTCGAATTGGAAGATGAAATAAGTTTAGCTATTGCAGATGAAATCCGAAACAATTTTGGTCATTTTGAAGTTCAGGAGCAACTAATTGAACAACCTACACATAATATTGATGCTTATCAATTGTTTTTAAAAGGACGCTCTCTACAATTACAGTGGACACCAGAAAGCATAAACCAAGCTATTGGATTTTATAACCGGGCCATTGCACTCGATAAAAATTACGCCAAAGCTTACTATGCTAATTTACAATGCTATGGGTTATTAGCAATGTGGGGTTATATGCCCTACCAGAAAGCTATGGATTTAGCTATGAGCAATCTATTAATAGCCAAAGAAATAGATACCTCGTTGCCTGAATATCCGCATTCTTTTGTCGGAAAGTTTTTCTGGGGTGAATGGGATTTTAAAAATGCCTACGTTCATATCAAAAAAGTTTTAGCAATTAATCCGAATCATATTGATGGTTTAGAAGCTATGGCAGAATTGTGCATCGCCCTTGGCTTTTTTGATAATGCTTTAGAGTATGCAAACAAATTGTTTGAAGTAGATCCGCTTTCTGCCAATAATTATTACACATTAGCTCACATTTACTATTACCAACGGCAATTTAATAAAGCTTTAGAGACTGTAAATTATACCCTCACACTTAACCCTCAATTAGAATTAGCACATCATTTAAAATGCTTTTGTTTAATATGGTTGAACAAAAAGCCTGAATTTGAAGAGTTCATTTACAAAACCAGTCTCTGTGATGAAAAGATGCTATTATTTAAAGTTATCAACGAGAAAAATGTTGGAAATACCTCAGCATCTTGTAAAAAAGTGGTCAGATTTAAAAAACTGTAAAACGACCCTTACACCTTATGACTTGTATATTTTGGCAAATTCTAAACATAAAGAATTAGCATTTTTAATATTAAAACACAAAATAAATCAACGACGAGGTCAGATTATAAATTACAGGCAAGAACCTTTTTTGCAAGCTTTGCAAAAAATGAACGGGTTTACCGACTTGCATTGTTCTAATTTGTCCCTTTCAGATATAGAATCCCCGGAGCAAAATGTAGATAGATCCACGTCTACTATTTTAGATGATAATCAAATAGAAACTCTTAAAGAAGAGTTGCTTTTATATTTCAAGGAAGAAGAACCTTATTTAAATCCTCAATTAAGTTTAAAAATTGTGGCTGATGTTATTGGATTGAATACCAATAAAATGTCCTTTCTAATTAATCAGGCGTTTAATGCCAATTTTAATGACTTCGTTAATTCCTACCGTCTTGATCATTTTAAAAGCATAGCATTAGATCCCAAAAACTCACATCTCACTATTCTTGGTTTGGCTTATGATAGTGGCTTTAATTCCAAAAGTGTCTTCAATACCTATTTTAAAAAAATAGAAGATGTAACCCCCAGAGCCTGGATGAGAGCCAATTCATTGTAAACCTCCACTATTTCGTTTCAGATTATAATTCAGAACGATTGACTTGTCAATCTGAAGAATCTTTGTGTAAAATTAGAAATCAAAGACAAACTAGTATGAATGCGCACAAGAATATTCTATTAGCCGGAGCTACAGGTTACTTAGGAGGTTATTTATTGAAAGTCCTTATTGAAAAACAGAATCAGGTAGTCGCTATTGTACGTCACCCAAAAAAGTTACGCATTGAGAATGAAGACTATTTAGAAGTTAAAAGTGCACAAGTAACAAAACCGGAAACCTTACGGGATATTTGCAAGGGAATAGATACCGTTATATCAACAGTAGGTATTACCAGGCAAAAGGAAGGTTTAACTTATATGGATGTAGATTTTCAGGCTAATATAAATTTGCTTCAGGAAGCAAAGAAAGCAGGTGTAAAACACTTTGTATATATGTCTGCTATTAACGGAGATAAATACCGAAAATTAAAAATTTTTGAAGCCAAGGAAAAGTTTGTCGATGCTTTAAAATCTTCAGGATTAGGCTATACCGTCATAAGACCTAATGGTTTTTTCTCTGACATGAAAGATTTTTTACAAATGGCGAAATCTGGTCGTGTTTATTTGTTTGGATCGGGTAATCAAAAGTTTAACCCGATTCACGGTGAGGATTTAGCAAGAGTCATAGTAGGTGCATTAGACGATAACATTAAAGAATTAACCATTGGAGGACCAGATGTTTTAAGCCTTAATGATATCAGCATACTCGCTCTGGCTGCTTTAGACAAACCTGTGAAAATTATTCATTTACCAGACTGGATGAGGAAACAAACGATATGGAGTTTAAGGACGTTTACACCGGTTAAAACGTATGGGCCCATTGAATTTTTTCTAACTTTAATGGCAGAGGATAATATTGCACCAACATATGGTAAATATCATTTAAAGGATTTCTTTAGAGAAGAAGCTAAAAACCTTCAATAGATTGGATATGAAAAATTCTGAAAAAATTATTTTAGTTATTGCAGCAACCTACTGTGTAATACATTTATTAATCTTACTTCAGGTAATACCATTAAATATTGTCTGGGGCGGTAAAATCGAATCCATTAATACCATTTATGTTTTAGAAGGGTTAGCGTTTGTTATAATGTCCTTCCTGGTTATGGTTTTAATAATGAAAAACAGGATTATAAAACCGATCTTTGGAGAAAAGACCATAAAGAGAATACTATTGGTATTCGCAGTCTTTTTTGCGTTAAATACTGTTGGAAACCTTTTAGCTGAAACTTATACAGAAAAAGCTCAAGCCATTGTAACTCTGTATTTATCAGTCATATTGTTCAAGGTATCAAAACAAAAGGCCTTATGAAAATACCCGATCCAAATACTGTTTTTCCATTAGCCGATTACAAAAAACTCTGTTTTCTAAAAAGCTATGTTACCAATCCTAATATCATTGTGGGCGATTATACATATTATGATGATTTTGAAGATGTGTCAAATTTTGAGAAGAATGTCAAATACCATTTTAAATTTATTGGCGACAAACTCATTATTGGTAAGTTCTGTATGATTGCATCAGATGTTACTTTTATAATGAACGGTGGCAATCATTTGACAGAAGCCACAACAGCTTATCCATTTGCCATTTTTGGTGGTGCGTGGCAAAACGCAATGCAAGGCAAAAGCTATCCATCTAAAGGAGACACTGTTATTGGTAATGATGTGTGGATTGGTCACAGCGCAACCATTATGCCGGGGGTTCATATAGGCGATGGTGCCATTATTGCAACAAAAGCTGTAATTACGAAAGACGTCGAGCCTTATACCATCGTTGGAGGTAATCCCGCAAAACCGGTCAAAAAACGCTTTTCAGAAGACATTATTGTTAAACTACTGGAGCTAAAATGGTGGCACTGGGACATTGAAAAAATAACACAGAACTTGGACAGTCTTACCGGTCATCCGGAAAAGCTATTTTAAAAATAAAAACCGCCATCTCTCAAAGAGGCTTAACACGTAAAAATGTTAAGCCTTTTTTAGTGCCCTTACATTGCCTAAGGGAACCAATACTAATACCGGAAATATGAAAGGTTTGAAATCATAATTCAGGACGATGAACCGTGATTTCCGCCGTTTCTTTGCTTCATAATAACTTTTACAAAACAAGGAACTAATAATCAAATACACATCAAAATGAAAAAAATACTAATCCTCGGCTTAGCACTTTGTACACTGAATGCTTTTGCGCAGTCTGATCAAGACACAATCATAGAAAACAACACAGCGTATAAATACAGGCTGAGTTTTCCTGCAATTATACTAGGCAATATTGGTAAAGGAGGCGAAAGAACAAACACGCAACATTTTGAACTTCACATAAAGCGTGAATTAGATTCTAAAAATATTATTGGAATAAAATTAGCAACCTGGAGATTGTTTCAACCTATGGGTATTCAATGGTGGGATGGACTTTTAGATAAAATAGATTCTGAAACTGAGTTTTATCCCGGTTATCTGCGGGAAACCGGAATAGGGGTTTCATACCAAAGAATGCTGTGGAAAGTACTCTTCGCTTCAGTAGAAGTTTTACCGCAGTACAAGACCTATCTGGATCTGGACAATGAAAAAATATCAAACGGATTTAAGCTTTATACCTCCTATCACTTTGGCTATCATATTGCTTTTGGGAAGAAGAAGAGATTTTTTATAGAACCCCAGATCCACGGCCAAAACTGGATGATTGACACTAGCACACCTGCTGAATTTAAACAGTTGGACAACAAATGGAAATCCTATTTTCTTTTTGAACCTAACCTTTATATAGGTTTTAAATTTTAAGGTAATACTTCATACTCTTACTAAAGCATAGAACAGTTCTTAAAACCCCTACCTATAAATGCAAAACTTAATATGCAATACTTTACTAAAAGCTAATAAGTAATGAATCAAAATTATAGGTGATATGGATGTGAGGTTCGAAATTATAATTCAAGACGATTCACTTCAATATGTATATCACCTTTGTAACATCAAATCAAAACAATCAAAAAACGAAACAGAAATGAAAACAACTAGAATGAATAAAATCAAAAAAACATTTATCATTAAAATCGCATTCTTTGCTTTTACCTTAATGTCCACAGTGGGATTTGCACAAAACAGTTCCACCAGTGAGAACACATTTCAACGTGACGGTTTTATCTTCGAATTTGGTTTAGGTGGTGGTGTTATCAGTCTTGAAGATAGTGAAGGCATACAAACCTTCGACAATTTTCAAGGTGCGATTAGTTTCCCTGAATTAAAGTTTGGTTATATGCTAAATGAAAGGTTAGCCATAACCGCAAGCATGCCGGGAATGATCTATGAATCTCAGGACAACGACAGACATTTTGGAGGCTTCGTTCCTTCTTTACAATATTGGATAAAAGATCGTTGGTGGATTCATGGAGGGATTGGATTAGCAATAGATTCACCAGCTCTTTACGACATTGAAGACGACCTTAACGACAATTGGAATTTTGGGTGTGCTGTCATGGCAAGCACCGGGTACGAGATCTATAAAAAGAAAAATTTTGCGCTTAATATACAATCCAAATTAGTACTTGGACGTGCGTTTTTAGATGATAATGCACATAGAGACGCAGTAACTTTTAATATAGGTCTGGGCTTCAGTTGGTTATGATAATAAAGAAATACCTTTACACTATAAAGAATAATAAGATGAAGAATATGTTAATACCAACATTATTACTTTTTGTAACGATATCCTGTATCGGTCAGCAATCTATAAATCAAGAGGTAAAGAATTTGTTTAAAGCTGAATTTGAAAAAGAAGGTATCAAGAGTGCAATTCTGCATGTATATTCTCAATCAAACGGCGTTAATCTTCAGTTAGCTGAAAGTAAATCTAATTCAGAAGATAATGTAAATATAAATAGTCCGTTTTATACGGCTAGTGTTACCAAAATACTAACAGCTACATCTATCGGTATTTTAAAAGATCAGAAAAAACTTCACTTTGAAGATAAGATAGATCAATATTTGCCAGAACCGCTTCTTAAGCATCTACATGTTTTAGAAGGTAAGGAGTACTCGGGCGACATAACCATAGCTCATTTATTACAACATACATCAGGCTTACCGGACTATTTTACTGACTCAACAATTGATGAAAGCCCTAATATCATCAATCAGTTGCTTGTAGATATAGATAAGTTCTGGTCACCTGAGGAAATGATTCAGTTTACAAAGAATAAAATGCAACCACACTTTGCTCCCGGTCAAGGTTATCATTATACAGATACAGAATATGTGCTTTTAGCATTAATTATTGAAAGAGTAAGTAACTTATCCTTAGATAAGTTCTTTCAGAAGTTCATTTTTGAGCCTTTAGAGATGGATAGTTCTTATATCAATTTAAGGTCGTCATCTAAAAAAACTGAATTTGAAATAGCTAATTTTTATGTGGGCGATATCGGGTTATCATCAATAAAAAGTTTAAGTGCCGATTGGGGCGGTGGTGGTTTGGTGTCAACAACCCAGGACTTAATTAGCTTCTTCAAAGGATATAATGAAGATTTAATTTTAAAAAAAGAAACCCGTTTAGCAATGCAAAATTGGGTTTTTGAAACTGTGGGAATGGAATATGGTTTTGGACTAAGAAAAATATCTTTTAAAGATGTATCAAATATTGATACAGACTTACAAGTTATCGGTCATTCAGGTAGTACTGCGTCTTTTTTATGGTATTGTTCCCAATTAGACACCTATGTAGCAGGGACGTTAAATCAACTAGAAGCTTCTAAAGGTACGCTAGGTTTGGTTCATGATATTCTTAGAATAATAGAAAAGAAATAGTCATATAAACTTATTAATAAGTGACTTCTTAATTTTCATACTATAGATAGACAACATTTACGCCCCAGTCAATCCAATAAAGCAGGCACTATTATAACCGTAATAATCAAGTAATGAACATGTCTCCTGTGAGATGCTCTATGTCATTCCATTTTTTTATTTGGGCTAGATGAGTTACCGTAACCTCTTTGGTTAGGAGCAATGACATGATATCCCGCTTCTAATAGTGCCGGGATTTGATAACGCCAGGAAAATGCATGTTCGGGAAACCATGACAGAGAACCACAGGCTTACCGTTATTTTCTACACCTGCTTCAAAAACCTCCAGCTCAATTCCATTAACAAAAACCATTGAAGGATTTGGAAAATCCATTGATTTAAACTTTTCCATAATTAAGTTTTTTATTTGATACAGCTCTAACTACTAATGTGAATCTGATTTTCTTATTTCTTAGTATAAATTCTAAACTTGCTTTTCTAAAATGAAATCCTCAACTAGTTTAAAATCCTTGTTTCTCGGAACTTGTTTCGCATTTTTCAATAATATCGTCCTCTTTAGAGCATTTTTTTAGCGATAAGGTATTGTTTACCTGATCTTTTAAAGTAGCATAAAACAAACTGTCTTTAAGTTCGAAAATGGCACAATTTAAACCGAATTCCTGGCACTAACCAACCGAAATCACTGGCACAATTTGATCCGTTATATCCAACTATCGCCAGTTGGCGGAAATTAGTACGCGGAGTTGTCGGCTTGCTGATTAATTGTTTGGAGTTTTAATTTATTGATTTTTTCGAATATCGCATATTGGCCGTTAACCGATGTGCCTGTTGCACAAGTTAGCTAAAAGTGCTAATTTACTGCATGCAAGGCAAGAAAAATTATCAGGAAAAACTCTTCACTTCCTTCCGTCTCAGTGACCGGATTCCAAAAGAAAATTTTTACAGACGTTTAAAAGAAGCTCTGAACCTGGAGTTTCTTTATCCCCTAACCCAGAAGTTTTATGGAGATAGCGGGCAGAAAAGCATTGATCCGGTGGTCTTTTTCAAGATCTGCCTGGTGGGATACCTGGAAAATATCACTACGGATCGTGGCGTCATGAACCACTGCGCAATGCGGTTGGACATCCTTTACTTCTTAGGGTATGATGTGGATGAAGAACTGCCCTGGCACAGTACCATCAGCCGTACTCGCCAGCTTTTTCCTGAAGACATATTTGAGGAAGTCTTCACCAAAGTTTTAAAGCTGTGTATTGAAGCCGGGCTGGTAAGCGGACACACCCAGGCAATTGATTCCGCCCCTGTAAAAGCCAATGCTTCCATGGACAGCCTGGAGATCAAAGTCCCGGCAGAAGAGCTGGAAGAGCATCTTTCTAAAGTGCGCGTACAAAGCAGCAGGGACCGTAAAGCAAAAGGCAACAAAGCTCCTGAAGAACAGCAAAAAATTACAGCAAGCAAAAAGGAACTTCAGGAAATAAAGAGCCGGAACAAAAAATGGAGCCAGGATCAGGACATGCGCCCCGGTGCCAAAAACAAAGGCAGCAGGTACACCAGCAATAAAACCCATTACAGCCCAACAGATCCCGATGCCCGGATAAGTGTCAAACCCGGGAAGGCCAGAAAACTAAATTACCTGTGCAACCTGGCAGTAGATATTGAAGCACACGTCATTACTGATGTTCGGGCTTATCACGCAGATAAAAAAGATACTAAATACCTGCAGGATACTGCCACAAGACTCAACAGGCGCCTGCGCCGGGAAGGCCTGATCTGGGAGAATGTACTTGCAGATGCCGGTTACAGTAGTGGAGAGAATTATGCCTACTTTGAGAAGAAAGGCCTTACCACTTATATCCCTCCGCACGGAACCTACAAAGGCGGACCTGAAGGATTTGAGTATATCAAAGAAGGGAATTACTGGTTGTGCCCACAGGGAAAGAAAGTTACCTTCAGAAAGCAGAAGATGGAAAATGGCAATTTAAAAGACAATTATTTTACCACACGGGCAGATTGTAAAGGCTGTCCCATAAAGCAGGCCTGCATCGGCAAGAGCCATGAGAAACGGATCAACATTACCGCCTACCGCGAGGAATACGAAAGGAATATTGAACGGGTAAAGAGCAGGCGTGGCCGCTACATGAAAGGCAAACGTCAAAGCACCGTGGAACCTGTTTTTGGAACGTTGAAAGAGTTCCTCGGGCTGCGCAAGGTAAACACCATTGGAATACAACAGGCAAACAAGTGCATGCATCTGGCCGCCATCGCTTATAACTTAAAGAAATACCTAAAGTATACTACAAAACAGGTAAAATCCGGGGCAGGACAGCTTGCCTTGCTGTTTTCACCAAAAAACCTGTTACAGGAAGCCCACAGTTCAATTTTAAGGAACCTGAATTTTGCTCACAGCCAACCGAATCTATAAAAGAAAAACCGCTTAAAGCGGCTTATTGGTATCAGGAATTTTCGAAATTAACGGCTTGCGCAACGGTTACCGATGTTAGGTTTTAGTTTACAATGTATTTTACTGCTTGAGAAGACATCTCCCTATAGTTGTGTCCTACATTTGGAATTGTATCAATTTCCCAGTTAAAATCCCATGATTTTTCTTTAGCTAAAGTGTTTGCTGTTTTATAAAAGTTAGATCCTCTTTCCAGTCTATGCTTTCCTTGTTGCATTGCTAATCCTGTTTCGCGAAAAGTTCCCAATTGGGGATCATTGTCGTTTTCACCTAATAGAATGATCAATTGTTTTTTAAAGGACTCTTTGATTGAATTATCTGTTATGGGAGTATTTTTTATGCCATAAGGATATTCTAAATCTTCTACAGGCAGAGTGTAAAATCCTGCATTTGCTGCAACAGCATTTTCTATTCGTGCCTCTGGCATTAGCATAATCATGCGATGAACAAACTGACCACCAGCGGAATGACCGAAAATATTATAGTTGTCATTCGTAATAGAATTGGTTTTTTTTATCTGATCGAAAATATTTTCAATTACTTGATAAGCCCATTCTTCTTTTGGGTTCTTAAAACCAAAAAATGTAAATAGATTTCCTTCTTGATAATCGTTAGTTGTATATTTTGAAAATTTGTTCTCAAACTCCGGCGCAATAACAAAAAGATTATTATTTGCTGCAATCTCTTTCCAGGCATCTAAATAATCATCAGCATTTCGACCTCCTCCATGCATTACGAATAAAATTCGATCTCCGTTTTTCCAGTTTTCTGGTTTATAAGTCCAGATTTTAATTGATTTTCTTTCGCTGTTTTTATACGCATACATTACGAAAGAATCATATCCGCTCTTTAACCTTCTTACTTCTGTTAATTCAGGACCTTTAGGTATTTTATATAGATAAATATATCCTGAAGCTATAAGTACTATTAGCACTAAGATTAATGCTAAAAAAATCTTCTTGAAAATCTTAAATATTTGATTCATTGGATGGTCAGTTAGTTAAAGGCAAATTTGGAATTTCTTAAAAAGAAAAAGTATTGTTTTCAGTCAGTTTGGAGTGCCGGTCATTGCTCGTTTAGCACACTATCGCCAGTTGGCGGAAATTAGCATGCGGAGTTGTCGGCTTAGTATTATATTGTGCCAAAACTGAATTGCTAAAGTTTAATAAAAAAATATTAGGGTCAAACATTCAATTTTATAAGATTATTCATAAAGGCATTACTTATACTTAAATGATTTGTCTCTATTGCATGGCAGTAGTGCTATTTTAGTATTACACTTTATCTTTTCCACATAGATTTTCTTGTTCTTTATTTTTTAGTCGAATATATGTTCTTCGTAGTCTTTCCACCATTTCTCAATGTCAATTTTTGGTTTTCTACACAAATACAGTGGAATTCCGTTTTCTTCTTCAATTGCATATGTATGGGTAATTATTTTAACTAACTGAACTTCTTCAAAAACGTGTTCAACAGATTGCTTTTCATTGCCTAAACTAATCCAAACAACGGCATCTTTGTTTCCATATCCCCAGGTCCAAAAACTCCCGTGTCTGCTAATTGGATTGGGTAGATTGTATTGCTTTCCCAAAATTTTGAGGGCTCCTGCTTCTCCGTAATTTTCTGCCCACAAAACACAATTCTTTTTCTCTTCAGTATTTAAGGACTGATAAACACTGTCTACTAGTTTCACCTGTTCTTCCCATCCAAACATATCTGCATAATCCCCCGTTAATTCTACCCGCCCATTCTTTGCTTCAAGATTTTTATAGGTGACATATTTTTCAATTGGTAGTAATGGTGTGGATTCAGGTATAAAATAAACTGAAGGTACCAAAGTGATAAAAGCAACTACATACACCCAAACCGGCTTTTGGACTAGCAAGTTTTCTATCTTAACCGCTCCACTAGCAAAAAGCACGGGATAAATTGCAAATACATAATAGGCTTTAGCATTAAGAAGCCACATTGTAGAAAAGATGACTATTGATGCAACACCAATGCTTCTGTATTTTTTTAAATATTTATCTGTTAGTAATGCTGCGAGTCCAATAAGACTAACAATGAGTGTAAAGGGAAAATTTAATTGTTCAGCTCCAAATTCTAACGGACTACCTTCCTTGAGCTGGTTATTATTTAATGCTTGTAAATGTTTTAAAAGCGGAAATTTATGCTGTATTTGCCACACCACGTTGGGCAAGAAAATCAATAATGCAATCAATGCTGATACATAGAGCCATTTATTTTTAAACAGTTTGCCTTTTTGATAGAAAAACAACCCTATAAAAAGTCCGAATGCCCATACTAATATGGTGTACTTGTTCAATAACCCTAGTCCCAATGTAATTCCTACAAGCATCAGGAACTTTTTATTTTGCGCGTTTATAAATTTGATGATAAAGTAAAACCCAAGTGTCCAAAATAGCTGGTCAAATGCTACCGGTTGAAACAAAGTATGATTTCTGTAAAATGGCAAAAATGCCAATACGCAAATTCCGGCAAGTAAAATAGCTTTTGACTTTCCGCCAAGTTCTATTGCGATTAGGCAACATAGGATCAGGATAGCAACACCTGCAAGTGCTGGAAAAAGTCGAACTCCCAAAAGTGAATCATTAAAAAACCCATATGCGACTTTACCAACTACACCGATTAGTGGCGGAAACTCCATAAATCCCCAATCTAAATGCTCACTCACTGATAAATGCAGTAGCTCATCACGATGGAAACCATAGTTTCTATTCCCAAGCCACTGAATGCTTAGCTTTATAAACGATAGCGTCAAAATTATTGGCAGGTATTTCTTCATTTGGTGTGTTCAGCTTACAATACACTTAATACATTATGTTCTAATGATTGTGATTTTTCATCAAGGAATAAGACATAATTTTTTTGCATTATCACAAGTGATTTTTAATTTACCAACCAAAAGCAACAATTTGATTGTTTTCATTAAACTGAAGATCAAAACACGGAGTTAAATCAACGACTTTTCCATCTTTCGATTCCAAAACAATATCGTAACTCATATCCCCATACTCTAAAATATGTTTCAATCGATATCCCAAGAACTCTTTCTGCATGTCCTTAACCCACATTTTAAACCTTCGTTTTCTTTGTTTATTTACTATATGATTTATGGTGAAATCTTCAATATTTCCATTACCCAGAATCAGTTTTACAAATTGATTAATGATTTTAAGCTGTTTAGTTGTGGTATCATTGCTCTCATATTTGATAGTTTTCATTTTAGGAACAACAGGAATATAATTTTCGTTAAAAAGCAATTGCTCTATTTCCCATGCCACTATTTGAGTATCATATCTTAATTCATTGGTCATGTATAAAATTACCGTGTTATCTTCTGGAAGTTGTAGAAAGTCGGCATAAAAAACACCGTTCGAACCGTTGTGAGCAATTCAACGGCATCTAAATAGGTATATAGTATCAGTGGTTTAAAATATTTAATATCTTCTTCTGTTAGAAAATGATGGGTTGCCCTAACCGAAGCTTCCCAAACCGCTAGTACATCTTGATATTCGGATTGATTGATGAAGTGTATTACTGAATTCATTTTTTATGAAATGTATTAAGTCTGATATGAAGTATAAATAGGGTGATGATATAAATGGAAACAATGGCAAACGGAATGACCACAAACCGAAGGTTTGGAAACAAATACCATAGTAACAAAACAACCAATGTTCGGGTAAGCGTATGAAAAATACCAACCCAATGTTTGATGATCCAGGAAAACGGCAACCACATGGTTCCTGTCAAAACTCCAACACTTAGGGGCAATGAGCTGTAATCTGTCAAGAAAAAGGGAATGGCAATAGCATAAACGATGACTGCTTGAAAAACGGTGTAAAGAAATAAACCATCAAAGACATTTTTAGGTTTATTCCTGTTTAAAAAATTTTCACCGGTAAACTTTGACAGAAACAAGGCTAAGTAAACAATGCTTCCTGTGGCAATAAACAAGACCCAAACGGTAATTTTGTCGGGAAATAAAAGTCCTGAAACCCCAACCAATAACCAGGCAATCATTCCTGATAAGGGGGTGGCTAAAAAGGGTCTCTTTGAAAACTCAATACGTTGTTCTTCTAATGTTTGCATTTCGTTTTGTTTTTGAAATCAACGGATTACTTTCTTCATTTCTCAATAGTCCAGTACTAAAGTATAAAGGTCATCTTCAAACTTTTTATAAGTTTCTTCATACCTACTATTACTCAAGATCACTAATAACTCATTACTTTCAGGCATATACAATGTCATTGTTTTAAAACCAGACCAACTCTCGTTATGAAAGTGTTTCATTTTTTTTATGATGAAATTGGAGTAGATAGACTTACATTCTTACGATACATTTGTGGAGAAACCTTAGTTTTCTTTTTAAAGAATCGGCTAAAGTAAAATTCATCCTCGTAGCCCAGGTTATAGGCAATTTCTTTGATGGTCTTATTAGTTAAAAAAAGTTCTCTTTTTGCTTCTATGATAATACGTTCTGTAATAAGATCTGTTAGGGTTTTATTGAAGTGTGTTTTAGTTAGTCTTCCTAAAGCTTTGGGTGATATAGCAAGCATATTTGCGTAATAGCTAACACTATGATTAGTTTTATAATTTTCATTGATATAATTTTTTAATTTTTTTAGAACAAAAGGAGTCTGAGCAGAAGCACCCGGGGAATTCTTATTTTTTTTCTGCTGCGTTTTTAGACGTGATGCGGTGATTAAAAAAATCTTTAGATAAGAAACTAAAAGTTCATATTGCGCCAGCTCTTCCTGCTGTATTTCATTTATCATTTGATTAAAAAGCCTTTCTATTTTTAGGTGCGTAGTCTTATCGATCTCTATAACCGGTGCTTCATAAATATTATTAAACAAAACACCGTCACAAGAGATTTCTTCTTGATGTTTGTAAATACAAAAGAAATCTGAATGAAAATGGATAACTTTAGCATTAATTTCTTTAGTTTCAATCTTAAAAGGTTGATAAGGAGAAAAAGAACAAAGATTATTTTTGGTAAAACTATATTCATTGAAATCTACCTGAATTTTTCCTTTTCCGTCTTGAATGTATAGAAGCGAAAAGTCATCTAAACGCTGCAACGTGTTGAAAGGGTTTTCGCTAGTTACATCATAGATCCTTAATGCCGGTTGATTAGTATTAGGATTTATTAACGTAAAATCTAAATCTTGCATCATAAGACTTAATTTTTGTTTGAAGTATAAAAGCTAATAATTATTCTATCTACTATTTCTTTAGCAGTAGTGAGATTTGATAACTCTTGATAGAGCTCTCCATTTTTACCGGAGTGATGACCGTGACCAATTAGGCGCATTAAATGGTAGGTTTTTTTGACGGGAAATGTTGAGAACATTTTGCTGGCATAGATTAACGAGGGTTGGCCAACTTTACCGGAGCCCGTATAAATTCTGTCATTCGGAAATTTATCTGGGGTATAATAATAATTCCAGTCATAAGACTGATTTACTTCAAGTAAAATTCGATAGTTACGGAGTGTCTTTTTAGGTTTTGAAGTAATTAAAAAATTTCCGGTAGGGGTTGCGCCTGAAACACCATCAATGTCAGCAGTATTGTGAAGTGGAACAAACAACCCGTCTGAAGCTTTGATCCCCCTTTTATGAGACCAATAAGGTAAAGCTTCAGGTCGTCTTTTGATGGCCGGTTTCCATTTTCCATCTATTTCTTCTCCATAAGTATAAGAACTGCTAGCGATTACTCTAGAAATATAAAGCGTTTCAATATAATTACCCAGGCTATCTTCAGCCCAAATTGCAAATAAGGGATATTGAAATGATTTTCCTTTTCTTAATTCGATTTCTACGTAATGGTTTCCCTTAATTTTATCTAAACTTATGATTTCGTAATCAAAATATTCATTTTTTTTACCTAATTGCTTATTTCGAATGCTGTTACCAAATTCATAAACTTGATTAAAAACAGGCCATTCAAAATACAAAGCTAACGCTAAACCTAATCCTACTATTATAACGAAAGGAGCCTGTAGTTTTTTTAAAAGCGACTTTCTTTTACCGGTAATATAATTGGTTAAAGGTCTTTTATTGTTTGTGAGGTGAGCTACTATTGCTAGTATAAAAGCGAAGGAAAATAGCGTGTGTATTGCAGCTACCCCCTTATTAAAAGATCGGAAGTACATATAGATTCCGGACCCAATTAAAACCAGGAGCGTAAAAATTAAAATGTTACCTATTAATCTTCTGTTCATAACAGAGCGAGTTACTTGTATACAGATTTAAATTTTTCTATCTTTTTCTTCGGTTTCTAAACCGTTGATAATTGCGTAACGTTTAGACATAAGTCTATTTTTATCAAACTCCCACATTTCATTTCCGTAGGCTCTAAACCATTTGCTCTCTGGTGTGAGCTATTCATATGCAAAACGATATTCTTTTTCTATCTGCCATTTATACTTTAGAAAAGCTTCAATTTCTTCGCGCCCATTAATAAATTTCTCTCTTTTACGCCATTCTGAATCTATGGGTTAAGCTTTCGAAATCATTTCAGGGTTTTTACTATTCCAAGCATCTTCCGCCATTTGTACTTTTGTAAAGCGGTTGCTCGTGAAATGGGGGGAAGTGGATATTTTATTTCTTCTTCTGTTTTAGTTTTAGAAGGTTTATTATTTTCCATTAATTATCGTTCACATAACAAACATTGCAGGTTTGTTTTTTATGTTTAGGTAGAACACTGTTTTTTATATGTTCTTGTACATAGGAGCGTATCCAACCTTTTCTATTTTTCTCTTCTTTGATGGTTTTAGCTTTTATGGCTTTGTAAAAATGCCCTTCATATTCCTGTCTTCCCCAACAGTTAGGGCAAAGAACATCTGTAGTAGTTTCTTTTACTTGTTTTCCAGAATCCTTTGAACGTTTGTATATGCTGTTTATAAAATTCATTATTTCTATTTTTACGGGTTTCAAAAAGGAAGCTTGTTGTGACAAGCTTCCTTTTTTTTGGGGTTTTAAATCGTTTTTGCTAAAGGGAAATCTACCGGCACATTAGTAAGGTTATGTAGATAGTTCATCGCTGTTTTTTCGCTTACCTGAATAATAAGATCTACAAGATGTTCTTTTGTGTATCCTTTATCAAAGAAATCTTGAATATGGTTATCACTAGCTTTTCCTTTATTTTCTGTAATTTCTTTCGCTAGTTTTACTAGAGCATCTAGTCTGGGTTGTTCGCTTTCTCCTTTTCTAATACTTAATATTTGTGCTTCTGTAAAACCATTCATCTTACCAATAACGCTGTGTGCACTTAAACAATAAATACAGGAATTCACCTGGCTAACTATTAGATTAATGGCTTCTTTTTCTTTGTTGGAAAATGAAGTTTTTGCATTTTGATAGTTAAGGAATCTTTCAAGTGCATTATCAGAATATGCCATTGTAGCATATAGGTTAGGAACAAATCCTAAGCCTTTATTCAGGTTTTCGAAAATGGCTTGATTACTAGCGGAGACTTCATTTTTTGTTGGCACATTAAATGACATTGTTTTAACTGTTTCCATTTTTTATATTTTTAAGATTAAACATTAATACACTACAAAGATGTCTTAACCGCAGGAGGTATGGAATGGACGTTATACGTGAACAAATGGACAATTTTCCCTCTTAAAAATTGCTTATAAATTCCACAGGCCGGTTTTAGCAGTTTTATTAGCATATTCTTCGAATGTGATGGGTTTTCGGTTTAAAATTCGTTCTATATCTTGAGTGATTTCTGCATTTTTAGGATTTCCTAAGACTTGGGTGAAGAGGTATTTAATAAGCCATATAAAATCTTCAGAAAGTCCTGCGTTTCGCATACCTGTTTCATAAGATTCAATAGTAATTGGTGTAAAGTTTATCGGGGCACTAATAGAGTTGCTAATAATGCTGATCGCTTCCTTAAAAGTTATAGCTGTTGCACCTGTTAATTGGTATATCTGCCCATTATAAACATCGTCTAATAATACTTTTACAGCTACCTCTGCTATATCGTTGGCATCTACAAAAGGAATTTTTATATGTGCTTGTGGTAATGCTACTTCTCTGTTCATTATAGGCTCCAATAAGAAGCTTTCACTAAAATTTTGATTAAACCAACTTGCCCGAATTATGGTATAATCTATTCCTGAACGAATAATTACTTGTTCACATAATTCTGCTTCGCGTTCTCCTTTTCCAGAAAGCAAAACCAGCTTTTTTATATCAGCGCTTCTAGCAGTTTTCACCAAATTCTCTATGGCATACAATGCCCCCGGCACCACAAGATCTGGCTGGTAAGTAATATATACTTTATCAATGTTCTCCAAGGCTTTAAACCAGTGTTCGGGCTTATCCCAGTCAAAGGCCGGGTTGTTTTTTCGAGAACCTACTCTTACCTTATGGTTAAGGTCTTCTAATAGTTTTACTATGCGGCTTCCTGTTTTTCCTGTACCGCCGAGGACTAAAATATTTTCCTGTTTCATTTTAATAATTAATTATTGTTCGTGATTTGATTGATGTTATTTTGAATAAAAAGCCCCTATTAATAAGATTAAGAAACTAAAAAGTGACGTAGTTGTGCGTAGGAAGTGCCAGCGATTCCAAGGTGTTTCGAATGCAGCTCTGGTTTGTTTGATTTCGTTTATTGTAAGACTTTCAAGATTGGTTTTATCGAGCATTTCATTTAGGGGAATATTTTTAATGATGGTTGTAAAACCTATTCCTATTGTAAATACAATCGCTGCTGTTAAAAATACATTGATCGTAATTGGATTTTCGTCTTTATGCAAGATGAGGTTGAAGTAAAGTAACAGCACAGGAGAAAAAAATATCATTAAAAATCTGATGTTGATTATACTTCGGTTTATTTCCTGAAAAGCTTTTAAGTATTCCAAATCATCTAATTTACCGAGACCTGGCGTAACAGCATTAGACCAGGTAAAGCATAAACCAGCCGTTAAACCTGTACATAAAATACTTAGTATTAGGACAATGATTTTTAAATTGAATTCGATCATAATTTTATTAAATTAGATGGTGGTATCTCTTCACTATTCTAAACGACAAAGGGCTGATTCCTTTCTTAACAGAGAATGAAATTGTTCCAGGTCTGCATCTTTATAATTAAATTCCTCAGTAGCTATAAAGGGTATAAAGCCCATGAGGTGTAAGCAGAGATAATTAATTAATCTTACCATTATCTTCAGTTTTAAAGTTAATGGTACAAAGATCTTAGGGTAGTGGGAAGAATATTTTACCTTAAAAGACTAATTTTTGACATTTAATGCCAACTTTAGTTTTAGGTGTTCTTTCTAAACTCCATCGGGGTTTGGGAAGTCCATTTTTTAAAGGCTCTTGTAAAAGCACTTTGTTCAGAAAAACCAGTTAAAAAAGCAATTTCTCCTATACTTTGATTGCTACTATACAGCATATATTTTGCAATTTCTTGTTGCCCGTTGCTTATAAGCTGTCTAAAAGTAATGTTGTTTTCTGCCAATCTACGGTTTAGCGTTCTACCGCTCATGCCTAAGTGACTGCCAATTTCATGAAGAGTGGGAATGCCACTTGGTAAAGCATCTTTAATTAAGATGGATATATCTATAAGTAGTTGATTGTTTTGTTTTTCTATACCTTCTTTTTCTTCTTCCATTCGGTCTAGTAAAAACTTACTAATGCTTTTATCTGCTTTGGTGGTTGGAATGTCGAGATCTTTAGTTAAGAAAGTAAGCGAGTTTTTTTCTGCTGAAAAATTAACTTCACATTGAAAGAAGTTAGTATAGGTCGTAATATCTATTGGTTTCTTATGAATGAAATTGACCTTGACAGGGCTTATCTCTTTATTGGTAATTCGCCTTATCATATTCACCATAACGGTAAAAGCAGCTTCATTGGAAAGGGCCTGCCCTTCCCTATATACGGGGCGATTTAAGCTTATAGTGGTCTTTTCATTAGAAGTAGTAACCTCCATTCCTCCAATATTGGTGATCAGAATAGAATACCTAACCGTCCGTGTAAAAATGTCTATGGCACGCCAGGAAGTTTTCCAAGATAACCCTAAAGTACCATAATCTTCGGGAATCATATGCGCACCAACACGAACGGCAAATCCCGGTGCCAAATAAGTGCTTCCTAATTCATAGATGTCTGCGAGTAAATCAAAAGCCACAAAATCTTTGGCTTCTTCAGCTAAAACCTTCAAGTGAGGCTCAACCAATTCAGGAGAAGTACCTTCCAGAATAGCTCTGTTCAGTACCTTTTTAAAAATTTGTTTTGATACTAAAGCCATTTTTGAATTCTAAGTCTAAAATCAATACTTCTTTTCAAAATTATAACCTTTAACCGTGAAAAAAGTATTGAATTAGAAATTTTATAGAGTGAATAAATATATAATTAATTAAAAATCAAGTGAGTATACTAAATCCTTTGAAAACCATATTATTTTCTGCTGCACTGCACACTAAACCTGTCTTGACTCCTTTCTTCCTAGTGCTAGCTTTGCTGCTGTAAATTAACATTTATTATGAGCAAACAGGAAGAAATGTACGTTTTAGTTAATGAATATATCGTAATAGCAGTGGTTTCGGCAAAAGCTTTTGAGGATATAGTTTATATACTTAATTATTATATTACAGATTTTAAAGAGGAAATACTGAAATCAGATCTTGGTGTGAAAAAATATCTAGCAGAAGAATTCAAAAAAAATTGAAAGACAATAGGATGCAGGAAGCAATTATCGGAAACTTTATCATGAGGATCAACTGGAAAGGTATGACGGAATAATTTAATCCCGTATTTCCCTTGGGCATATTCTGCCCGTCGGATAGATAAGATTTGTTCGGCCCTTAAAAGTGTTTCCTCGTTTTCTCTTTTTTAGAAAGGAGTTTTTGGTGAAATGTGCAGGTATTCTTTTAAATATTCAAATTCTCTTATACCCTTTGTTTTTCCTTTTTCATCTACGGTAGTTTCTTTATAATAATTAAGGTGAAGGCTGTACTTCCCGGATGCCAATTTCTTTTTCCTGAGTTTAATTTTTATAACTATTTTATTTCCATAAATATAGTATGAAATATTATATGAGGTACAAAAATTTGTGTCTCGTTTTGTGAACTTAACAATGGGTTACAAAAAAGGTACAAAAAAGGGAAAAATGTATCATCCTAAAGAAAAAGTATAAAATAAAAATAGAGGCTGTACAGCCTCTATTTATGTAGGATTTGATATCATTTTAAATCAAATAACATCAAATGAAATTTGCTGTTTATTTTCAATACAGAAGTTAACTTTTGAGTCGGAATGCGGGTTTACGGGATTTTGAGGTGTAAACCAGGTACACGGCCATTGTAACATGTTGAAAAAAAGTCACAAAATATTACCGAATATTTAATCATTGGTTTTTCAACTGATTTTGTGCAATGATATTTTTTTAATTTTTATTCTAGAAACAAATCCCAACAATTATTATTTTTTTATTTGATCTAATGTACTTTAAATATAGAAGCTTTAGCGGAAATAAAACTTACTCTTGAAGCCTCAACGAAGGTAATTTTTTATTTTATTTACTTTTATTAGATAAACAAGAGTATTTTTTACCTCTTTAACAATGAAATATTTTAAAAATCCAGGAATTGACGGTAATCTCTTCAGTCTCATAATGAGGAATCTGCATTTACTATATAGATAACTAGAGCGAATGCGAATAAGAAAAAGTAGGTCCAGAAAATCCTAGGGTTAAACCAAGCTTTTCTTTTATCTCCAGGTCTTCCAAAAACTAAACTACGGGAAATATCAGGACCATCGTACGGAAGGCCAAGTCTCATTATCTTTTCTACTCGTTGAGACCGCCTGATTGCTCTAATTTCAGCTACTCGATGTAAAGTTTCGATATGGTAAAATAGAAAAATTACGAATAAAGTTATCCAAAAAAACGTTTCCTTATTTGTTATTAATTCATTACTCAGAAAAGCTATTGTAAGAGCAGTTATAAGCGTGATGCACCATCCTCTAATTTTTAGACCGATATCTTCTTGTCTGGCTATAGCTAAATTTAAAATTTCGATTTCCTTTAAAGCCGTATCATATTTCCCATGCTTCTTCATTTTTTTTACTTTATTAATTGATAGTTAATAAGTTATCAAATTTTTATTTATTTTGATATGAGATGATCCTGAGAATGAAACGGAAAGTCAACATTTCTGTAAGAAATTTCTATATTTACTGCACTTAACCTGCGTCCCTACCGCAATTTGATTAATCACTAAACTTTTTTAATGGCAGCTTGTATTCAATGCGGTTCTTATACAAAATTTAATGGAGGACTTTGTTATTCCTGTTACAAAGATGATAATTCAAATGTAGTAGAAGTTTTAGAGGAGGAACAGGAAGAAACAAGAATAGGTCTTTCTGAAAAAGATCGGCTTTATCGGTATAACATGATTAAGGGAAGAATTGCCGAGACCCTAATTCAGGAATTATTCTTAAGTCTTAATTACAACGTGTTCAGATATGGGATGGAAAATACCATTCCCGGGATCATGGATCTTCTGAAAGGTGTGAATTCAGATGTTGCAAAGTCTATTAGAAGGATGCCCGATTTTGTAATTCAGAACCCAAAGGATCAGAGGGTTTATTTTGTTGAGGTGAAATTCAGAGCTAGTGGTGAATTTAGATTGAAAGACCTACCAAAAAATTACCCCTATCATAACGCGTACATTATTCTTGTGTCTAAAGCACATATCAAATGTATAACCGTTCCAGAACTTCAAGAAGGTAAGGAGATAACTCCTAAAACAAAGAATTATTTAGGGAGTCGAAAAGAGTTTGATTTAGACAAGGAGGTAATTATTGATTTTTGCCACTTTGCAGTACAATTTTTTGAAGGAGTTTAATTAGAATATTTACCTAATCCTATAATCGCTAACCACTATTTTTAATTAAAACCATTTCTATGACTAGGAATATTTCTGAAGCAGATACTAGGGCCAATTTTATCGATCCGAATTTGGTGAAAAGTGATTGGACTTCTGAAAATATTGTCCGGGAGTATTATTTTACGGACGGTAGAAAATTGATTGGGAATAGGCGAGGAAAAAGACTTTTTTTAGATTATTTACTGAAATATAACAATACCAGTTTAGCGTTAATTGAAGCTAAAAAATTAGGAGAGCATCCCACCAAAGGTTTGCAACAGGCTTTGGATTATGCTGAAAAACTCAGAATTAATTTTGTTTATTCAAGCAACGGTAAGCAGATTTATGAATTTGATAGGCGAAAAGGTAAAGGTGAATATGTAGAGAGCTTTCCTACTCCCCAGGAGTTGTATAGACGCCTTAATAGTGAGAATTACGATTTAAAAAAACAACTTCATAGTATTCCATTTCATCTTACTGGTCCTATGAGGCCAAGATATTATCAGGAAATTGCTGTGAATAAGGTAATGGAAAAAATTGCTGAAGATAAAAAGCGTATACTTTTAACTTTGGCTACTGGAACAGGTAAAACCTTTATTTCGTTTCAGATTGTTCATAAACTTCTCCAGGCAAAATGGAATCTTGATGGTCAATCTCGTAGACCAAGAGTTCTATTTCTTGCAGATCGTAATGTTTTGGCAGATCAAGCAATAAATACATTCAATCCGTATGAAGATGATCTCGTAAAAATTGATGGAGAGGAAATAAGAAACAGAAATGGTGTTGTGCCTACTAATGCCTTTATATTTTTTGCCATCTATCAGGCAATTGCAGAACGTGAGGATATAGGAGGTTATTATAAAGAGTATCCTTCAGATTTCTTTGACTTAATCGTGATAGATGAATGTCATAGGGGAAGTGCTAATGAAGTAGGTTCATGGCGAGCTATTTTGAATCATTTCAAACCTGCAGTCCATTTAGGTTTAACCGCTACTCCAAAGCGAGAAGATAACGTCGATACCTATAAATATTTTGGTAAACCAGTATATGAATACTCTTTAAAAGATGGTATTTCGGATGGTTTCCTAACACCATATAAGCTTAAAAGAGTAAGAACTAATATTGATGAATATATTCATACTAGCGATAGTAAAGTTATTCAGGGAGAAGTAACGAAAGACCGGTATGAATTAAAGGAATTTGACAAAACCATTACCATTATTCAACGAACAGATCTTTTGGCTAAGGCTATCCTCAATAATATAGGAAAAATGGATAAAACCATTGTTTTTTGCGCTAATCAGGACCATGCATTAGACCTACGTGACAGTATTAATCAACACAAATCTGTAACTGATCCTTATTACTGTGTAAGAGTAACTTCAGATGAAGGAAAAATAGGTAGGACTCATCTCGAATCTTTCCAAGATAATGATAAAGATATACCAGTAATTCTAACTTCTTCTAAAATGCTAACTACTGGTGTAGATGCACGTAATGTTCGCAATATTGTGCTTACCACATCCATTGGGTCCATGGTAGAATTCAAACAAATTATTGGTAGAGGTACGAGAGTTTTCGAGGGAAAAGATTTCTTTACAATTATTGATTTTGTAGGAGCTTCAGACTTGTTCTATGATTCTGAATGGGATGGTATTCCAGATGAGGAGGTAATTGCAGATGAAACAGGTGGAGAGGAAGGTGAGGATGACAAAACTAAAAAGAAAAGAAAGAAACCAGAGGTAAAAGAGCCTACTGAAGAGTATGAACCAAAGGAAAGATTAATCATTGAGTTAAGTAATGGACGAAAGCTGAAAGTAATTGATATAGAAACTCGATATATCGATGACAATGGAAAACCATTAACCGCGCGTGAGTTTTTAGAGAAACTGATAGGGGAACTTCCGGCTATTTATCAAGATGAAGAGCAACTTAGGAAAATATGGTCTAACCCCGACACAAGAAAATCTTTATTGAATGATTTAGGAGAACTTGGTTTTGATAAGGAACAATTAAATGTATTACGAGAAATGATTGCCTCTCCCGATTGTGATCTTTATGATGTTTTATCACATATTTCATTTAGTTCAGACCTTATGACCAGAAAAGAAAGGGCTACGAGCGTCAGAAAAGATCAACAATTCTTCACAGTATATGAAAACTTAAAAGCAAAGGAGTTTTTGGAGTATGTGATCTCTCATTATGAAAAGTTTGGTGTAGAAGAATTAAGTAGGGAAAGATTAGGAGATTTGGTAAAATTAAAATTAGGGACGACCAAAGACGCTAAGATTATATTTGGAGACATGAAAAAATTGGTTAGGGCTTATTATCGCCTTCAGGAAAATATATATAGAGCAACTAGTTAATATGCAAACAATTGAATTTCAAAGTAAATTAGTTAATGAACCTCAATCCTTAAATGTTCAAAATGGAATAACCACTTTTATAGGTGGAAATGGGTCTGGCAAATCTTCTATTCTAGAGGCCATTTTCAAACAATATATAAATGATGATGACTCTAGAGTAATATGCTTTTCTTCTGGTCAAAATGAATTATATACCGAATTATTCAATGCACATAAAAAAACTAACAGAAGATATCTAAGAGAAAGAAATGAACCTATTCAATCTTTTTATTTTAACTGTGATTGGATTAGATTATTAATTTTCTGGTCGTCCATTTTTGTAAATGATGGATTAGTTCGTAAATATTTATTAGAGCAGGAATATATAGAGTTAAATGATTTAGACGATGATATTTCCAGCAGATTAGATTTTCGTTTTAGAATCAGGAAATATTATGTGAATAAAATACGAGCGGAAATAGAAAAAGAAGAAATCGGAGAAGTTTCGGAGGATGAAGAAGGCTACGGAACAGTTGAAAATCTATTGAGGAAAACTGAGTTTCACGAAACCTTGGAAAAAATAATTGATAAATTCAATATAGATTTTGACTTTCAAAATAATGAAAATCTCGTTAAACGCTGGCTCACTTTTGATTCAGAAAAAGCTTTTGAAGTATTCACCCATAAAAACATAGATAAGTTATTTAGTTTTTGGGCATTATCTACGAATGGGTATTTGTCAAATGCAGAGTTAGAGGAATTTAAGTTAAGATTTAAAAACGGACTCGAATTCAAACATCTAAGTGATGGTGAATATCAAATGCTTTCTATATATGCAATAATTGACTTATTCGATTCAGAAAATACTATTTTTCTTTTCGATGAAATTGACTCCCATTTGTATTACCAGAACCTAAAAAAAATGTGGAGTGAATTAAATAATTGCCAGGGGATAATTATTACAACCACTCATATTTCTGAGTCTATCCTTCAAAATAATATCGAAAGTTTAAAGCTCATTGAAAGTGGTAGAATTGCAGAAAGTCTAACCTTTAATGAACTTTCCAAGCGATTATCTAATATTGTAGGGCGGAAAAAATACAAGTTTGATATCTTGTCAAGGGTGGAATATCCAGTTCTTATTGACAATATTAATGACTGGCTAATCTTTAAAAAATTAGCTGCAAAAAAGCTTGGCAATGATGTTAATGAAGTGCTGGATCAATTTTTACCAATCGATAAATCTTCAAGTTTTGATAATCCTAATGAGAAGTTCGGTGCAGGTAAATTAAATTTTATTGAACAATTTCGTTTACAGACAGAAGGAAAAAGTATTATGACCAAAAACATATTTTTGGTTTGCGATAAAGATGAACTTCCTGAAAATCAAATTAGAGAAGATTTAACTGTTCAAATTCACAATGATTTCAAAGAGATAAAGAAATTTAATTCGAATCGAACTTCAACTCATCTGCTCTCCTGGAAGAGAAGGGAAATAGAAAATTACTTTTTATCTCCAACCCTTATTGATAGAAAGGAATGTGAAGCCGCCATCCGCAATAAATATAATATGCCAGAATTTACAGAAGGTCAGAATTTGGATAATATAAGTGATATTAGAAATGGTGAATATAAAGCTATATTGCGACCACTTTATAATGAAGAAGGCTTTGGTTTCAAAGAAGAAATGGTTGATGATTTAATTTCAATTATCCCGGCCGAAGAAATATCAGCTGATATTGAAAAAATGTATAATTATTTAAAAGGCATCATTACGAATGAGTAACATTCAAAATAAAATAGATAGAATAACTGATATCCTTAGAAGAGATGATGGGATTAGTGGGGCAATGCATTACACTGAACAAATCTCATGGATTCTCTTTTTAAAGTTTCTTAATGATTACGAAGAGAATAAAGCGGATGCCGCTGAACTATCGGGTAAGGAGTACGAACACGTTTTACGTTATGACTTAAGATGGGACCAGTGGGCCTGTCCTAAGGACGATAAGGGAAACCGAATTAAAAAAGCTAGCTCCGGTTCTGATTTGATGGAGTTCGTTAATAAGACTTTATTCCCTTACTTGAAGGATTTTAAGTTTTCTTCAAGTGATCCAAATTCCATTAAATATAAGATAGGTGCCATTTTTGAATATCTGGATAACAGAATAGCTAGTGGTCATACTTTAAGAGAGATATTGGACATAATAGATGGCTTAAATTTTCAGAGCAACGACGAACTATTTGAATTATCTCAGATTTATGAAAACCTGCTGAAAAGTATGGGCTCTGACGGGGGCAACTCAGGAGAATTCTATACTCCAAGAGCTATTATCAAAGCAATGGTTGAAGCAGTAGATCCTAAGGTAGAAGATACAATTTATGACGGTGCAGTGGGAAGTGCAGGTTTCTTAGTGGAAGCTTTTGAGTATATGACCACTGAAGAAAAACGATCTAAATACTCTGCTTCTGATTGGAAGAAAATCCAGACCAAAACTTTTTATGGCCGTGAAAAGACTTCCTTGGGATACGTAATGGGGATGATGAATATGATTCTTCACGGAATTGAAAGCCCAAATGTATATAAGGAAAACACGCTCACCCAAAATATTAGAGATTTTCAGGAAAAGGATAGACACTCGGTCATTCTTGCTAATCCACCTTTTGGAGGTAAGGAAAAAAAGCAGATTCAACAGAATTTCCCGGTGGAAAGTAATGCAACAGAAATCTTGTTTCTCCAGCATTTTATGAAGATGCTTAAACTGGGAGGAAGAGCAGCCATTGTAGTTCCAGAAGGTGTTTTATTTCAAACCAATAATGCGTTTTCAAAAGTAAAGCAGAATTTATTAGAGCAGTTTAACGTCCACACCATTGTGAGTCTCCCAAGTGGAGTTTTCCTTCCTTATAGCGGAGTAAAAACAAACATTTTATTTTTCAACAGGAGTGGTTCTACATCTGAAATCTGGTATTACGATGTAACACCGCCTTACAAACTCACGAAAAATAAACCTATTGAATATAGCCACCTGGAAAATTTTGTAGATCTATTCCGTAATCCAGAGAAGCGTAATCAATCCAATGAAAAAACAGAAGAAGAATGTTATGATTGGACGGTTCCAGTTTCTGAAATAGAAAATTATGATTTAAGCGCTAAGAATCCTCATAAAGTTGAAGAAGTGGAACATCTTGCTCCAAAAGATCTCATTTTTTCAATTAAGGAAAATGAAAAAAGAATTAAAGGACTTTTAAAACAGATTGAAGATTTAATTCATGAATAATTGGAAACTTAGAACTTGGAGTGAAGTTTTAACTATAGTTAACGGTAAAAACCAAAAGGAAGTTCAAGATAAAAATGGTAAATATCCTATTTATGGTAGTGGGGGGCTAATGGCATATGCCAATGATTATTTGTGTGATGAAAATACAACAATAATTGGTAGAAAAGGCACTATAAATAGTCCAATATATGTTCGGACAAAATTTTGGAATGTGGATACGGCTTTTGGAGTTTCACCTGGAGATGAGTTAAATCCAAAGTATTTGTATTACTTCTGTCTTGCCTATGATTTTACAAAACATAATAAATCAACTACATTACCAAGTTTAGCAAAAAGAGATCTTCTTAAGATAGAAATGCCAGTTCCATCTAGTTTAGAAATTCAACAAAAAATTGTTTTTAAGCTGGATAATATCTTCGAGAAGATGGATACAGCAATCAATTTATTAGAAGAAAATATTGAATATGTTCAAGCCCTAATGGGTAGTGTAATAGATGAGGCATTCAAAGAGGGAGAAGATGAAGGGTGGCCCATTTTAAAATTTATTGATTTTGCTTATTTACGACATGGTCATCAATTTAGGAAATATGATTTTGTGAAAGAAGGTATTCCAGTAGTAAAGATTGGACAATGCCAAAAAGACGGTTCACTCGATCTTACCAACTGTAATTATATTGATTCTTCAAGATTGGAAGAATTTGAAGATGATAGGATTTATGAAGGAGATTTGCTCATGGCATTAACCGGAGGAACTTTAGGAAAAGTAACTTGGGTTGATAAGGATTATGGTGATTTGGTGCAGAATTACCGTGTGGGTAATTTTTTTCCAATTAAAGGAAAAAGTATAAAAAGGTTCTTGATGTATATCTTGATGTCTTCCTATTTTCAGAACTTAGTTGCGTCCAAAGTTAACCAAGGAGCACAACCCAATATTGGAAAAGAAAATATCGATAACTTGATGGTTCCTTTACCTTCTATAGAAACTCAAGAGCGACTAATAAAGAAATTCGACATTGTTCTGAATAGTCAAATGAAGATCCTACAAGCTTTAAAACTGAAAATTAAAAATATAGAAGCTTTAAAAAAGAGCATACTTGATAAAGCATTTAAAGGTGAATTATAATTAATGGAATTAGTAGCATTATTAAAGTATGATTCTGAAGATAAAACTTCAGAAATAGTAAATTTTGGTGGCTCTCATTTTTATTCTGTTTCTTCAGAAAAGGGAATTCACCTAACACGAGAAGAAAATCCAAAATATATTCCTAATTTTTTTGCGACAGATACGATTCTAAATGTATCGGCTATTGTTGGTGCCAATGGTGCGGGGAAGACGACATTTTTAAAAAATATACTAGAGTTATTTCATAATGGTTATGGGTCTGAGTTTAAATTGCTCATTTTCCATATGGGAGAAGAAGTTGTTATAAAAACAAATGTTTATAATCAGGATTTTCGATTCGTAGCGGATTTTGACTATAAAATTGATCAGAAAATAGATGTACAAACTGTTTTTTACTCACCATTCTTAGATTTTAAGAGCTCAGTACAAGGAATTGATTTAAGTTACGATAGAACTCTGCAGGAGGATCTTGAACATACCGATAGGTTTTATGAGGCTTCGTCTAAAGTGATGCCTCACAGGTATTTACTAAAAAGAAATAATAGAAGGTTGCGGGCATTTATAATGTCGGAATTCAGTGACGCTATTAGAAAAACCTATGGTTTACCAGACGATAATTATCATCTTTTAACCTTTACCCGATATAAGGTTGATGCGACAGAGGAAAAAATAAACTTCCATAATACCCCTTATGGATTTCGGGAATACCTTAATAGGTTGTTTCAAAAATTACGTAAGGAGGCAGACACTATAAATGCTGACAGGCCTGAAGGATTCAGTATCTTTCAATTACAAAAGGATTTAATGAAAAATTATATCCTAATGGATTTTCTGTGTCTTATGATTGTGCAAATGGAGAGAGGAAATGATTTCCTTATGGAAGGAAAACTGGATGAAAAGAATCTTGAGGGTTTAAATTTTAATGAAGTTAGTTCTAAGAATCTCTTATATGCCTTCCTGGAAAATCATGCTATTCATTTTCCGTCAGGGAAATTTCAGGTATTGCCAGTCGAACCAACTAAACACTTGATTGAGGAACTTTTTAGGATTATAGACGGTTATAAAGAACCGAGAGAGAATGAGAGACCATTGTTTGATTGGGATCAGAAGCATATTGTAGTAGATACCAACACCCTAACTAAAGTAGTAAAGCTTGAAGATGATTTTATAAATGAAATACACAAGTATTATTTAGAAACTGAAAAAGATGGTGAGAGGCTATTCGACAAGCCCGATATAATCCAGGGGCTATTAAATTATCAACCCTCAACAAGAGAATTAAGTTCTGGTGAAACGGCCTTATTAAATCTCTATTCACGAATCTATAACTATTTTAAAAGAAACGTAGAGGATTTATCCACGGAAAGAGTGCGCCAGAATTATCTTTTATTTTTGGATGAAGCAGATTTAGGTTTCCACCCAAAATGGAAAAAATCATTTCTGAAAGGCTTTCTTGAGTTTGCAAAAAGTTTTTTTGAAAAGCTTGAGGCTTCAGTACAGATAATATTTACAACGCACGATTCTCTAACTCTTTCTGATGTACCCAATGACAATATTATTTATTTAAGAAGAGAGGATGATGAAACTATAGTTTTAAAACGTGATCATCCTTCCAGGCCAACAAAATCTTTTGGCGCAAATATTACTGACCTTTTAGCAAATTCATTCTTCATAGAAGATGGTTTAATTGGAGATTTCGCAAAAATGAAAATTCAAGAAACTATTAAATGGTTAAAAGATGATGAGGATAAACCTGAGTACCATAGTGATGAGTATTATAGGAAAATAATTAACACAGTTGATGAGCCAATTGTAAGAACGAAGCTTTCTGAAATGTATGATAAGAAAACGAAGGCAAATATCAAATTGGAATTAATTGAAAAACAAATTGCTGATTTGGAGGAAGAAAGAAGGAAATTATCTGATAATACAGAAGAGTAATGCTTTTTATAGATCCAGATGATAGCAAGGTTAATAAAGCGAAAACACGTTTTTTAAAGGCCATAAAACCTAAAGTTCTAAAGAATCTAAACGACCTAGAGTCATTACCTTTTAATAAAACTTTATTGAAAAAATGGATAATATCTGATTTAGATAGAATCCTAGTAGGAAGGCCAGGAGAGTTAGAAAATCTACGGAAGAAATATAAAAAAATTCATGCCTCGAGATTATTAAGAGCAGACCTTTCAAAGATTTTTGATTATGATTGGTTTATAACAAAAAGAAAATCTTATTGTGCCTACCATTTGGCACAGGATCTAGAAGTTAATACCTGTGTCTATTGTAATCGAAATTACACTAACACTGTAATTAATAAGGAGGAAGATAAGATTATAAGACCTCAATTTGATCATTTTATAGATAAAGCGGTAAATCCGTTATTTAGGTTATCATTTTTTAACCTAATACCTTGTTGCAGCACTTGTAATTCAAACTTGAAGGGAAGCACCCCTTTTAACATAGACACACATTTACATCCCTATAACGATAAGGTTTTAAGTGATTTTAGCTTTTCATATGAATACTCTGAAAAAGAAGGTGAGTTAGAAATTTTGATTAAACCGGATTCATTACCGGCTAAAATTAAAGAAAGCTTTGATGATTTTAAGATTAGGGATATTTACAATGCTCATACTTCAGAAGTGAAAGATCTTATTTATATTAAGGAAGCTTTTTCGGATAATTATTTATCTATCCTTTCTTCCGAGGTACTTAAAGGAGTTGAAATTTCTCAAAAAGAAATGTATAGAATTGCTTTTGGAACTTATTATGAAGATGAAAAACTTCATTCTCGCCCTTTTAGTAAGCTTAAGCGTGATATACTTCAAGAATTGAAAATTAAACCAAAAGATAATTGATATATCAAAAACTTATGAAAGAAATGTCAGTGATTAAAATGGGATATTATATTCAATAATTTTTAATTAAGAATAATATAAAAAACGCTAAACCGAAAGATCTCATGCCGCTATTAGTAGAGGAAGGGTTTTTTAAACAGGATCATAGAGAGGGCTTTCCTTTAAGAGAATTACTTAGGGAATTGGAAAGGGTAAGTAAACTATATCTTATTCCTCAGGTGAGTTTTGAACAAAAAAACCAAAACAAATACTGGTTTTTCAATGCTCTGAAATTGTAAATATAAAACCGAACAAGGGAAAATAATTCATTGATATGGCAGAAAGTAACTCGACTACAAATGTAAAATTAGAATTTGCGGAATGGCTACTTAAAAATGCCCCGGAATCCTACACCTTCTATCTTGGCTCCTATACAAATTCTGTAGTGGAGCGATTAGATGAAATCAATTCTTATTTTCCCGATATGGACCTTTTTACACTGAAATTCCATAATCCTTCAGGGGTTATAGAGTATATAGAAAAGAATATTTCAAACAAGAAAGCACGGTTGAGAAATCCGGCTTTTAGCCAATATGATAAGAAGAACAGCAATGGGATACCTAAAGCTGTAATTGGCAAGAATAATTATTTGACTTTTCTAAAGCAGCGTTTCAATTCTATTCAGGAAAAGCATTTTTGGATTTTCCAGGGTAATCCTGAGATCTATAATATTGAAAAAGCTTTAAGGGCGGGGCATTTAAAAAGCTGGAAAGTTGCTGCTCATAAAGATAAAATAAAATTTGGAGACAAAATTATTCTTTGGCAAACAGGAGAAAAGGCAGGGTGTTATGCGCTGGCTGAGGTTGCCTCTGAGGTGGGAGATATTCAGGAGGAAAGCTATGAAAAACAGTATTATAAAAACTCAATTGCTGCCGCAAAAGAAGAGGATCGGGTAAAAATAAAAATTACGAACTATCTGGCAGATAATCCTGTGCTATGGGCAGACATTAAAGAGCTGCCCGATTTTCAGCACTTTAAAGCAGGGAATCAGGGAACTAATTTCACAGCTACCGAAGAGGAATATAATAAAATCAAAAGGATGTCTGTCAAGGTTTCTCATAAGCAATATTGGTTATATTCTCTAGGAAAACAGGCTAAGCACTGGGAAGAATTGTATTCAGAAGGAATAATAGCCATAGGCTGGGATCGACTTGGAGATCTCCAAAAATATTCCACAAAGGAAGAAGTCATTGAGAAACTTCAGGAATGGGAGAATTCCGATTCTTCTAAAAAAAACGATGCAACTGCTTGTGATGACTTTTTGAAAAAGATAAAAAAAGGAGATGTTATCATTGTTAAAAAAGGAAAGCGAACGCTACTTGGCTATGGTGTGGTAACATCAGATTACTTTTACGATGCACAGCGTCCATACTTTCAAAAATGCCGAAAAGTGGATTGGAAACAAAAAGGATCCTGGAATACTGAGTTTGATATCGTGACTAAAACCCTTACCGATATTACTCCGTACAAAACAGAGGATCCAAATTATAATACTTATTACGAACGACTCCTGGGAATTATGTCAGGAGATAAGTCAGCGGCAAGAATGGATTATAGCGAAAAATTAAACCGGATCCTCTACGGACCTCCCGGAACCGGAAAAACGTTTCAATTACAGGATAGCTATTTCAAAGAATTCACTGTTCAGGAAACTTCCCTGAACAGAGAGCAATACCTGGAAAACATAATTTCTGATTTAAAATGGTGGCAGGTTGCTGCTATAGTTTTATTAGATATTAAGAAATCAAAAGTAACTGATATTGTTTCTCATGAGCTTTTGCTGATGAAAACTAAGCTCTCGAATAGTAAAAATCCTAACGCCACAATTTGGGGCTATTTACAGCATTATACTGATCCCGAATGTGAGTATGTGAAGGTCGCGGACAGGAGTTCGAATCCAATTTTTTATAAAGATCAAAATTCATATTGGGAAGTAAAGGAAGATCTTTTAGAGCAGTTTTACCCCGAAGCCTATTCCATTTTAGAAGAGGTGAAAAATTACCATCCCAATCCGGATAAATTCATAAAGAACTATGAATTTGTGACTTTTCATCAATCCTTTAGCTATGAAGATTTTATTGAGGGCATTAAACCCAATTTAGATGAGGAAGAAAACAATGTTTCGTATCGTATAGAAGATGGAATTTTTAAAAAAATGTGTCTAAAAGCAGATGCTGACAGGGAAAATCCTTATGCTCTTTTTATAGATGAAATAAACCGCGGTAATGTTTCGTCTATTTTTGGCGAACTCATCACCCTTATAGAAGATGATAAGAGGTTAGGAGAAGAAAATGAACTACGGGCAAAACTGCCGTATTCAAAAACTGAATTAGGAGTGCCGCCAAACCTTCATATCATTGGCACCATGAACACCGCCGACAGGTCAGTGGAAGCCCTGGATACAGCTTTGAGAAGGCGCTTTGTATTCGAAGAGATCATGCCTCGCCCCGAACTGCTGAGAAATATTGATTTTGATGGTTTCAGCCTCGAGGAATTATTAATTACGATCAACGAAAGAATAGAGGCCCTCCTGGATCGTGACCATACCATTGGGCATTCCTATTTCATTAAGATCAATAGCGGAGATACCGAAGCACTTCAGGAGGCGTTTGAGAATAAGATCATTCCCTTACTGCAGGAGTATTTTTATCATGACTACGAAAAAGTTGCTCTTATACTCGGTGCCGGATTTGTGGAGCGAAAAGAGGGTAAAGTTAGCTTCGCGGAATTTTCAAAATTGGATCTTCCGGAAGTTCTACCTTCTTATCATCTTAAAGAAGTGGAGGATATAGAATCAGCTGTCCGAATCTTACTCAACCGGGAAGATGAGGCAGGGGAATAAGATCATAAAGGTTTTTGAGCATGAATTGCTGCAGGTAGGGGAGCAGTTTCAGCAGAAGCATTTAAAAGCTTTTTCAAAACTCAATGCGCTGCACGATGACATGTATTTCGACCTTCGCTACAACGGCGTTAAGTTCAAGAATTTCGTGGGGGTGATCCAGGTAGATGGTTTGACAGTAGAGATCCTTCCCAAAATCGATGCCTCAGAAGCCAATGAGGAGTTGTGGCAGTCGGTGCTTATCGAGATGCTGAGAACTACTAAAAAGCTACAGGTTCAAAAAGTGGGAAACGCGAATGTCTCCCGGCAAAATATTCATCTTCTCGATATTTATTTCGAATGGTTCCTTAATGAACTGGAGCTGTTGATCCATAATGGGCTCATCAAGCAGTACTACAAACAGACAAATAATGTAAAAGCTTTAAAAGGTAAGCTGGAATTTGCCGGCCATCTGAGAAAAAACCTGATCCATAAAGAACGTTTTTACACCACGCACCAGATCTACGACAGGGATCATCTCATTCACCGTATCCTGTCAAAAGCTTTATATATTATAGAAGATTTCACTAAAGGCACTTACCTGTACTCCAGGTGTAAATCTGTCCGTATGGATTTTCCTGAGGTCAAAGAGATCAAAGTGGACAAAACCACTTTTTCCAGAGTCAAAAAGGGCAGAAAAACTGCGCCTTATAGCACTGCTTTAGAAATCGCCCGACTCATCATTTTGAACTATGCACCCAATGTTTCTGCAGGTGATGAAAAGATGCTGGCGCTACTCTTTGATATGAACAATTTGTGGGAGGAATATGTGTTGGTAAAATTAAAACAGGAAGCCGCAACTATGGAAAATGTGGAAGTGTACGGGCAGCAGTCCAGAGAATTTTGGCAGGGAATAACTATTCGTCCTGATATCGTGGTGAAAAAAGATGATGAATATTTTGTCATCGATACTAAATGGAAGAACATTCAGAATTTTAATCCTTCAACCCAGGACCTGCGGCAGATGTACGTTTACAATGATTACTGGAAGTCGGTTCGCGCTATGCTGCTCTATCCTTCGGAAGCTTCACTGCCTCCGGATTTTAAAAATTTCAGGCAACGGGATCATCAGTGTGCCGTAGGGAGATTAAGTATTCTTGAAAACGGGAAATTGAAAGCGAACATTGGGAGAGAAATTTTGGAGTGGTATAGGTTCTCAACTCCATTAGAAGATTAAAGATAAACCAATGGAATCTGCCTCAATTGAAGAAATAAAACAAAACCTTATCCAAAGCTGTATAACCTTTAATGCCTTTCACTTCCTACCGTACCTTTTGTCTCCCGTAGTGGAAATTGATTTTCCAAAAAAGATTAGGTTCTACAGATTTCTAAAGTATTTGCTGGAAACTGCTAAAGAAGAATCTGAAGGTGCACTTCACTTGAAAATAGAAACCGGTCCCTGGGAGGAGGATGCGGAAATTTTATCCTATAATTTTTATGACGAGGTACATTTGCATCCGCGGCTAAACCTGCAGGTGAAGGAGAACAGGGATAGTATTTTTATTGATCTCAAGCCGTTTCAAAATTTGAAATTGCCAATTAACTTTTAGTTTTTTACCTATTATCTACGAATTAGGTTTTAAAAGCTGTCCTCCTTTCCTAAAGTAGCCTTAATAGAAATCGATTTTCTAATTATAAATTTTCAACCGTCTGGTATTTCAGTTGAATTACCGAAAGTTCTGCATCTTCTAATTCCTGAATGGCATTTTCGTAATCCTCAGGAGAATTTAATACCAGCCCGTTCCGGTGTTTCTTTAAGCTCGAGAAGAACTTTACCTCAAACCATACTTTGCTCAAGACTTCCTGCTCTTCAGGAGTGAGATTTGTGTTGCCGGTTAGGAGTTCATTCATACGTCTTTCGGCTATTCTTTTTACTTCAGTGGCAGCATTGCCATTGGTAGGCAGGTTGCGGAGGGCACCAATTACAAAAAAGACTTTACCATATCCTACCTTTTCAACATATTCGTTTCCATATTTCAGCTTATAAACGGCCGGGTTTTCATCATAAAATTTTCTTAGTGAGTCCCGCACTTCCCAGTTGTTGTAGAAGTGATCAAGACCGTCCTGATAGGAGCCACCACCAATCAATACTCCGTTTTCGGTTACCGGGTATTGTTCAATAACCGATTGGTACAATTCGGTGCTTACGGCGAACCTTGTAGCAAAATAATTTAATGGATCGTAGTACTCATCGAACACACGATAAGGAAACATAAATTCTCTCGGGTCGGCATCGTTCTGCCAGTAAGGATTTTGGGCCATGGATTGATTTAGCCTGATATAGGAAGTTTCCGCAGCACCAAACGGGTTCGCAACCGGAAATTGATTACTCGTGTAAATTCCTGCACCAACCTACTCCCGGTAAGGATAATTTTCATCCAGAATGGTTTCTCCGTGACTGGTTATGGTGACATTTTTCAGGAATGAACTTGCAGCACAAAAAAAGACGGCATAGCCGTTCGGATTCACTGAGCACCAATTAATTTGGCTTCGGTACCACTTAGATTATAGTGTAATCAGTATATTGCTACATTGAAGATCCGCATTGCCCCAAATCTACCATAACTAACCTGCGCATGGTTCCTGTGCTGTTTTTATAGCGTACGGGAAGTTAAGCGTAAAATAAAAACAGCATAGGGCGCATCCTACTTATTTTTATTTCCACTAATTTCACCTCATCGTATTTTAATGTGCAATAGTCTTCTCTATATTATTTTTAAATTGCTTGCTGTTATCTCTTGCTAAATTAACTTCTATGAAAAGAAAGAATAAAATATCTATGAAAGATATTTCGAAAGAACTAGGTATTTCAATAACTACTATTTCATTCATAATTAACAAGAAAGCAGAAAATAAAATTAGCAAGGAGGTAATAAAAATCGTGGAGGATTATATTGAGGAAGTGGGATACAAGCCAAATTCTTCTGCTCAGACTTTACGTACTGGAAAATCCAAAACAATAGTTTTTATGGCGGAGGATATATCTGATCCTTTCTTTGCTTCCATAGCCAGGCAAATGGAAGAAATTGCTTTTAGAAACGGATACAAGATTATTTACTGCAGTATTGAGAACAATAAAGAAAGGGCTTTGGAACTGCTTACGCTATTTAAAAATAGGGAAGTTGACGCATTTATAATTACACCTCCGGAAAATTTTGCGGATGAAATAAAAAGATTGATTTACGATGAACATCAGGTTGTAATGCTATTTGACAGATATTACAAGGAATTTCAGCACAACTACGTGGTGCTTGAGAACTTTAAGGGAGCTGTTGATGCATCACAGGTGTTTTATGAGGCTGGCAAAAGAAATATCGCTTTTGTTGGAATTGAAAGTAGTCTTTCTCCTCTGGTTGAAAGACTTGATGGATATCGGAGCGTAATTAGGAAACGTAATTTAACTGAAAAGATTCTCTTGGTAAAATTTAGTGATATTAAAAGTTTAAAGGGACAGGAACTGTTTGCCGAGTTTCTCAAAAAAAATCCTGAAATAGATAGTATATTGTTCGCTACAAATAATCTAGCAATAAGTGGCCTCAAAGTACTAAAAAAAGAAGAAGTAAAAATACCTGAAGAAATAAGTATTATCTCTTTTGACGAAAGGGATGTATTTCAATTACACAATCCACCGATAAGTGTAGTGTCACAACCTGTAGACCAGCTGGCTGAAGAATTAATAAAAGGTACGCTAAATATTCTTAGCACAAAATCAAGAGCTCGCCAGTACTTTCAGAAGACTCTAAAGGGTCAATTAATTTTACGCCCATCTGTAGATTCATCCTTAAAGCAAAATTTCTTAAGCACCTCCCCATTCCGAAATAAATAATGTTAGGAAACTTTAATTATTTATTTGGTAAATATTTAATTCATCTTTACATTAGCCTCATTAGTAAAACGTTTTACTAATAACTATATCGTTTAAGTGACATTAATAGAAATAGATATGAAAGGAAAGTTTACACACATTCTTGCTTTGAGCTTAATGTTTTTAACATTGGGAGCACATAAGATCAAGGCAAATGAGAATCTTGCCAATTCTGTAGGATTTCAAGAAATGGTAGTCGAGGGAACAGTCACCAGTGCTGAGGAAGAAATGCCACTTCCCGGAGTTTCAGTGGTGGAAAAAGGTACAAGTAACGGTACAGTAACAGATTTTGATGGCAATTATTCTTTGACGGTTTCTGATTCCGATGCCATTCTGGTTTTTTCTTACATGGGTTTTCAGAGTCAGGAGGTGCCCGTGAATGGAGAAGAAGTTATTAATATTTCCTTGGAAGATGCAGTAACCCAGTTAGATGAGCTGGTTGTTGTGGGATACACCACACAAAGGGAAAGAACAATAACAGGAGCTTTAACATCGGTAAATATTGAAGAATTAGAATCACGTCGTGTACCTAACGTGACTCAAGCATTGCAAGGACAGGTAGCTGGTGTCAATATAACCCAGAGTACTGGAGCTCCGGGTGCTGATGTAGAGGTGAGAATACGGGGTAACGGTACCATAGGTAATAATAACCCTTTATATGTAATTGATGGAGTCCCGAGTAGAGATATTTCTTTTTTGAACCCTAACGATATTCAATCCATGACAGTTCTTAAAGATGCATCTGCGGCTTCAATTTATGGCTCGCGTGCTGCCGGGGGAGTAATTGTTATAGAGACAAAGTCAGGTAGTGGAGCAAAAGGAGTGCAAGCCAATTTTTTTGCGGGCATTCAAAAGGTTATAAACCTACCCAATATGTTAAATGCAGAGCAATACATGCAGACGGTTGAACAGGCCTGGGAAAACGCCGGATATGAAGGTACAAATCCATATACGGGAGACATAGGAAGGTCTGATTTTGCAGATGTGGATTATCTTGATGAGTTGTTTGAATTAGGAAAGACATATAGTGCTCAACTGACTGCTGCTGGGGGAAATGATAAAACTAACTATTTTCTTTCCGCGGGATATTTTGGCCAGGATGGTGCAGTGGTCTACGACAATGATAAATATCGCAGACTTAGCTTCAGGTCGAATATTAATTCCAACTTGACAGAACGATTAAATGTGGGAGCTAACCTGCAATTATCACATGAATACCAAGACAGGATATCTTCCAGGGGAGATTCACCCGGGATTATTCGCCACGCATTTTTAAGACCTCCTATTATACCAGTATTTAAAGATCCTAGCGATCCAACTTATTCTGAAGAAGATCCATTTACAGACTTACCTTTTTATGTTGATCCTGATAATTTTGAAAGTAACAAATATGAATACTCTCAAAACCCTATAGCTCTTGCATACTTCACAGATGACGCTGCCAGAACTTTTAGAACTTTTGGAAATGTTTTTGCAGAATATGGTTTTCTGAACAATAAAGAATTAAAACTAAGAACCAACTTCGGTGCAGATATAAATTTTATTCATAATAAAGCTTTTAATGAGAACTTTGGAGATGATGATGGTGGAGGAGCTGCAATTGATAGTGGATTGGGTAGGCAAAACAGGCCAAATAGTCTTAATGAAGTGAGAGGTGAGGATATGACTTTTACCTGGAATAATAGTTTAAGTTATAGCAAAGAGTTTGAGGACCACACCATAGATGCATTATTGGGCTCAGAGTTTATTACTAGCAGAATTTCCACCTTAAATGCCTCTCGAACAAGGTTTGATTTCACACAACCTAATTTTAGATATATTGATTTTGGAAGTACCGAGCAGGATATCTGGAACGGAGGTCTTGCAGAAGAATGGTCTCTGTTCTCCTATTTTAGCTCTATAACTTACAGCTTCCAACGAAAGTATATGCTGACTGCCAATTTTCGAGCTGATGCCTCTTCTCGTTTTGCAGATGAAAATAAATGGGGATATTTTCCTTCAATGTCTGCAGGTTGGATGATTTCAGAAGAAGAATTTATGAATGAAGTTTTCTGGTTGTCTGAGTTAAAGCTAAGAGGAAGCTGGGGGCAGTTAGGAAATCAGGAAATACCAAATTTTGCTTTTCTTACTCTTTATAGAAGAGATGCCGATCGTTATTTGATCAACCGCTATGGAAATCCTGATTTAAAATGGGAAACCACAACACAGACAAATTTTGGTTTAGATTACGGGATACTCTCCAATCGACTTTATGGGAGTATAGATTATTTTATAAAAGAAACATCAGATATTCTTTTACCTATTTCGCTGCCACAAGTAGTAGGAGATGTTGATCCTACTTTTTTAAATGCAGGTGAAGTGACAAACAAAGGATGGGAATTCGGTGTAACCTACAGAAACTTTGACAACGAATTTAAGTATCAGGTGAACGCAAATTTTGCTTCTCTTGATAACGAAGTAAATTCTCTACACCCAAATTTGCCTTATATAGATGGTACAGTTACACGGACTCAACCTGGTAAACCTTTAAACGCCTATTACGGATTTGTTCAGGAGGGAATTTATCAAAATGAGCAGGAAATTGCTGAACATCTTGCTGGAACACCAAATCCACCACAACGGCCAGGAGATATTAAGTTCAGAGATTTGAACGAGGATGGTAGGATTAATGATAGTGACAGGGACTTTATAGGTAATCCTAATCCTCAGATAAGTTATGGTTTTAGTGGAAGTTTTAATTACAAATCTTTTGACTTTAATATTCTGTTTCAGGGAGTTGAAGGAGTTGATCGATATAATGATTTAAAAAAGATTATTGATTATGATACACGTCCTTTTAATTATACAGACAGGGTTTTAGGTGCATGGGATGGAGAAGGCAGTACTAATAGCATTCCTCGGGTAAGCTTTACTGATAACGGAAGTAGTAGAATTTCGGATATATATGTTGAAGACGCCTCTTATCTCCGATTAAAAAACGTGGAAATAGGCTATAGTGTGCCAATTAATAAGATTACAGACTCTGGAAATATCAGGTTTTATGTTTCAGGTCAAAATCTATTTACCATTACGGACTATACAGGTTTGGATCCAGAATCTACAGATTTAATTGACTATGGAACCTATCCTCAATCCCTTACGGTTCTGTTTGGTATTAATGCTTCCTTATAATTGTTGAATTTTAAAAACTTTAGAATGAAGAAGAAAAATATTTTGTCAAAATCCATTCCGTTAATATTTGGGTTATTATTAGTGGGATGTGAACTGGAGGAAGAGCCTATAGGGCTGATAACCAGAGATCAGATTAACACTGAGCCTACAGCTGGTTCAGTAATATCATCTGTAAATTCGTCATACCAGCTACTTTCCAACACATTAAATATTATTGGAAGTTGGGATTGGACTGGAGGTAAGGTTTTAAGAAACGATTTTATACTACAAGACATTGCCGCAGGAGATATGAATAAAAAATGGAATCCAGATGGGGACCAGGCATGGATGGACGAGGTGGCAGCATTTAATTTTACTGCACAAAATGGAGCTTTTAATGGCATTTGGAGTTATGATTATGAAGGTATATCCAGGGCAAATTTGGCTATTAATACCTTAACTCGATCAGATATTACTTCTATCACAAGCCTTGACCAGGCAACGCGGGACAGATTATTGGGAGAAGTGTATTTTTTGAGAGCGTTTTATTATTTTGATTTGCTAAACAATTTTGGAGCGGTACCACTTCTAACAGAACCGTTGGAAAATTTTGATGATGCATACGAAGTTTCTAATCGTGCTTCTGAGGAAGAAGTATTAGCACAAATAAGAGAAGATTTAGAACGAGCAGTTGAGCTGCTTCCAATGCAGAAATACTCCAGTAATAGTGATCCATGGAGAGCTTCAATAGGTGCTGCAAAAGCTATGCAGGCCAAGGTGGAATTATTTCAGGAAAACTGGCAAATGGTGATAAGTTATGTGGAAGAATTGCAGTCCTGGAATTTTTACTCTTTAAATCCCAATTATTTTGACTCCTTTGATGTTGAAAAGGAATTTCAGGAAGATGAAGTAATTTTCGCCTATGATCATAGAGAAGGAGTAAACCCTTCAAGAGGAAATGGTTTAGCAGCCTTAATGGGATGGGGATTTGTAGCTCCCACTGAAGATTTTGTCGACGCCTTTGAAGAAGCCGATCCTAGGTTAGGCTATACAGTAGATATAGAAAATCAACAAGTGCATAAATTATTAGGATCTACTGACGGGCGTTACAAAGGGAATGGTGATTCGCCCGGTAATAAAATTTATATCAGATACGCAGATGTACTACTATGGAAAGCTGAGGCACTGATCCAAACAGGTGAGATAGAGGCAGGTGTAGAAATTATAGACCAAATTAGGCAGAGGGCAGAAAATACACCTGCGTTAAATGGAACAGCCGGAGATCTTGAAATGTATGCTGGTGAAGGCCTTTCACAAGAAGAAGCAATTGAAGTACTTCGACATGAAAGAAGAGTGGAATTAGGATTTGAAGCTCATAGGCTTAATGATCTTAAGCGTTGGGGAATTGCAGATGAAGTTTTGACTGAATTAGGTAAGAATTTTCAAGATTATAATTACCTATACCCGATTCCTCAAGGTGAAATCGATAGATCTGGAGGACAGATTGAACAGAATACAGGTTATTAATTTTAAATTAAAGATAATGAAAGGAATATATAAGAATATTTGCCTATTTATTACCGTAGCAGGGAGTATATCCTCCTTCTCCCAGGAAGTACAGAAGGAGTGGATGCTAGGGCCCTTTAGCAGACCCACAGATGCGCAGCCCATTATTCAAAAAGACAGTATCTCTGAATTTCAGGATCCTATGTCTGGTGAAACCGTTCAGTGGGAATCAATGGCTACTTTTAATCCTGCAGCAATAGTAAAAGATGGACAAATCTATGTTTTATACAGGGCTGAGGAGAAATTAGGTGAAAAAGAAATTGGTGGTCATACCTCCAGGATAGGATTGGCAATTTCTAAAGAAGGAGAAGAATATGTGAGAGAGGGAGAGCCAATATTCTATCCAGCCAATGATGATCAGAAAAAGTATGAATGGACTGGAGGCACAGAAGATCCCCGCATAGTTCAGACGGAGGATGGCACTTATGTTATGACGTACACTCAATGGAACAGGGATATTCCACGTTTGGCCGTAGCCACTTCAAGAGATCTGGAAGAGTGGAAAAAACATGGACCTGTATTTGCGGAATGGAAAGATGGTAAATATTTGAATAGAGAAACAAAATCTGGAGCCATAGTAACCAAATTAGAAGATGGAAAACTAGTTGCAACGAAAATCAACGGAAAGTACTGGATGTATTTTGGGGTTCCACATATTTGGCTTGCAAGTTCAACAGATTTAATAAACTGGGAGCCATTAGAAGACTATGCAGGAAACCTGGCCCCGGTTTTGAACCCCCGTCCAGGATATTTCGATTCATGGCTAGTAGAAGCCGGCCCGCCACCTGTTTTAACCGAAGATGGTATTGTGGTTTTGTATAATGCAGGTAATTCCCAGAATATCGGAGTGGAAGATCTAGGAAATAGAATTTACACGGGAGGTCAGGCTTTGTATGATGCAGATGAACCATGGAAAATCCTAGATAGGTCTGATAAACCTTTTATTAAACCAGAACTACCTTTTGAAAAGTCAGGTCAATATAAGGATGGAACAACTTTTATTGAAGGACTGGTATTTTTTAACGGAACTTGGTATTTGTATTACGGTACAGCTGATAGTATGGTGGGAGTTGTGAAAAGTGAAGGAAGTAATTAATGCAACTTAGTAGAAAGTTACTTACAGGAGCAATAGTTTCTAGCTTAGGAGGTTTGCTTTTTGGTTTTGATACAGCAGTGATATCAGGTGCCGAACAGGGAATAAAGGAATATTACGATCTGACTGCAGTAGCACACGGTTTTACGAATTCCATAGCATTGGTTGGTACCATAATAGGAGCAATATTTGCCTTTCTTCCAGCACAGGCTTGGGGTCGCAAAATTTCTCTTTTAGTGATAGGTGCCTTCTTTGGACTTTCTGCTATAGGTTGTGCCTACACAGAAAGTTGGGAATTATTTCTCTTTTACAGATTTCTAGGTGGCCTAGGGGTTGGAGCTGCCTCCGTAATAGCACCCATGTACATTTCCGAAATTTCACCTTCCAGCTATAGAGGGAGGCTTGTAGGCTTATTTCAGTTCAGTATTGTATTTGGTATACTACTGGCGTTCCTTTCCAATTATTTCTTAAAGATATATATCGCGGATTCAGCTTGGAGATGGATGTTAGGTGTTGAATTTTTACCAGCTTTGTTGTTTTTTCTACTAACTTTTATGATTCCACAAAGTCCAAGATGGCTAATAAGCAGAGGTAGGGATGAAGAGGGATTTAAAATATTAGAAACTCTTTCAGATGATAATCCAAAAAAGGTTTATGAGAGAATCAAGGAATCTTTAAGTGCAAATACTAAGACAGAAAAGCTGTTTAAAAAGAAATATTTTAAGCCTCTACTGTTAGTTTTTCTTATGGCAACTTTTAATCAGTTTTCAGGAATAAACGCCATAATGTATTATGCGCCAAGAATCTTTGAAATGTCCGGATTAGCTGAAGATAGTTCTTTTCTCCAAGCTGCTACTGTAGGCTTTGTAAATATGGTTTTTACCATTTTTGCTATGACTCTAATAGATAAAATAGGTAGAAAAAAGCTAATGCTATATGGATCTGTAGGTATGATTATAAGCTTATTTACAAGTGCGGTTTTTCTTTTTAATACTGAAGTAGGCCAAGGCTTATTAATTTTCCCAATATTACTTTTTATAGCAAGTTTTGCTTTTTCACAGGGCGCTGTAATTTGGGTTTTCATATCCGAAGTTTTTCCTAATAGAGTTCGTGCTTCAGGTCAATCTTTTGGAACATTTATACATTGGTTTTGGGCTGCGGCTTTAACTTGGCTTTTTCCTATTGTTGCTGAACTGCCAAGAGGAGGTAGTTATGCTTTTTTCTTTTTTTCAATAGCGATGATCTTTCAACTAATATTTGTTCTTAAAATATTTCCTGAGACTAAAGGTAAATTGTTGGAGGAGGAAGTTTGATGCTGCAGCTTTTTTATATTAGAAATCATACAATTTAGAAATTTTGCCCAATATTTAAACTGGCGGTAAATAAAGGTTTCTCTTCATAATATTATTTTCTTACGCCGTAAATTTTCATTCTTGATTTTAGGGTTTAATTCCTATTTTTCTATCCTTGTGGTTTCCTCATAAAAAGACTTTCTTAATTTTTTAATTTTGAACAAGCGGGTGTTGAAATGATTCTTGATCCTATAACAGTGGTGAGGTAAATTACTTTGTGAAAGAGTAGAAGTAATTTCTTGAAACGAATTAATGTTGACGCAATTCAAGGCTAATCTAGTGACCGTTTTTAGAAACCCATTCTTATAAAAAATTCTTCTGTTGACTTCTTATTGTATGGCTAACACTGTATCTTCTAAATTTTTTGATCATTAACTATTGATTAATTTAGTTTAAATGCTTTGGAGAAGTCTTAGAATTCGCATCCTACTTCTTTTTACTGTAAATATTTACCTGTTTTCAGGGGTTCCCAGAAGATTTACTGTAAAAAACGCTTGATTTGCGACAAAGCCATTTGTCATGACAAATCCTATTGTTGATCCTCCAGCCACTGGCAATACTCCTCTTTGATTTTAGGATATGCTGCAAAAAAATCCTCTTGAAGCTGATTTTCCGATTCTAAAATCATTTGATAGATTTTATAGCTTTCTTCCTGTTTTGCGTTGGCGGAATAACTAAAGTATCCTATCAATCCCAAAGCAATTATCCCCAGCACTCCGAAAAGGATCAGAAGATAGTTGGGAATTATCCTTGCATGCTGTAGTTTTTGATCAATGGACTTTAAAAGACTTTTCCTTTCCTGGTTCTCCAATTCCTGCTTTTTCAGAAAAGCGTTCAGGTTCTTTTCCAGAGCTTCGGTACTGATGGGAATGCTTAGCTCAAATAGTTGCTTGGAAAGCAGTTGGAGCTGCAGCACATCTTTTTTAAAATCGGCCATTTCATCAGCCATCAGTTCCATGATTTCGTCTAGTTTTTTCATCTCTTAAAAGTTTAATATCCCATCCCTATTCCGGTATCTATAGCTTTTTTCAAAGCTCCTTTAATAATATCTTTGGCTATTTTAGTAGTTAAATTGGTACTGAGTTGTACTGTTTTATCCAGCAGCTTAAGGCTTTGCGGAGCCTCTTTTAACAAAGTAAAATTCCTGTTCCGGGAGACTTCAGCAATAAGCCTGTTGCCGCTCATGCTGCGGTCTACCTCGCTTGCTTTTAAATTCACTCCTTTATACTCCATCCTAAATCCCTGCAGCTGGTTGGATTTATTGATCGTAGGAATGACCTTTACCCGGTGCTCTTTCATTTTGCCTATATACTCATCCAGAGATTTTGGCTTAGATCCCAGAACTTTGTCATTGATGTTTTTAATCTCCTGCCGAATTCCGTCTAATTCCAGGAGCCTTTCCTTCTGTATTTCCTGAACCCTCGTGAGGCCCAATTCTCTAGCCACATGATCTGCGGCCAGCTGGCTTCGCTTGCCGATAAAACTATCTTTATAAACTTCTCCGCTAAGGCTGATCCTGTTAGCATAGATATGTACATGGGTATGCTCTTTATTCCTATGCACAAATCCGATAGCCTGGTGGTTTTGCAGGTTCATCCTCTTTAAAAATTCCCGGGCAATTTCTCCTAAATCCTTTTGAGTCATACTTCTTCCATCCTCTATGGTAGGGCTTACTATAAAGCTCAGGGTGTTATTGGTGCAGCGCTGGTTCTGGGACTGAATGATCTTGAACTCTTCCGTAATCTCCGCGGGAGTATCTCCCGCCAGATGTTCTTTTAGCACCACTTCAGCTTCTTTCTCCTGGTTCCAGCCATAGGCCAAAGATGCCCCTGTCCTGGAAATGGCGTGTCCTTTCCCGATCATTTTTTAAAGTTCTTAAGGTGGGTTCTGATTTCTTCCGCAAGCTGACCAACAGCAGCAGCCAGCTTCGGATCCCGTTTTTTGAACATATTGCTGATGCGGGAAAAGTTGTTCTTATACTGTACCAGCATCTGGTATATTCCCAGTTGCTCCGGACTAATGCGTTCTACAATGTTTCTTTCAAAAGCGGTAGCTCGTAAATATTCCGAAAGGGAAATTCCTGCCCTGGCCGCTCTTCTCTTGAGCAGCTTCTTCTCGTAAATCGAGCAACGGATCTGGATGTATTCCCTTTTCATTTTTTTCTTTTAAATCTTTGCAACCTCCGGGCGCAAAGCAAGATTTGTCATGACAATGACACATCTTGCTTTGCTATTTTTCGTTTTAGATGTCCACAGCAAATCCAATAGTGTTTTTATTTAACAGCGATCAGTTTTTCATTCAGGTCTTTATATTCTTTATAAGAATTACTGCAATCAGTAACATTATGATAAAGCCATAAAAGTTCTGTAGTGGCTTTTTTTCCTGCAGGGTCATTGTCCAAATAGATCAGAACCTTTTCATATTGAGGTATGAATATTTTTATCCTCTCCAAAAAGGCCAGGGAATTCAAAATGATATAATCTGAGTGTTGTATCAAGTTTTCATTCATTGTAGCCAGGGAAAGAAAGTCAAACATGCCTTCAGTTATTAGTAAGGTTTTATGGTTCCTCTTTAGAAAGGAAAAGGATTTTGGAGAGCTGGAATTTTTACAGTACTTGTTTCGAAGCTCCCATCCTCCCAAATGATTTTGCAGACCAATAGCAAAATATCGTTTTCCTTTAAATCCATACCAAACCTGTCGGCAGTATTTCCTGCCGATCTCAAAAGGTATATTCCGGGAATGTAAATAATTAATTAGCGCTTGTAGCTGAATAATTTGAACGTCTAGTATTCGGAGTTCAGGTTCTTTAGAAAGGTGTGCAGCATCCGGCGGGCTAAAAGAAAAAGATGCTATGTCTTTTTCTAAAAATTCCATAGTTTCCCTTGCAGACCAGGATTTCATAAGCATAATTAGGTCTATAGTATTACCGCCTATTCCTAACCCGAAGTCAAACCATAAGTTCTTAATTAAAGAAACGCTGAAAGAGGCTTGGGTTTCTGACCGAAGGGGACTCAGAAACCAAGATTCTTTTTCCGATTTTCTGGTGGGGTAGTGCCCTAATGTTGCGAGTATTTTCACGATGCACACATTACGGGCGCTTCTCCACGATAATTTCATTTTTTTCATTTTTTCCAGTTTCTATTTACCTATTTACCCAGGCCTCGTAAAACATGGGTTTTCTTTCTTTTTTTGCTATTATTTCTATTTACCCTAATTACCAAGAGGTAATTACAGGGTAGATACTTTAACATATCTATTTACCACACCTCAAGTCCCTGTCTATATGGTCTTATCCTGTTTTGGGTAAATAGGGTAATTAGTTTTTATAAAATATCTAAAGGAGTGGATCTGAACTTTTGTTTGATGAGGTAACCATAACTTCGGCTGTGGGATACTTTTGTTCTTTCATAGCCCAATGCTTTTAGAGCCCTTCCCATATAGTACATGTTCAGACGGGGGTTAATACAGGCTAATTGAATAACCAGGTCTGAAGCAGTCTTGAAATCAGCAGGATCGGAGCTTGGAGTATAGTATTTGCACAGCAACTCTTCTTCCATTGTGGTTTCCCTGAAGCTCTTGTTTCTTTCTTCGTTTTCAGCAATGTCTTTTAAAGTGAGTTCCGGATAGAAATTTTCATCTATGTAAGCCAGGTAATATGCCTGGGACCAAACTTTATCAATGTTTATTTCCCTGGAATAAGAAAAGTTGATCACATTGTTGAGCTCGAAACACAACCAGCGTACAGAGCCAGTTTCATCATTAAGGAAGGTTGCACGATTTGTGGAACCTATAAAGCTACAAGTCCTGTATAACGTGGAATTCTTACGATCATAAGGCAATCGCTCATTGATCATGGTTTTCGAAAAATAAGCTTTTAGGGCATTTATTTCCTTTTTTGCCAGGATGGATAATTCATCCAGGTTAATCAGGAAGTTTCGGGTTAGTTGGATCCTCGCATCCTTGTCTGTGGTAATATCCTCTGCAAAATACTTTGCCAGGGTAGGAGGGCAGAGGAACCTGCACCAGGTGGATTTCCCGGAATTCTGTTGAGGATGTACCAAAACAAGACATTGCTTGTTGAAGTAATTTTTTTCCATGGCACATCTCACTGTGCGTACCAGCCACTTTCTGAAATGGTAAACAAATAGTTCCGGTTCCTTTAACGGAAGATAAGATGCCAATGCCCTGATGTGATCTTCCCCGTGCCAATTTGGTAAAGCCTTAAAATATTCCTCAATGGGATTAAATTTTTGGACAAAATGAGATCTTAAATAGATCTCCAGTTTGGCAGGGTTAACCTGGACATTGGACTGGGCCAATTCAATTAGGAATGAGTTTACATCCAGGATTTCCCAGTTATTCTTACCACAAAAAGATATCTGGAACTCATGCCCCAACTCATCGTACCGGAGCTCATATTTCTTTGAAGCATATTCAAAGATATAGTCATAGATAGTTTTCTTTTTCCGCTCTCTGACCCCATACATCTTTTCCTCATTGCCGGACATAATCTCAGAGTTTAGATTAGAAGAATTTTTTCTTGTTTCTGAAGGTGTAGTCCAGGGCTTCTGTCTTTAATTCCCCGGCTGATTTCTTTGAGTTGGAAAGAAGCCAGTGATCCAGTTTTTCCCTGGAGAAGTAGATTATTTTTCCCCTGGGTTTGGAAAAGGGAATTTCTCCTTTTGCTGTTAGCTTGTAGAGATAGCTTCGGGAGATCCCGGTATACTCACTTGCTTCCTCCAAAGACATGACCGTTTTACTTGCACGTAATAGGTTCTCAATACGATCCAGTTGTTCCAGAATTTTAATGGTGTCCATAATGAAAATGTTTAAAGTTGATACTGAAAAAAGCGCTTTCGCTTTTCGGATTCTGGAGCTAAACTAGGAAGCGAAATAATGGAGAATGCATACATTCAGTACGATGTATGTAAATTTCCACTGAAGGTATTGGTAATCGATTCTGAAGTAAAAATTGCTCTTGGTCTTCGTCATCCGGTATAGGTAGTGCCGAATATTTTTAGGAGCAGAACAAATAAACACTACTCCAATTATTACTGGGATCCGACATTGAAAATCTGCAGGTATTATGCGTGTGAAACGGCAGGAGAAGATAAATAGGCTGTAATTAAAAGTGCATAACAGGGAATCCCGATTTCCTATAAAAATTCGAAAGAGAATTTTTCAACAGTGGATTTTCAGGATTTCAGTTTCAATTTTATAAGATCCGTTTATCTACAGATTGTAAAAGGAGATAAGCTTTACTATATCCAAACACATATAAATAAACGAAAATTTATTGATTTGTATGTATTTACATATAAAAGTAACTATATTTGAATAATTATATTTATTTACATATAATGAAGAATTTATCTCAGTTTTTGAAGGAGAAGAGGAAAGAAAATAACCTGACCCAGGAAGAATTTGCCGAACGTGCAGGAGTGGCACTGACAGTCGTACGGAAGATTGAACAGGGTAAAGAGAACCTAAATCTTGAAAGAGTAAACCAGGTTCTCAGGATGTTTGGTCATGTGTTGGCACCTGTTAAGGAGCAAGATGTAAAATCTACAGAATGAGACAGGCCAGAATATATTATCAGGAACAACTCGCAGGTATTCTTACTGAAACAGATGACGGGGAATATACATTTCAATATGAAAGTGCTTATGTTGAAGAATACCCCGACCAGTTTATCACTTTCACAATGCCTGTAAGGGAGGAAATATATACTGATAATAGATTATTTCCCTTTTTTGAAGGGCTTATTCCAGAAGGATGGTTATTGGACATAGCTTCCAAAAACTGGAAGATTAACAGAAACGATCGCATGGGGCTACTCCTGGCATGCTGCAAAAACTGCATAGGTGCAGTAAGTGTTCACCCGATAACTGAAGAAAATGCAAGATAGGTGTTTGTACTGCTATGAAAATTTAGGGAATTCTGACCCGAAGGACTTTCACAGGAAGTGTAGCCTGGTATTTTTTGGAGCTGAAGATCCTCCCCAATTAAATTATTCCATAGATGAAATGACCGCATTGGCGAAAAACGTGGTGGAACGAAGTATTGCAGTGCCGGGAGTACAGCCGAAGCTTTCACTGTCTCTTGTTCATGATTCTATTGCTGAAGAAAGAGAACGATTGACGGTGGTAGGGGCGTTGGGAGGTAACTATATTTTAAAGCCACCTTCCGAAACCTTTCCTCAAATGCCGGAAAACGAACATGTGACCATGAGGATCTCAGAAGCTTTTGGGATCAGAACCGTGCTTTCAAGTTTAATCAGGTTACAAAGTGGAGAATTATCTTATATAACCAGAAGGATCGATAGGACGGATGCCAATGAAAAAATACATATGTTGGATATGTTCCAGACCCTCGAAGCTTTTGATAAGTACAAAGGTTCTATGGAAAGGGTAGGCAAGGCGATTGGTTCTTATTCTGATAATACCTTACTGGATAAGCTCTATTTTTTTGAAATAGCTGTTTTCAGTTTCCTTACCGGAAATAATGATATGCATCTGAAGAACTTCTCCCTCATCAAAAGAGGAGATATTTGGTCCCTGTCACCTGCGTATGATTTGTTAAATGTCTCAATTGTCAATCCTGAAGATGATGAGGAGCTGGCGCTGACACTTGAGGGAAAAAAGAAGAAAATAAAGAAAGAACACTTTGAACGATTGGGAGAGAACCTGGGACTTAATAGAAAACAGATTAACGGTGTTTTCAAAAGATTTTTCCGAAATAAAAAGCTTGCCATAGGCTGGATCAGGAGTTCTTTCCTATCGGAGGAATATCAGGAAAAATATATCGGTTTATTAGAAGAGCGATATTCCATACTTAAAGAAAATTAAGATTCTCTTTCCAAACACAATTTAAGGTGCTACAAAATGAAAAGCTTAGAAGGTAATTCCCGAATTGTGGAGGCTGATTATAAAAGATTTGTTTCTAATTGAATCAGTTACTTCCGACTTCTAATTTTTTTTCAGTTAATTTTTCTGAAAGACCTTCTCCAATTCTAAATGCTTCTTTGAAAAGTTGCTTCTAATAGGAGCATTTTTGATGGTGTTATAATTGTAACTTTTACCGTCAGGACGCAGAACCAGCTTAGAAGTAACAAATAAATTCTTCATAGTCAGTGAGTTATTGGGGTAGGTTCTAGTGAGATATTCGTAGAATTCCCTGCAGCTGGGTCCGTCTAACTTAAAGTGAAGTTTGGAATTGTGTTCCTTCCAATTCTTTAGCAGAACATTTCTGAAGTCCTCCAGAGAAGTCAAGTCCTGGTTTAACAGATCGAATCTTACGAGTTCATTGTAAAGCTGACTCAGTTGAAGATCTGAAATAGAAAGATTGAAATTTTCAGAAGATTTAGCAATAGACCTTTTAAGCAGTGGCGCAAAAGTATCTTCAAATTTCTTAGTCCAGGTAAATTGACAGGCAAGGAATCCAAGAATAAATGTAAACCAGATTATACTGTGAATAAATACTCCTTTATTTTCTATAGATGAATTGGAGTAGGCCATAAGATGCATAAAGCTTAGGCCAATTAAGTGTAGAAATATCCTGGGTTTTTCTACCTGCTTGTGCCAGTCAAAAGGTTCATTCATAAAGTAGTCAAAGATCTTTGGGGCAAAGTGAATTGCTATTCGCCCATAGGTATAGATAAAACCAAGATTGGCCAGGTATTGAAAAAGATCAATTTTCATAGTCCATTTCCAGCTTAGGAATTAAATAAGCTGCTTCTTTTTTCTTCTTGTCCACAATTTTTGCATAAACCTGGGTAGTCCTGATTTCCTTGTGTCCAAGAATTTTGGAGACAGTATAGATGTCAGCGCCATTTTCGAGCAGGAGAACTGCATGTGTATGTCGGGCACTGTGGAAGGTGATATGTTTGGTAATACCGGCACGCATACACCACCTAAGTATTTCCGCATTGAAATGGGCTCCATACTTTAAACCCTGGAAAACAAGATCCTTTTCTTGTCGTCTTTTGCCCAAAAGTTCTCTGGCTTGTTCTGAAATAAATTGATACTCCTGTCCGGAGGTTTTTTTCTGTTTAAAAATAAGACGGGTTTCGTCTTCTTCGTCCCTAACTTCAGACCAGGTGAGCTTATTAATGTCGCTCCACCTTAAACCTGTAAGACAACTGAACAGAAAAGCCGATTTTAATATGGGGTGTTTGCAGTGTGCTCCTGCTACTGCCTGAAGTTCCTCATGGGTAAGGTGCTCTCTGGAAGTTTCTCCCTGGGCAAAAGCTTTAACGGTGGTAGCGAAGTTTCTTCGGGTGTAACCGTCTTCAAAGGCTTGTTTTAAGGCTGCTTTGAATTTATTGTAGTAGGTATATTTAGAATTTTGAGATAGGGGAGTATTTGATTTTGTCCTGGCTTTTTTATTTAAATGTTGTTTAAACCCTATCACAAATTCTTCGTCAATGTCCTCAAAAGTTATTTTTCTTTTCTTGCAGTAGTCTTCTATATGGTTTTGGGCAGCATCCCAATTGTCGTAGTTTCCTTTACTCTCATATCTTTCTTCCTTCAATTTCTCATAATAAGTAAGGAACAATAATTTATCTTTAGATCGATCTTTAATCCCGTATTTCCCCTGGGCATATTCTGCTCTTCGAATAGACAGAATTTGTTCCGCCCGTATCCAGGCTTCAGCATTCATTTGTTTGTCCCTATCTGTTTCAGGATCCATAATGATATACTCCTTAAGGTACTCAAAATGACGGATGTGTTCAAGCTTACCTTTTTCATTCTTACTCGAACCTTTATAATATTCAATATAGAGACTATATTTCCCGGTATTAAGCTTCTTTTTTCTTAGTGTTATCTTCATGCCTTCTATTGTTACTATCAAAACCAGTTAAAAAGAGAAAGGAAATATAAGTAAACTTCTTGAAAATCAATGGTTTTAAAATACTGTCATTTAATGTTAAATGATATCAAAATCTATTTATTTAAGGAATTCATTTTCCTAAAAATTCTGGTAGGTCTATATTTTTCTAATTATTGCTTAAAAACCGAACCTGTTCTAGGATATTATTTTGTCTAAAGATTTCTTATTAATGCGGGTTAACCGTTTTGATAGGTTGACACCTTTTATGGTTCCATCGCTTATTAGTCTATAAATTGTTTTTGTAGAGCAACCTACAATAAGTGCAGCATCCTTTGCTGTTAGATATTCCCTATCCTTCAGCGATTCCAATCCTTCTTTGTCCTTACGCACTTTCACTTCCTTAGAAATCTTCTGATTTTTCAATTTTTCTTTGTAGTCCCTATTATTACAAGTATGGGAACAGTAACGAGTTTTTAATGTTTTCGCAATGAATTCATTCCCACAAAAATCACAGTTACTTTTAATTCTAATATTGCTGCTCATTCGATTAAAGTTTTCTTTTCAGTGCAATTTAATAAAAATAAGGGTATTTAAGATTAAATAGGGATAATTAAAAGGAATTAAGGGTAAATAAGAGGTAATAAGGGTCAATAAGGGACATAATTTCGCCAATTTAAGGTGTCCGTTCTGGTGACTGTTTTAAGCAACTAGTGTACTAACATTCTTATAATCAATATTATAAAGTCAATTATTGAAAAATTTACCAACTTTTTAAATACTAAAATTTGAAATTTATTTTGGCGAAAATATAAAAATATCATTATGAGGTGTAAAAAAATACACCTCGTTTGTACCTTTTCACGATGAGGTGTAACTGAGGTGTAAATTATGTTCAAAAATAGGTGGAATAAAAGAATAAAAATTTAAAGGAATATGACCGTGAAGCCTTGATATTATTGAAATTTGTTTATATTTAATATCAAATGATATCAAATAAAATTTGCTGTTTATTTTCCAATACAAAAATTGGCAAAAATATTTCCTAATAAATCATCATTGGTGATCTCTCCGGTAATCTCTCCAAAATGGTAAAGCGTCTGGCGAATATCAATAGCTAATAAGTCACCGCTTAAATTTGTATTTAGCCCTTCCTGTACCTTATTGATTTCTTCCAGGGCTTTTAATAATGAGTTGTAATGTCTGCTGTTGGTGACAATGGTGTTATTATTTCGTAGCTCCCCGGTATTTACGTACTGGAGCAGTTTCTGCTGAAGTTCCTCAACACCTGTTCCGGTTTTGGCAGAGATTGGCAGAAGAATTGACCTTTCGACTCCGCTCAGAGTGACATCGCCGTCCCCTTTAGTTAAAGACTCAGTAATTTTACTTAGTTCCTCTTTAGAAATGCGATCCACTTTATTTACAATTACAAGAAGAGGCTTTTGAGGAAATTTATTTTTGATCTTCTCAATTTCCACCTTGAACCGTGAACTTTGAGCCTTGAATTGTCCCGCGTCCAGCAGAAAAATCACGACCTGCGCCTGACTTATCTTCTCAAAAGTCCGTTTGATCCCGATGCTTTCCACGACATCTTCTGTTTCACGAATTCCGGCAGTATCAATGAACCGAAACCCAATTCCGCCAATGGAAATTTCATCTTCAATTGTATCTCTTGTAGTACCCGCTATTTCACTCACGATGGCGCGCTCCTCATTCAAAAGGGCATTTAGTAAAGTGGATTTCCCCACGTTGGGTTCGCCTACAATGGCTACAGGGATTCCATTTTTAATGACATTCCCTACAGAGAAAGAATCAACCAGCTTTTGAAGTACTTTTTGAATGCGTAAAACGAGTTCCTGAAATTGATCCCTGTTTGCAAATTCCACGTCTTCTTCGGCGAAATCCAGCTCCAGTTCAATGAGAGAAGCAAAATTTAATAGTTCCTCCCTTAGCTTTTTAATTTCATTTGAAAAGCCGCCGCGCATTTGTTGCATGGCGAGCTGGTGAGAAGCCTGGTTTTCAGAAGAAATAAGATCGGCCACGGCTTCTGCCTGACTTAAATCCATTTTTCCGTTAAGAAAGGAACGCAGGGTAAATTCTCCGGCTTCTGCAGACCTGCAGCCTTTCCTGACCAGTAACTGAATGATTTCCTGCTGAATGTACGGACTCCCATGACAGGAAATCTCTATGGTATTTTCTCCGGTGTAGGATCTAGGTCCGTGAAAAACAGAAACCAGCACTTCATCCAACACCCTTTGTTGATCAACAATGTTACCTAAGTGCAACGTGTGGGTGGGCTCCCCGGCAATATCTTTTTTACTTTTTGCCTTAAATAATGGTGCCACAATAGAAATGGCATCGGGGCCGGAAACACGAATTACTGCAATAGCGCCGGCACCTGCCGGTGTCGCTAAAGCTACAATGTTGTCATTTATATTCATGGGGCAAAGGTAGCCTTTAATGTGGAAAATTTAAAGTACCAAAAGATAATGGAATGAGAAGTAAAAATGGCTTTTTTGGTAAATTAGGGTAAATGCATGTAACAAACTTAGCACATACTCGTCATATTAGTACTATGCAAAACAAACTACCAATTGGTTTAATAGTGAACAAGGTAGATATAAAGATAATTTAATTATGGAAACTACAAATAATACTGCTATGAGAGAAGACAGACAACTACTAATAATCACCCATTTAAGTCAGCTACTGGATTTGGTTACCGGGATTGGCGGATTTATCGTGCCACTGGTCATTTGGTTGACGCAAAGAGAAAAAGTCCTGGGAATGGATGCCCACGGTAAAATGATCATTAACTTTCAAATAAGCATGTTCATTTACAGTATCCTTGCGATTCCATTAATGTTGCTGTTCGGTCTGGGATTCTTGATCCTTATTGCGGTTGGTATTATAGTTTTGATCTTCCCTATCATAAACGCGATCAAAGTCAGCAACGGTGAAATACCCTATTATCCACTTACAATAGAAATTTTAAAGTAGAAGAGAGTGGTGAAAAACCATTATGGAATGGTATTCAAAAATGGCATTTTTGCTTCTTCTTTTAAATTTAAAAATTAAGGTGAGAAATGCCGTTTTTGGAACCCCATTCCTCTATAATAAAAAAGCCCTGTTCAGAATTCTGAACAGGGCTTTTTCAATCTTATGAATATATTTTCTTCGGAAATAAGAACCCTAAGAATTTAGCATCACCGGCATCACAAGCATTGTCACTTTTTCTCCTTCGTCAAGACCGTCTACAGGAGTAAGAATTCCGGCGCGGTTTGGCAGACTCATTTCAAGTTGAACTTCATTTGCATTCAGGTTTGAAAGCATTTCAGTAAGAAAACGCGAGTTAAATCCTATTTGCATATCATCACCCTGGTAAGAACAGGTCAAACGTTCTTCGGCTTTATTGCTGTAATCAACATCTTCGGCAGAAATATTCAATTCTGCTCCGGCAATCTTCAATCGTACCTGGTGTGTGGTTTTGTTTGAGAAAATAGATACCCTTTTCACCGAACTTAAGAATTGCCCTCTGTCAATCACCAGTTTATTTGGATTTTCCTTCGGAATAACCGCTTCATAATTGGGATATTTTCCGTCAATAAGTCGGCAAACCAAGGTTGTATCATCAAAGCTGAATTTGGCATTTGATTCATTGTACTCGATCAACACATCGCTATCTGCACCCGAAAGAATTCCTTTTAAAAGGTTCAATGGTTTTTTAGGCATGATGAATTCCGCAGTTTGGGAAGCCGCAATATCCTCCCGTGAATATTTTACGAGTTTGTGCGCATCTGTAGCCACAAAAGTGAGGTTCTCTGGAGTGAATTGAAAGAATACTCCGCTCATTACCGGCCTTAGATCGTCATTTCCAGAAGCAAAGATCGTTTTGCTAATAGCAGTCGCCAAAACATCTCCCTGTAACTGTGTACTGCTTGGATCTTCAAGGTTCACGGCCTTTGGGAACTCCTCTCCACCGGCATAAGCCAATGCATACTTTCCATGGTTTGAACTAAGCTCGATCGTGTTGTTATCTTCTACCACAAAAGTGAGCGGTTGCTCCGGAAAAGTTTTTAAAGTTTCCAGTAAAAGGCGTGCAGGAACAGCAATTTTTCCCTGGGATTCAGATTCTACCTTTAGTTTAGTGGACATCGTAGTTTCCAGGTCAGAAGCTGAAACCGTAAGTTCATCCTGATCGAGATCAAAAAGAAAATTGTCCAGGATTGGAAGCGTATTGTTATTATTAATGACCCCTCCAAGTATTTGAAGCTGTTTCAGCAAATAAGTGCTTGATACAATAAATTTCATTGGCTTTTAGTATAATATTCTAATTACAAATATATCTTAATCATTCAAAAATGGCTTTTTGAGCAATAGTTTTTTATTAACAGAAATAATTAAATCAAGCTTAGCAATAGCTTGTTTTACAACAAGTTACTTGTTGAAAAATGTAGAATTGTTAATAAACCGAATTAGATGTTGCAGAAGAGAGAAAAAGCAGGCTTTTGCGGCATTTTTCACACCTGTAAATAAACTTATTTCTTTACATATTTCCTTTTTCTGAAGTAAAGGAATCCAGTGGCAAAAAGTGCCAGGACAACAACCGGAACAACCCCATTCACCACCTGCCAAAAAAGCCTTTCATTATCAGCTTTTTGAAGGTCCAGGAAGGCGATGGAAACCTGTTTCGACCTAACATCTATGAGCCCCGTGTCATCGAGCAGGTAATTAACGGCATTCATCAAAAACTCCTTGTTACCGTAGGTGTTACCGGTGTATTGATCAAATCCCAGCTCCAAAGGGGTGCCGCGTTGCAGCTCATTCTTAATCACATTTCCGTCGGAAATAATCAGCATTTTTGTTTCTTTTCCCTGTTCTACAGGTTGATCAATAGAAAAAGGTTTGATCCTGTTTTCATAAACCGAAGTAAATTTTCCTTCCAGAAGAACCGCCAGTGGCTGCTCCCCGGCAGAAAATTCAGAAAGATCGGGTTCGGTAGAAATTTGTTCCAGGCTTATTTGCGCCGGTGTGCCTTCCAGCTGGGTGGATGGGGAACTGGAAAGTAAAACAGTCTTTTTAATTTCGTTTGCAAGGGTATCGATCGGGCTGGCATACTCAAACTTTACCGCTTCTATGTTGTTGATAATGGAATGATCATTAGGCGAAGAACTCAGCGGATAATAAAGCCACGGATACGGATTGAAACTGGTATTATTTCCGCTGCCGCTGGCCAAAATTATTGGTGCTGAAAAAATATCTTTTACAAGTACCGGATTTATTCTTACTCCGTATTTGAAGAAGTAATCCTGCAGGTTAAGATCTCGTGGCAGCGCAAAAGCAGCGCCGGAAGGAGAGAATAAACTATCTGTCTCCATAGCGACCTGATCCATCAGCCACAGGGTTTTTCCACCGTTCATGGTGTACTGGTCGAGAACAAATTTTTCCTCTTCGGTGTAAGCCTCTGTGGGTTTGGCTTCAATGATAAGGTCGTATTCCTGCAGTTCGCTTAATGTCTTCTGCGGATTACTGGCAACAGAATCCAGCGTAAATGGTGCTATGAAATAATATTCCTGAAGGCTGCGGATGAAATCTGCTATATATGCGTCTCCCAGTTCCCCGTTACCGCGCATCACAGCCACTTTTTTGCTCTTTGGGTTCACCAGCTTGCTAAAGCCATCGGCAAAAGCATATTCCAGTTGTTGAACAGAGTTTTCCACTCTTTCTTCGGTAGTCGCTCCTATCTTATTTTTCAGCAGTGGAATGGCTACTGTTTGGTTTCTGTAGTTTGCCATTGCCCAGGGAAAAATAATAGCTTCAGTTGACCGACCATTTTCCACCACATTAATTCGCGCGGGAGTCATGCCCATTTCATAAAATTCTGTAGCAATTTCGTTGGCATCGCCACCTTCGGCTAACGGATTTACGAAATTAAATTTTATGCTGGAATTGTAGGCTTCAAATTCTTCAAGCAGCTGTCTTGTTTCCGTTTGAAGTTTCCGGAATTCGGGTGGAAAATCCCCTTTTAGAAACACATCTATAATAATGGGTGTTTCAACATCTGCAATAATTTCCTTTGCGGCAGGGGAGAGGGTGTATCGTTGATCTTCCGTAAGATCAAAACGTTCAAAATAGTTATAGGAAATGGCATTTATCAACAGCAATACTGCAAGAAGAACTATTCCTTTTATAATATTTGAACTTGTCTTTTTCACTTTCCGGTTTTATTAATGCTGAATTTGGTAAGGGCAAGAAAAAAGATGATGAAACTTAAAAAATAAATGAGATCGCGCGTGTCTATCACTCCGCGGCTTATGCTGTCGTAATGCGCACTTATCCCAACTTCTGAAATTCCGAAGCCGGCCGTCTCTAAAATATTCATATTTCCCAGGGCTTCAAAACCAAAGAAACATATGAAACTCAGGAAAACTCCGAGGATAAAAGCTATAATTTGATTCTCTGTAAGACTGGAAGTGAAAATCCCAATAGCTGCATAACAGCTTCCCAGGAAAAACAGCCCAAGGTAAGATCCTGTAGTTGCGCCGGCATCAAGATTCCCTTCTGGTTTACCCAAATCATTTATGCTGAAAACATAGACTAATGTTGGTAATAATGCGAGAATTAGCAGGATGAGTGTTCCGAAATATTTTCCTAAAACCAACTGCCATTTTGAAATGGGTTTTGTTAGCAATAGCTCCAGCGTTCCCATTCTTTTTTCTTCGGAAAAGCTTTTCATGGTTACAGCGGGGATCAGGAAAAGAAAGATCCATGGCGCAATAGTGAAAAATGGTGAAAGATCTGCAAAACCGCTGTCAAGGATATTGTAGCTGCCTTGAAATACCCATAAAAACAAACCACTTACCACCAAAAACAAACCTATCACCAGGTAGCCGATGGGTGAAGAGAAAAAGGAATTAACTTCTTTTTTTAAAATGGCGTACACTCAGTTATTTCTTTGCTGTTCGGTTAATATTATTTTGTAAGTTTTCTTCCAACTAACAGGCCAAACTTACATCAATCCAGTTTTTCCAGTCGGTCGACACTCCAGGCTTCCGGTTTTCCGGCAAATTTGGATTTTGTTTCCTGCCAGACTTCCTTAAAAAGTGTAGAATGCCGGTAATTCTCCAGGGCATCTTCGTCACGCCAGTAGCTATAAGTGAAAAAGGTATTCTG
>JACLAD010008322.1_pt1 | contig 75277 bp, 71 predicted proteins | sample 8027901 | NCBI WGS metagenome assembly JACLAD01 (sample SAMN15725071, study PRJNA655200) | protist metagenome | isolation source: fluorescence activated cell sorting (FACS) single amplified genomes of... | place: Spain: Blaines Bay Microbial Observatory, Mediterranean Sea | collected 2016-07-05 | reverse complement strand
CGTCGGCGGCATCGTCGTCGGTGTCCTCTCCAAATCGCAACTTTCGGTCAGCGGCCCCGCAGCGGGCCTGACCGTGATCGTCCTCGACGCATTGGCGGTCCTGCCTACCTGGGAAATCTTCCTCCTGGCAGTTCTGCTCTCCGGTTTGCTTCAGGTCGGGCTTTACTTCACCCGTTCAGGCACTCTGTCGGAATTCGTGCCCAGTTCGGTCATCACCGGCATGCTGGCGGCGATCGGCCTGATCCTGATCCTCAAGCAAATCCCTTACGCCATGGGCTATGACGGAGATTTCGAAGGCAGCCTCAGCTTCCTCCAGCCTGATGGTCTCAACACGATTTCCGCCTTGTTCTACTCCGTTTGGGATTTCTTCCTGCTGGGGCCGATCATCATCGCAGTGGTTTCGCTTATCTTCCTCTTCTGGTGGGATGCAAACCGACCCAAAGATGGCCTGCTGAAGCTCCTGCCCGGACCACTGGTTGTCGTTCTGTTTGGCGTGCTTGCAAACGAAGCGTTCAAGCTCTTCGCACCCGGGCTCGTCATCGACCCAAGCCAGCTCGTACAGGTGCCCGTATCGGAATCGCTGGGCGAATTCGTCGGACAGTTCCGTACTCCCGACTTCTCGGCCATCACCATGCCCGACGTATGGATCGTGGCAGTGACACTAGCGATCGTAGCCAGTCTGGAATCGCTGCTGTGCGTTAAAGCCGTCGACGAAATCGACCCACGGCGCCGTACGACCGACAAGAACCACGAACTACTCGCACAGGGCGGTGGTAACTTCGTTTCCGGCCTGATCGGTGGCCTGCCGCTCACGTCTGTTATCGTCCGGTCTTCGGCCAACGTTGCTGCTGGAGGTGAAACCAAGACTTCGGCCATCCTCCACGGCTTCTGGTTGCTCCTGAGCGTTCTGCTGATCCCGGTCGTACTCAACCTCATCCCGCTTGCTGCGCTCGCTGCGATCCTCATTCAGGTTGGCTACAAGCTCAACACGCCTGAACTCTACAAGCGCCGCTGGGCACAGGGCTGGCATCAGTTTGTGCCCTTCATGGCCACTATCGCAGCAATCCTCTTCACCGATCTGCTTCGCGGCATCATCATTGGACTGGTCATCGGCTTCGTATTCGTCGTCGCCCGCAACTTCCGCACAGCAGTCAGCGTAGCCAACGACGGTGATTTCTGGATGGTACGCGCTCGCCGCAACCTCTACTTCATTCACAAGTACGAGTTGCAGAATTCGCTCAACAAGGTGCCGGAAGGCGCGAGCGTGGTGATTGATCTCGAACGGGCGGAATTTGTGGATCCCGACAACATCGACATCATCAACAGCTTTGCCCGCAACGCCAAGTTCCGCGACGTTTCGGTCACCATCCGCGGCGATGTCGACCACCTCGAAGACACTCCGCTGGAAGCCCCTGCCAAGAAGGTAGCTTACACATGAAGACCATTCGAGAACTGAAGCTGTCCAACAAGGCCTGGTCGGACGAGATGCGTGAGCGCAAGAAGGACTATTTTGCGCGGCAGACGGTCGGACAGAATCCGGAAGTGATGTGGATTGGCGGATCCGACAGTCGGGTATTTCCGCACCAGATCACGCAGACCCGACCGGGTGAATTGTTCATCCATCGCAATCTCGCCAACTTGGTCTACTCCGATGATGACAATCTGATGGCCGACTTGCAGCATGCGGTCGACGATCTGAAGGTCGCGCACATCATCCTGTGCGGCATATACGGTTGCAACGGCATGGGTGCCGTATTGAATGGCGACGCGACCGGTCACATGCATTCCTGGCTACGCGCTTTGCGGGAGGTCTACGAAGAAAACCGTCTGGAAATCGATTCGATTGAAGATCCCCTGGATCGGCAGAACCGCTTGGCCGAACTCAACGTCCGTGAACAGCTTCGCCGACTGTCGCAGCTCGACATTGTGCGCGCTGCCTTGGAACGCGGGCAGGACCTGACCTTGCATGGCTGGATCTACGATTTGAGCAACGGCAGGCTGACCGAATTGTTCGAAGTCGAACCAGTCAGCGAAACGTCGGGCTTTGCTATGCCTCTGCAGGATGTTCCGCAGATGGAAGACCATCTCGCCGTTGCAGAGTAATCGAATGCATATTGTGGTAGCGAACAGGCCCTGCGCGCCTCTCGCTACCACACCTAACGTCGCGGTCAGGCAATCGCACCCAGTTCCTTCTGAAGCTCGGACAACCACGGTGCATAGGGCTTCCATGCCCCTTGCCCGGACCGGTTGAGCGGACGTCGAACCTGTTCGGAACTTGCCGTCCGTACCGCCCGCTCAGTTCGGTGGAAATTGAGGCAGGATTCTTCGAACGGAAGGCCGATATGATCCAGCATGCGCCGGGTCTGGCCTTCCAGATCATTGAGCACATCCTCGTGGTTCACTCGGAGGACCCGACCGGGAAGCACACTATCCCAATGGTCCATCAGACCGACATAATCGCGGTAATAGCGACCGATTTCCGTCAGCCCGTACGTGAAGTCCTGCCCCTCGGCAAAAAGCTGTTTGAAGCCCGAGAAGCAGCAATCCATCGCATTGCGCCGCGCATCGATAATGGTCGCGTTGGGCAGGATTAGGTGGATCAATCCGATGTGGCGGAAGTTGTTCGGCATCTTGTCGATGAAGAACGGCGCACCCTGTCGGTGAATGCGAGTATCCTCGATGAAGCGATCACCCATTTCAGCAAATTGATCCGCGTTCAGATCGTGGAGCACGTCAGGATAACGGCTCTTGCCGGCCTTCCGCCCCCGCAATTTATGCGCGAGCGCGAGGATGTTCGGCAGTTCCAGCGTCCCATCGATCTGTGAGTGACTGGCAAGGATCTGTTCGAGAAGTGTCGATCCGGCGCGCGGCAGGCCGAGGATGAAGATCGGGTCCCACACACGGCTACCCACATTCGCCTTGCTCTCGAATAATTCAGATGTGCAGACTCTCTTCTGCGCGTCCATTTCAGCAGTCATCCGGTCGGCATCATAACCGGTTTGACGGCGCTTCAGATCATTGCCAAGTTCATAAAAGCGGAATGACTGGGCATGTTCGGCGCGGTCTTCGAAGGCCTTGCCGAGCGCGAAAGCAAGGTGAACCCGGTCCATGAAGCCGATGTCCGTGCGCGCTGCCTGCACTTGCATGGCGGCAAGCTCTGCTTCGGTAAAACGATAGGTCTTGAGATTGGCCAGCGCGTAATACGCATCACCATGGCCGGGCCGCGCAGCGATCGCGGCGCGATAGGACGCCACAGCGCGTTCCTGATCCCCGACCGTCTTCAGCGCATGGCCGCGCGACGTCAGCGTCGCCGGATCGCCGGGCAGGCGCGCCAGTACACTATCGAAAAGTTCGAAGGCCCGGTCGTAATTTCCGGTCTGCATGCTTTCGATCGCCAGGTGGGACTGAAACAGCGGGCTGTCAGGATCTCGCTTATACAGCGCCTCTGCTTGTTCACATGAGCGAGCGAACTTTTGTCGCTTGCGAAGCACGTCGATATAATCGAGCCGAACCTGAATATTATCGGGTTCGAATGCCGCGGCGCTCTCCAGCAAGAATTCCGCATCATCAAGTATGCCCAGCCTCAGGCCGATCTGAGCCAGCAACCGCATCGCTTCGACATGCTTGGGATTGCGGCGCAGAAAGTGTCGGCAAATTTCTTCTGCCCGCAGTGGTCGGCCTTCATGGAGATGATGCGTCACCGCAATCAGTTCTTTAGGCAAGGCCAGGAGACGCCGTTCCTGATTGCGCGCAGTTGTCGCTTCGCCCATTCGACCAGCCGCTTCGAGTAATTCCGCCTGTGCACGCCAGCTTGCCGCGAGCGCGGGATTGAACCGGACTGCGCGGCCATAAGCTTCAATTGCTTGCTCCGTGTCGCCCGTCGCACGCGCCAGGTGGCCGGCCTCCTGCCAGGCGCGTCCATATTCGGGGATCTGGGAGTGCAGGCGGTCCAGATAATCCTGCGCATCCTGATGGCGTGCCAGATAACGGTTTGCGACCGCCGCGATATAGAGCGCCTCGGCATCATTCGGGACATCGGCCAGGATGGCCTCGGCAAGTGCCAACCCCCGCTCGAAGGCGTTGGCCTGCAACGCCTCCTGCGCGTCCTTCAGCGTTTGGTCACGCCGATCCATCCTGTCTCCTCGTTACTTCTTGTACAAATGGCGGAGGCGAGCCTCAAGCTGCGCCCCCGCCATAAATACGACCGTTGTTCTGGGTCAGTAGCTGAAGGTGGCTTTCGCGCCCACCGTCAGCGGCCGATTGGTTACGATGCGCGCGCGATCGTAATAAAAATCGCCCGCAATTTGAGCCCGCTCGTCAAACAGGTTTGCCCCGTAAACCTCGAACCGCCACTGATCGTAGGATACGCCCGCCGACAGATCGACCACGGTGTAGCTGTCGAGCTCCAACCGATTGATGGAGATAATGTCGGTGAACTTGGAGGCTGAATGCGAAATGGACGGCTGGATAAACGCGCCCAGTTCGTCGGTCAGATCCCACTCATAGCGCACCCGCAGATTACCCTGAAAGGACGGGGCATAGGCAAGATCGGATCCGACCTGCACGTCGTCCGTCGGGGTCACGACCTCGGTAATCTCGGTATCGAGCAATGACACCGCACCGGAAAGCGTCAGACCGGGCGCTGCGTAAGGCGCGAAGGTGAAATCGGCTTCGAAACCCTTGATCTCTGCATTCGCCGCATTGTCCGAAAAGAACAGATTGGTGATGCTGGGATCAAAGATGGTCGTCTGCAGATTGCTGATGTCGACGTAGAACAGGCTGCCGTTGATGCGCAGCTGACGATCGAACAGTTCGGTTTTCGCGCCGATCTCGTAGTTCTTCACCTCGTCCGATTCCAGCTCGAACGGAACCGTGAAGCCGTCGGGTCCTTGCGCTCCACCGGGACGATTGAGCAGGCCGGGACGGAAGCCTTCCGAATATGTCGCATAGAACAGCAGATCTTCCGTCGGGGTGAAATTGACAGTCCCCTTGAAGATCACGCCCTCGGTCTTCGCCTTGTCGGGCGCTCGGATCGCGTTGAACACCTGTTGTGCCTGAGCAGCAGTAAGTCCTGCTGCCTGTATGTCCTCAAGGCTATCATCGCGTCCGAAGGTCTGACGCAGATCGGCATCGCACGACCCGATGAAGGAATATTGCCCATCGCCATCATAGAGATCCGACAGGTTGGTGCCAAAGGCGTTCGCATCCTGCGCGGCGCCCGCATTGCAGAAGGAACTGTTGGCTGTGCCTTCGAAATCGACCTCGACGTTGTAATACCGAGCGCCGCCGGTGATCGACAGCAAATCGGGAACGAGGTCGAAGGTTGCTTCCCCGAAAATGCCGAACTGCTGATCGGTCCGCTTCACGTCGTTACGGAAGATGACGCCATACGGAAACGGCCCGGCATCGCTGGCGTAGGCTCCAGGGAAAGGGAAGTTCGGCGCAAACCCGCCGAACGGCTGGGCCAGTTCGCTACCCGGATAGGTATAGTCGTTGCGCTCCTTGAGCACGAGGTCGGAATAGAACCCCCCTGCAGTCACACGGAAGCGATTTTCCTCCGGCGTGCTGAGCCGCAATTCCTGCGTGAACACCTGAAGATTGCTATCCGAGGTGACATAGAGGTTGGGCGCCTGGCATGTCCCGCTCGGTGCCGCGTCGCCGGGATAGCTGACCGACCCATCGCAGATGTAATATGGAAGGTACTGGCCGGCGAAAAGATAATCCGAGTAGTCGATCCGCTGCTCGGTTTCGCGTTCCGTGTAGGCACCGTTGTAAATCACATCGAGCATGCCCAGACGGCCTTCGACGCTCCAGGCAGTGTTGGAGAAATCGTCCTCCAGCCGGTCGTCTTCAAAGCGCTGGATCTCAAGATCATCGAGATCGAGTTCCGGATCGGCGAAGAATACTCCGTCGCTCTCCAGACTTTGGCGGCTGTGCGCTACGGTGATCCGCCAGTCCGGCGATACCTCGTAAAGGGCCGAGACGCGGAAGCCTGAATATTGGGTGTCGTTGAAGTCATTCTCGACCAGCCCGGCATTATTCGCCTCGATGAAGTTAACGCCCGACAGGTCATCGCCCGATTGAAAGCCGGCACGATTGGGTGCCACGGGCACACCGTTGTCGCGCACCGTTCCGGCTGGGCGGAAGCGCGCGCTTTCGCTTGCGTCGCGGGTGCCTGCGACATTGTCGATGTAGCCGCCCTGATCATCGAGATATACGACGCCGCGCACGGCGAGATTGTCGGTCACCGGCACATTGAGCATGGCTTCGGCCTTGTAGCTCGCCTCGCCTCCCTTGGTGAAGGACGTGCCGACACTGACCCGGGTGTCAAAGCCCGACAGATCGGGTTTGTTGGTGATGAGCCGCACGACACCAGCCTGCGAACTCGCTCCGAACAAGGTGCCCTGAGGCCCGGAAAGAACTTCGATCCGTTCGAGGTCGGCGGCATAAACGTCGAGATTACGACCCGGCTGTGCCAGCGGCTGCTCGTCGAGATAAAGCGAAACGTTGGGAGCAAGACCCGCGACGCCTGCCGTCGTGAGGTTTGGCGTGGTCGACGCAAGGCCGCGAATATAGATCGTGCTCTGGCCGGGGCTGCCACCGCCAGCAGTCACTGTGGGCAACTGCTGCAGATAATCGTCGAAGGTCGCGATGTTCAGCTGGTCGAGCTGTTCCTGACCCAGGGCCTGAACCGAAACCGGTACGTCCTGCAGATCTTCGCTGCGACGCTGGGCGGTGACAACGATGGTTGTGACGCCGCCTTGGCGCGGCTGCCTCTCAGCGCCGGTCCGGCTCTCGGGCTGCGTGGCGGTTCCCGAAGTAGTGGAACTCTGCGCGTGCGCATGTGTGGGTGAAAGAAGTGCAATCGCAAGCGCACCGAATGATATGCCTTGTGCGGTTTTAAATAGGATAATGGCCCCCTTGAAGATGTCATGCGTGAAGTCGATCATCCAGCGCGACAAGTCGGCCAGGTATCGACGATGATGGATGTTGTGTGGGGGCGACCTACGGAAGCTGGTCCCGTTCGGCCACCGAAGTGCCCCTATTTCCCGGGATTGGCCGATGGCTGTTGCTGCAATGCAACAATTAATCCCGCCACCCGGCAGTGCCGGTCACTTAGTTGTGCTGTTGATCACTTCTTGTCCGCTGCGACCCCGACCGCCGTCGTGGGCACGCCCTGATGTTTACGGATCAAGTCGTAACAGATCGCCTTCACGATCGAAATCGCCATCAAGGCGACGACGAACGAGAATGGGAGTGCGCCAATGATCATCGTGATCCGGATCGCCTCGATTCCCCCAAGAACCAGCATGCTGCCGACTACTGCGGCGAGAGCGGCCCCCCAGAACAGGATGTGCTTTCGATGTTCGCCTTCCGTGTCGCCTGCTCCGTTGATCGTATTTACGATCAGGATCGCGCTGTCGGTGGAGGTCACCAGATAAGTCATCAGAAGCACCACGATCATGCCCGAGACGGCAAACGCCGTTCCAGGATCTAGGATGACGGCCAAGGTCGCATAAAGCTGGTCGGCCATCGTGGCATTCACAATGGTGCCACCTGCACTTCCATTGAGTTCAAGGGCGATCGCGGTGCCGCCAAGCAATGTCATCCAGATGAAGCATACCAAAGATGGGACGAGAACCACGCCGAAGATATACTCGCGGATCGTCCGCCCTCTTGAAATGCGGGCGATGAACATGCCGACAAAAGGGGAGAACGCGATCCACCACGCCCAGTAGAACACCGACCAGTCCAGCTGCCACGCTACCAATTGCTCTCCTACGGGACCCTCATCGGAAAACAGGGTGAGCGACAGGGGAATGAAATGCCCGATATAATCCGCGATTCCCTGACCCAGCAGTTTCAGGGCGAATAGGCCAGCGCCCATGATCGCAAACAGCAAGAGCAGCAGAAAGGAAAGGCCAAGATTGAGGTTGGAAAGCCACTTGATACCCTTTCCCACGCCCGACAGCGCACTGAGGGTAGAGGCACCGACCAGAATGGCCAGGGCAAGCGCAATGGCAGGAAGGGAAGAGGACCCATCCGGATTGAGCAGCCAATCACCCAGGCCAACGCGCGAAAGACCGACAACGAATTGTTCTACGCCGAGGCCCATGGTCACTGCAACGCCGAGTATGGTTGCCACGACCGCGACGACATCGACCACGTGGCCGCCAAATCCGGACATGGTCTTTCCGAACAGAGGAACCAGAGCGGACCGGATCGTCAGCGGAAGATCACGCCTGTACGCAACGTAGCCGATCGCCAGCCCCACAAGGGCATATGTTCCCCAGGCCGCGAAGCCCCAGTGGAGGAACGTATAGACAAATGCAGGCCGCACCGCGTCCCAGGATTGCGCCTGGACCGCGCCGCGGATGATGTCTGGATTTTCAGAAAAATGGGAGAGTGGCTCACCCGTCGAATAAGTGAGCAGCCCGATACCGATGCCCGCACCGAATAGCATGGCAAACCACGAAAGACGTGAGAACTCAGGCTTTTCTCCGGCATATCCTATCCTGAGGCTGCCGGTTTGCGGGAAAATTGCCAGGATGGCACAGATCGCTATGAGCGCCGCCACAAGATAGACATACCAGCCGGCGAAGGACGATATGATCGTTGAATTGGCCGCCGACAGGGTCTCGTTGGCGCTGACTGGGAAGAAGATCGCCCACAGGATGATGAGCGTGACTATGATCTTCGCTGGGATTGTCACCTGACGGCTGAAGCCATCGTAAAAGCCGCGATCGGCCGTGCTGATCGGCAGTTCGACCAATGGCGGGGCTATCCCCTTGGGGTCATCGGATGACATGGTTCTCTCGCTGACTTGGCTGTCCCAAGGTTCGGCGAACAGTGGGTAAGGATGCTGGCATCATACGGACGATCGTCAAGAGATCAAATGGCACTGCCATCTTAAGCACGGCGCTATTGTCCCAGCGCACATTGGAACAGGCCCCCGATGTCAGGCCGCGGTACGCGGCGTCTATTGCTGCAGGTAAAACATCGACCGCCTTGCCCAGCCCGCACAAAGCACCCAGCATTCTCACCGGCGCGCACTAGGCAAAGGTTGGATTTTTCAAGCTTTTCTCAATCTTTCCATATTAACGCGATGCTCCAGTCCCACTTAACCACGCCTCGAGAAGCCTCGCCCAAGCAATGGTCGCAATCCTGATCACTCTCGCTGTCGCCGGCATGGTGGGCATAGCGCTGGCCGTTTGGCTCAGGCCGCAACTCAGCCATCTGCGCGGCTCCATGGAGCGTGCTGAAGGACTGATCGGAATAAAGCACACCGGCGGATTTCTGGCCCGGGCGTCACAAATAATCGTGGCAATGGAGCAGGCGCTCCAAAGCTCAGCGCCGCGTGCACAATCTCACGCGATTTCGGGTTTGCCGACGCGCGAACCCTTGATTGCGCGGATGAAGAGCGATCGAAAGGGCACGCTCGGCATTCTGGCGTTGAAAGACTATGATCGCTTGTGCGCCTTCGACCCGGAATCGGCAGAGCGCTTGTTGCTGATAATGGTCGAGCGTTTGACGGCAATGGTGCCAAGGGACCAGCTCGTCGCACAGCTTGATCGCTCCCATCTGGCTATCTGGATTGGGCCGGACATGGAGTTGGCGTCGGCGACTACCGAGGTGGAAGCACTCGCCTATTCATTGGGCGATCGCTGGTGTGACGGCGAAAGAGAAATTTTTCCCGAAATCGCATTCCGCACCGGAGAGTTCACGTCCGACAGCGGAGCTCCCGAAGCCTTGCTGTCGCAAACCCTGTCATCATTCTCGGTTCCACTGATCACCGACGTGCGGGAAATCGTATCGAGCATCGATCCTGCGATCCAGTCGCGCGAGCGCTTCCAGATAGAACAGGATCTGCGTCAGGCTGTCGGACGGGACGAACTGCGCATGCAGTTTCAACCTCTGATAGACGCGTCGACAGGGCGGGTGTCGGGGGCAGAGGCACTGCTCCGTTGGCACCATCCCACGCGAGGACTGATCCCGCCGACCCGTTTTATTCCGATCATGGAAGCTTCCGATCTGTCGCCTGAAATTGGCCTTTGGGCTCTTAACCGGGCGGCGCGAGAGGTACGCCAATGGCGCGACGGTGGACATGATCTACGTGTTGCGGTCAACGTGTCCGGTAGACAGTTGGATGGCGCCGACCTGCCGCTCATGATCGAACGGACACTGGCGCGACATGATCTCGGTGGGGAAGCTCTGGAGATCGAACTGACAGAAACGGTTGCCCTTGCCGAAGGTGATTGCGCCGCGCGCCTTAGCGACGCTCTGCGGTCGCGGGGCATCCGGATCGCAATCGACGATTTCGGCACCGGTTATTCCAGTTTCGCGGCGCTCAATGCCATCGCCTTCGACAAGATAAAGATCGACCGGGCATTCGTAACTGACGTTCATGCCCGACGCGAAAGCCAGGCGATCTGTTCCAGCATTCTTACGCTTGGCCGGGGGCTTGGCATTAACGTATTGGCCGAAGGCGTCGAAACAGCCGAAGAATTCTTATGGCTGCGCGATCATGGATGTCGTTTCTTCCAGGGTTTCTATTTCGCCCGGCCGCTTTCGGGCGAGGACTTCCTGACTTTTGTCAAAGACGAACAGACGCTCAACAGATTGTTGCAGGCGGACACACAACTTATTTCTGAGAGGATGCGGGCATGACGACCCTTTTGCGGAGCGTGAACGTAGGCATGGGCCTGCTTGGTGTTCTGGTGCTGAGCGCATGCTCGTCCGGACCAAAGAGCATAGCGCCTGCTTCGGCCATACAGCAGGTCTATCCTGATGAGGTCGAAGAAATTGCAGCTTTGCTTGACCGGGGAGAGGTTCGATCCGCGGAGAAAAGACTCCGGAAAGGTTTGGACCGGGATCCCATGAACCCTTCCCTGCAAGTCCTTCTACAGGGGATCGAAGGTGACGCCCGAACCGATCTGGGACCGAAAAACTTCAGCTACACTGTCCGCTCTGGCGAAACGATGACGGAATTGGCTGAACGCTTTCTTGGCAACCGCCTCAAGTCCTATCAGCTGGCGAAATATAACGGTATCGATGTGCCGGACGCATTGGAAGTCGGGCGCGAACTTCTGATACCCGGACAGTCACCCAATGCAGCGAGCACCCCTCGATCGACACAAACGGCGGAAAAAGCCGCACCTGCTCGCCCAAAAACGGAAGTGGCAAAGCCAGCTAAGCCGGCAGCCGCCCCTGCGCCACGCAAGACTGTCGATCATGCTGCTGTCCGTCGTGCGCGCTCCGCGGGGCTTGTTGCCCTCAATCAGGGCAATGTGAAACAAGCGGTTGCGCTGCTCCGCCGCGCAGCTGCGCTCGCCCCAGACAACAAGGCAATTGCAGCTGATCTGCGCCGGGCGGAGCAGATTGCCGCAACTGTCAGGGCACGACAGTAATTGGTTGATAAGACTTTTACTTTAATGCCGCGTCACCTGCCGATTGGACTATCGAGCTGGAAGGGACGCGCACAGTATGATCGAACGGCTCGACCGTTACAGGATAGAGGGCAAGCTTGGCGAAGGCGCCATGGCGGACGTTTACCGTGCGCACGATCCGGAAATCGGTCGTACGGTTGCCATCAAGGTTCTCAAACCCGAATTCGCCAGCAATGCAGACATTGGTAGTCGTTTCCTGCGCGAAGCGCGGGCCGCAGGTGCCCTGAGCCACGCCAACATCGCGACGATCTATGACGTGGGCGAGGCCGACGGAATTGCCTACATCGCGATGGAGTTGGTGGACGGACGCCCGCTCGACCGTTGGATTGCGGCCAATGGCAGGATTCCGCACGAACGAACGGTCCACCTAGCACTGCAACTCGCCCAGGCTCTCGGCTATGCGCATAGCATGGGGATCGTGCATCGCGACGTGAAGCCATCCAACATTTTGATCTCCGAAGACGGGAAGACCGTGAAACTGCTCGACTTCGGGGTAGCGAGAATGGGCGACGCTGATCCTTCCGCGCTTGAGAGGACGCAGGTGGGCCAGCTTGTTGGCACACCGCGCTACATGAGCCCCGAACAGGCGCTCGGTCTGCCGGTGGACGCCCGTTCCGACCTCTTTTCGCTCGGGGCGGTTTTCTACGAAATGACGACCGGAAAACCAGCTTTCCCCGGCGGAGAACTGGCAGTGCTCGCAATCCAGATTGCTCAGGGCAAAGTCACGCCGATCGGAGAGGTCACCACTGATTGCCCACCTGGATTTCGCGCGATCATAGACAGACTTCTCGCGAAAAAACCCGAGCAACGTTATGCGGATGGCACTGCCCTCGCCCAAGTGCTCGAACGCGAAGTGAACGACGCACGCGAGGGAGGCGCAGTTTCGCGAGGCCTTTCTTTGCGGTTCAAAGTTCCAATCGCGCTTTTTCTGGTCACGGCCCTCGCCTTGGCGGCTTGCGTCAGCGTCATTCTTCACCGCCAGCAGCAAGCACTCGAAACGATGGCGGCAGCGACCGGCAACAGCATTGCAGCCTTCATTACCGGCAATGCGGCCGTCACGATTGCAGAGAACGCCGGAATGCCGTCTGCGCAACAGGACTGGACGGCTCTTCAGGCGTTCGTCACAACTGCCGCGCAAGACGACGCCATGCGCGGGATTGTCGTCGCCGACGCAGATGGCACCATACGGGCGTCCAGCAACCCGCGACTCATCGGCAGGCGCTATCAGAGTCATGACACCGAGAGCGCGATCCTGGAACAGCCGGATCGGCGCGTTACGAATGTGTCCGACGCGGATGGCGGTGGCATGCGCTTTGTTCATCCGGTGAACTATGCCGGGGTCCGGTTCGGAACAGTAGATCTGGTGCTGAAACGCGACGCGCTTAATGCGGCCCTTTCTACATCGAAAGCTCTGTTTGCAGGGCTTTCGGCCGCTGTCATGGCCGTAGTCCTGCTCATTGGATATCTAAGCGGCGCGTTTGTAGCGCGTCCACTGCGTCGCCTGCGAAAGGCGCTGGACGAAATGACGGCGGGCGATCTCACCACTCGCATTTCACATCAGCGCCGGGACGAGGTGGGCGAGGCTTTCGATGCCTTCAACCGCGCAGCATCCACCGCTGAGGTGCGCAGTGCCAGCACCCCGAAACCGGCCGATACCGCGGTTCTTGCTACCCGGATCGCGGCGTAGGAGCATCGCAATGTACATGCTTCAACTGTTCGATATCGACGACGCAGTCCAGCCGATCGACGCACGGCTGTTTGCTACGGGGAACCTCACTATCGGACGCGACGCTGCTGCCGACTGGAGCATTGCAGACCCCAATTGCGAAGTGTCACGCAATCATTGCGAACTTCGGATCTCGGACAATGGCCTGTCGCTCCATGTCAGCGGAGCGAACGGCGTTTATGACGACTTCAGCGGCGCCCGTTATCCGGACGACGCCGAATTCGTGCTCTCTCTGCCGGCAACATTGAGGCTGGGACGGTTCCGCATCGTCATCGCTCCTGCGCCCCTTGCCGCATCGCCTTCCGGCGCAGCAGATCGCACGATGGTTCTTACTCCTCCGCTTGGCACATCGACCGACGTTCCCAGCGAATGGGACGAACCGACAAATCAATCGACACCTGCCAGCGGAACGCTTCTGGAAGCTTTCTGTCAGGGGGCCCAACTCGATGCGTCGCTGTTGTCCAGCGAAGACCCCGATGAGATCATGCGCCGCGCGGGCGCTCTTTACCGCCAGATGGTCCTTGGAATTGGCGATCTTATGTCCGAACGCAATGCCGCGCGGCAAAGATACAGCCTCAACCGGACAACCATGTCGGGCCAGGACAACAATCCTTTCAAATGGGCACCGTCCCAAAGGCTCGCCGTCGACCTCCTGCTTGCAGAATCAACCGGCTTCATGTCCGGTCCTACAGCGCTCCAAGCTTCGTTTCGCGACGTCAAACGGCATCTCGTCGCTACCTTTGCAGGCATGCGCGGCAGCCTGCGCGCAGCGATCAACCATTTGAACCCGGATCGGCTGGACGGGTCCGGTTCTCGGCGCAAGACGTTGCTTCAGACGCGCTCTCAGTCAGCCTTGGAACAACTACGCGAGCGTCATGCCGAACTTTGTTCCGAGATTGCGGACGGTGTGCCGGGCGCGCTCGACCGCGCCTTTGTGGTGGCCTACGACGAAGCGGAAACGGTTGCTGATAAATGCGACTGAGCAGGTTCTTCCGGCATCGGAAAGAGAGCGATCCGCTGGCTTCGTCGGATATTCAATCCGTAAGCCGCAGCCATGTCGGACGCTTCCGCACTCTTAACGAGGACCGCCTCCTTGATCGTCCGGATTCCCGGTTATGGGCAATCGCCGACGGCATGGGCGGTCATGTTAACGGCAGCCTCGCTGCAGAAACCGTCATTGCCCATCTTGGAGGTTTGCCCCTGGTACAGGAACCGGCGGCCATTCGCGCTGCCATCGAAGCGGCGAATGGCTCGATCCTTGAACAGGCTGGCGGAAAAAGCGGGACGACAATCGTCGCACTGAAAATATTTGATGACTGCGCGCGCATCTGGTGGGCCGGCGACAGTCGCGCCTATCGTTTGAGAGACGGGAAAGTGGACCTTCTCACCCGAGACCATAGCCTTGTACAGGAACTGGTCGAAGTGGGCGAAATAGCCGCCGACGAAGCGGCAGGACACCCTCGGGCCAATGTCATCACCCGAGCGCTCGGCATTGCCAGCAGTATTGATCTCGACGTGCGGGAGATCGAAGTGAGTGCGGGCGACCTGTTGCTTTTGTGCTCTGACGGCCTTTCCCGCTCGTTTGTCAGTGACGATCTTCGCAACGAGGAGCCGATCGATGCCATGGCTGATCGATTGCTCAGGAATGCACTCGAGCGAGACGGGCGCGACAACATCTCCTTCGTGCTCGTAAAAGCGTAAGCGTTCTCGATATCACCGACGTTGCGAAATCAACGAGGGAAATGCGTCAAAATCCCCGGACAGCTCACAGCAGGAACCACATACCTCCCAGCAAAACGACCGAACCGGTTCCCATCAGACTGGCGACCAGCCGCAGGTTCATCCGCTTCAGGGGTTGGACAGAATGAGCGTCCAGCCGCTCGAGAACGCTGCAGGAATTACGCTCCGCGAGGTAGAATATCACCATCCCAGACAGGATGAAGCAGGATGCGATTGCCTTGGGCAACCAAAAGGGTTCCATCTTTCCAAACAAGGCATTGAATCCCAAGCCGATGCCAACCGCTGCAAGACCTGTTCGCATCCAGCCCGCAAATGTTCTTTCATTCGCTAGCACGGTGCGGTCCTCAGCCAGATCGGTACGCTCTCCGGCAAGCTCGGCGGTGTCGCTCGATTTCGTCATATGCCTTCAGTGCCACGTCAGCCGCCGCCTTGCGCACAACATAAGTTGCGCCTCCTTTCGAGACGTATGTCTCGGTGTTCTCATGATAATTCCACATGATCTTTGTTGTGTGAAGGAACTCAATGGAGGCGATATTCGCTCAGTCGCTACTATCGGCGCAATCAGTATTTTGAACCAGTAAGTGCGGCATCATATGCCAGGTTCGTGAGAAGCCATGTCCTAATAGCAAAGGGTACTGCTTGAATGTTCACGCAATTGCAGACGCCCCTTCCGGTTCATGTGATCGGCAAAGGCGCGGGGCTGGCCTTCGCAGTGATCGATTATGGCGCGGAGCATAATCTGATATGGGTGACTGCGCTGGATGACGGCGGCGAAATCTGGTGTGCACCCAACCCGAAGGTGCGGGTCGCGGAGAACTGGTCGCTCGGTCGTAGCAGGGACTCGATAGCTGGCGCCGACAGTCTTGCTGCCCCGGAGGATGATACCCCTTGAACCAGAAACCGATTGCCTTCTTCGCCCATCATCAGGGCCGGGGCCACGCCAACCGGATAATGGCAATCTCCAAACACATTCCTCCCGAAAGACCTATCACCATTTTGACTGCGAAGCCGGAGCAGTTTGAAAGCCTACCTCGCGAGGCTGAGCTCGTCCGGCTCCCGGACATGATCGGCGCGCCATCGCGATCCAAAGCCTTGCACGACCAGGCGACACCATCCGTTCTGCATTGCGTTCCGCTAGGCGTAGACGAGATGCGCGATCATATGGGCATTATCGCCCAAACCTTACGGGCCATCGATCCGGCCCTTTTCGTCATCGATGTGTCCGCGGAAATCGCGCTTCTTTCGCGCATCATGAGCGTACCAGCCGTCACGATCCGCATGCATGGCGATCGGTCAGACATTGGGCATCTCGCTGGATACGAAGCCTGTGTGGGCATGCTCGCGCCGTTCGACGACGCCATCGAACAGGATAGCTACCCTGACTGGGCTCGCTCGCGCACCTTTTACACTGGCGGTCTCTGCACCACGAAAGATCCAATCCTCACGCGAGACGAAGCCCGCAAACTACTGGACCTGCCGCTCGACAAGCCCATTACGTTGGTGATCGCAGGCGGCGGTGGATCGGGTACTCCATACGCTCCGTTAACCGTGGCTGCCCGGGCAGAACCCAAGGGTCTGTGGCTCGTTGCAGGCCCCGTCCACCGCGAAGGACATGAAACGGATTTCGGCAACCTGCGCGAACTCGGATGGATCGATAATCTGACGGAGTTTCTGTGTGCGGCAGACCGGGTCGTTGCATCGGCCGGCGACAATACGGTCCATGAGATCGCGAGAGCGGCCAAGCCTTTACTCTGCATTCCAGAGTGGCGATACTTCGATGAACAACAGGCCAAGGCTGCCGAGTTGGCTCGAGTAGGTGCCGCCATCCATCTCAATACCTGGCCAGCTTCGATACCAGACTGGCAACGGGCGCTCGCTGACACGGACGGGCTAGATGTTTCGAGGCTTGCGACCCTTCATGACGAGGAGGCTGCGCAAAAGGCGGCGCAATGGCTGGAAAGCGAAGCGCGCCGTTTATGGGCTAACTGAAACGGACTTCCGGACCCTGCGTTGTCTTGGCAATCTCTGACGCCGTTGGATGGCGGATCACGGTCAGCTTATCCGCATCACGCTCTATCAATCCGCGACGTGCGAAATCGTCCAGCCAGTAATCCATGCACCACTCATGCCAGCAATCGTGGAAAAGCCTCGCATTGCGGACAATGCTCTCGAAATGCTGGAGAGGCGGTTTGTTGATTGTGTGATGCTGGTGGTAACATACCGTGCCTCCCAGCCAGTAAAGTTCGGCTCCGGCTCTTTCGAGGCGGCGACCGAAATCCGTTTCTTCCGCGCCATAGCCGACGTATCGTTCATCCATGCCTCCTGCGCTGTCCCACGTCTTTCCTGTAAGGATGAAGGCAAGACCCCAGATTTCACCAAAATCCTGAATGGCCCTGGTTGCGCACATGGAAAGGTCGGGCTTCGCCGGGTGGCGCTTGCCTGCCCATTCGAGTTTGGTGACATCAGGCGCGCGCTGCGTGTGGTCCAGCCAGCCGTCCGGATTGCCTGGCAGGTAGCGGACCTCGGGCAGAAAGACGCCATCGGGAAGTTGGTCGACGGCTTCGATCGCGCGTTTCACAAAGTTTCGATCAGGGATGCAATCGACATCTAGAAAGGCCAGAATTTCTCCTTCCGCCTGATCGGCCGCGTGGTTTCGCGCTTTGGCCAGCGGGAGGGCATCGCCATCGATTTGCACCAGACGAATAGGGAAAGGACAGTCTGGAGGAACTCGAGGTGCTACGTCCTGCATGAAAGCGACGACCAGTTCGTCCGGCATTCTCGCCTGCGCGCATAGCCCGGCAATCAGATGATCCAGATGCACTTGGCGACCCCGCACCAGCGTGAGCACAGATACCGAGCGGTACGTCATTGCCAGTGCCCGGCCTCGCTGTAGTGGCGGACCCCCTCGAGCACTCCCCCAGCGTGGGTAGCAGATGCCATATAGGCATGGGAGAGCGCGGGATCATCGCCGAGGCCGTCACTCCAGTTGCCGACGATGATGGGATGAGGACATGCGCGGAGCATGGCCCGGTCGTTCCCGCTGTCGCCTGCCACGACTACTTGCGATTGCGTCATGCCTAGCGCATCCGCAACATGCAGAACGGCGGCGTGTTTTCCGACGCCTCTAGCCAAGACATCCAGATATCGGCCATGACTGGCGACGATCTCGATATCCAAACCGGCGTCGTGCATGGTTCGGCGGATTTCTTCCGGATCGTGATCGTCGAGGAAGTAACTCGCCTTGCCCTTGCGTTGTTCGAGTGGCGCCTGGGGGCGAAGGCCCAGGTCTTTGGCCAAGCATTCTATTGCTTCACCTCGCCAATCCCGCGCCACGTACTTTGCCCATGCGCTGTCTTCCGCATAGCTTCGCGTCGCGGGATCATACCAATGAATTTGGCTGCCCACGCTGCTGATGATGACGTTCGGCGTGGGAACTCCTTCTGCTGCAAGTATGGCCTGAGCGCTGTGGAAGCTGCGCCCGGTAGCAATCCCCAACGCAATCTTGGATGAGTTCTGGATTTGCCAGTCGAGAAATTCGCGCAGTGCCGCCCGATCGCCCAGCAGGGTATTGTCGATGTCGCAGACAAGAAGCCGTCGATGCTCGCTGCTCGGCTTCTGAGGCTCGACCAGCTCGCGGATCAACTTGTGATAGATGTCCGTATGAGCTTCCCAGTCGTAGGCGGCGACTGCATCGCCTCCCGCCGATGCGTATCGAATCCATTCGCGTCGATTGGAGATAATCTCGAGACAGGCACCGGCAATCGCCGCTGGATCCTTGGGACAAACCAGAAGACCGTTCTTGCAGCGCTCCACGATATCGTTGGGCCCTCCACTATCGGTAGCAACTACCGGCAGGCGCGCAGCAGCCGCTTCGAGCAGGGTCAGACCAAATGGCTCATTCAGTGCTGGGTTTACGAAAACGCCGCCACTCTCCCGGGCAAGAGCATAATAGGCCGGGATGTCTTCGGGCTCGTGCGATTTGGGATAGGCGACCTTCCCGTACAGATCGTGCGAATCGACCGCGCGGATAAGCTCCTCGCAGATCGACCGACATTCAGGCTCGAGATCGGTAATCCTGCTCCGGCAACCGGCAACGATGACCAGGTTCGCAAGGTCTTGAAGAGACGGGTTGGACGCATATGCGTCGACAAGCCCAATCAGATTTTTCTTTCGAACCGGACGGGCGATGGCCAGAATGATGGGCTTTTTCGGATCTCGTAAAAAGCGCTCAACCTCTTGCTGCACCTTCGCATTTGGTGTCGCTCCTTCGAAGCGTTCCAATTCACAGCCAGGGGGAATGACCCGGATCCGTCCCGCAGGGATCGAACCGTAATGCGCATACTGGGCTTCAGCCTCGTCGCGCGAACTCGCGATCACGGCATCGGCGGCTTCCAGCGCCCTTTCTTCAATAGCTATTCGCCGCTCCAGCTCGTCATTGGTTCGGCCGTTGGCCTCGCGTTTGACCGCTCCCAGAGAATGTCCTGTGAAAACATAGGGAATGCCAAACACCTCCTTCGCGCGGCGAGCCAGAATGCCAGCGTCGGCGTAGTGCGCGTGGATAAGATCAGGTTTCCTACGGAGACCGCGAAGATAGGCGATGAAGGCATCGCACAGCTCGCGATGGCGATGGCGCAGGTCTTCCTTGGGAAGATAGGCTTCCTCGCCATCGGCAATCCGGACGAGACGGACCTTGCCATCATGCTCGCTCTCACCAGGTCGGAATTTATCGCCCAGTCGTGAACCCACAAATCCTCGTGTCACGAGATCGATGCGGTGAACGGAGGGATCTTTTGCGCTCGCGTCAGCAAGCTCCAGCAGATATTTGATGTGACCGCCGGTATCCGCCGTCAGCCCATAGGGAACATCCTGCAAAGTGAGACACCCTTGGAGCGCAACATGACAAATGAACATGTGAAGACCCTTTCCAAAGGGTAGGATTCACTTATACATGCTAAGTTCCTGAAATAGCAGGCAATCTATGTTAGTTCTATGCGTATAGCTCATGTCGCACCCGTGATTTATCCCGTCCCGCCGAAGACGTATGGCGGGACAGAGCGTGTCGTCGCCGATCTTGCTACGGCGCAGGCCAAAGCGGGGCATGAGGTCACCGTGTTCGCGCCTTGCGACAGTAGGCTAACGGACGTTGAAATAGTCGGGAGCTATCGCTCTGCCTCCGCATCTTCCGACACATATGGAAAATTGACGCCGGGCTTTCCGGCAGAATTGGAGGCGGAACAACTCGCCGATCTCGTAACGCGCGCTGCGCAGTTCGACGTCGTACACCTCCACGGCTCGGCTCATGCGAGCGGAGTATGTGCTGCGCTAGGGGTTCCGACATTTCGCACGGTTCACTGGCGAGCGGACGAACCAGATCACGTGCGACATTTTCAAAGCTTCCCGAAGGAACGGGTCATTGCAATTTCTCACCGGCAAGCCTTGGACGTGCCTCGCACCAATTTGGCAGGAGTGGTGCATCACGGCATACCGCTTGACCGTTATGCCTTCGGAGGCAGGGGCACTGACTACCTCGCCTTCCTCGGGCGAATGACTGACCAGAAACGTCCGGATCGCGCCATCGCGCTCGCCAGGCAGAGCGGTCTGACCCTAAAACTTGCGGGGCCGGTAGACCCCGGCAATCCAACATACTTCGACGACGCCGTTAAACCGCATCTTGATGCCGCTATTCAGCACGTGGGCAATGTCACGGACGACCAGAAGCAAGGCTTTCTGTCGAACGCACTTGCCTTGGTGTTCCCGATAGACTGGCCTGAACCGTTCGGCCTCGTCATGATCGAAGCCATGGCATGCGGAACTCCGGTTATCGGATGGGATGTGGGTAGTGTGCGCGAAATCGTCGATGATGGGGTAACGGGTATTATCGTCAATTCGGTTGAGGAGGCGCTCGATCGTCTTCCCGAAGTTCGCAACCTCGACCCTGCCATCATCCGCAAGACGTTCGAGCAACGGTTTTCGGCCGACAGAATGGCCCGCGAAATAACGGACCTCTACCGCCAGTTTGGCGCCTAACGGTCGTCCAGTGTATCCAGCGCCAGGTCGCCGTCGCCATACAGATAGTCTCCATCGAACTCGCCCAGCTTGTTCAATGCCGCCTCGTCTTGGATGACAATCCTGCCATCGCCCTGTGGATCGAGAATTCCGCGCTCACGAAGATTTCTGAAGCTGCGATTGGCGTGGACCGAGGTAATACCGCACGCTTCTGCATAATCGCGCTGCAACAGCGGAACCGGCAGATTGGTGCCATCAAACCGCCCGACGAACTTGAGCCGCTCGATTATCTCCGAAACCAGATGCGCGATCCGCCCCTCGGCATTGAGGCGCCCCAGACGGAATATCCATTCCCGATGCATGGCCGCGTCGAGCAAGGTCGAAAACCACATCGCCCGGGCCAGATGCGGGAAACGCTCGACCAGCCGGGCGATCGCCGTGTGCGGCACTTTAGCCAAGGTTACGGTATCGAGCGATGCCACATTGTGATCGAGCCGTTTCATGGGAAAACCGTGCAGGTCGACGAAATCGCCCGTGACGTTCAGGCCCACGAGCTGGCGTTCGCCCCGACGATCATCGATATGCCGGAGCATCGTCCCTTCGATGATATAGTAGGAATTCTCTATCCGCTCACCCCGCTCAACCAATGTCTTGCGCGGATCGAGTTTGACGACATCAACGACAGCATCCTCGAGAGCGCGCTTCTCATCCGCGCTGAGATCGTGTCGAAGCCTGCCTTTGAGGAATAGTTCGGTGCGCACGGATAGTCCCTGTTTGTTCCACGCTTCGCTATCTGCCCGACAGGCCGGTGTCAAAGCGGGAGCAACTAACTTAAGTCAGGCAAGGTAGAATTGCGCAGCACGTCAATCAACACTTCCGATAACGAAGCACGATGCGATTAGCTGACGCTGATTTCACCGCGCCAGCTTGGCGTGACCTGGCACCGGCAACATGCAGTGCCGAACAACGAGCTTGCTGAAGCCTCCTTCGGATGACCTCGGCCTAAGGTGCCTAAGCTCTCATCGCTATTTTGCGTTAGTTTCCGAAAGATGGTGCCAGAAGAGGCATCACATTCGAACTTCTTTTCCGTTTAATTTCTGATGTTTAGATATTTCGGTCAAGCTGAAAAGCCCGCAAAAGGCCCGCAAAATCCCTCTAATGTATTGGTTCGATGCCTTTTTTAGGACTCGGAATTTCAATTTCAAACTTGACCGCGGAGTAGGTCGTTATCCGCTTTGCGCTCCAATCTCCGCTATTCTACGGGCTGCGCGCTCTGCCCGGAAGCAGTCATCCGTTCGGTTTACTTTAAATCATCGATATTCGTTCCAGCTTCTCTTCTTTTTGGCCGATAGTCTGGGAGGGGAGGATTTGATGTAATTCCCTCAACCTGAATATCTTCGATTTTTTCACTGAGAGGAGCAAGTTCGCGACTAAGCTCGCGAAGGTCCGTTTCACCTTCAACCAAAGAATCTTCGACCGCCGGAATGCCACTCCTTATCTGGGAAAGTTTGTTTTCAGCGTTCTGCACCCCCTCCCTGAATTGGCGAAGGCGTCGTTGCGCGATAGCAGAAGCGCTCCGCCCTGAGATCCGCCGATCTGCATCTCGAAGATTATTTCCCCATCCACCAACCCTTTGCCCTAAGTCTAACAATCTTCCTTTTGTTGAGGCCAATCGTTCGTCCCAACCTTCGGCGTCCGATGCGAGTGCGGCCGTCGTGACTCGAAGCCGGACAAGATCGGAGGTGATCACCCGTTGCTTTTCTGGCTCCAGTCCTTCGTTCAGAGCGCGAATGCTATTTGCCACGGTCTCTACAGTGGCGGTCGCATCCCTCCCCAATAGTCCGGTTTCGTCCGCGGCGGGAATGATCTTTTTTCCTGACTTGTCGGTGTAAATGCCCTGACGACCCCGTCGGCCCTCGAGCACGAGCGCAGCCTCTCCAGTTATCAGATCCGTGCTGATTGTCGCTTCAAGGCCGTGGACTTTCGCCGCAGAAGGATCGAGAGTCAGAACAACGACCACGTTTTCCGGTTCATTTTCCGCCAGACGGACCGATGTTACCTGTCCCACAGGGACTCCCGATAGTGTTACAGTCGATCCCGACTGAAGGCCTTCCACGGAGCGATCAAACTTGATCTGATATGTTTCCTGATTTGGTCTGGGATCGATTAGCCACATCGCGAAAGCGATGGTCGTAAGCATCAGAATGCCAACGATCCACGCCACTAGGGAGAAGTTTGCGTTAGTTTCCATCTAGCACGCCGCCAGCGGTTTGTTCGTCCGGCAGAGGGCCGGTGCAATGAAAGTTCGCGTCCCGCATGCTCCATTCGGTTGTCCGCTATAGAACATGACCGAGGTTCGTCCCCTGGCGCAATCGCCACGAGCGGGGCATCCGGGCGCGTCGAATGTGTTTTGGTTTGAGATCGGCCTAGTCCCAACACGGGCGTGATGCCGCCCCGCCCGTGGCGACCGAATATTGCTATGACTTGCGCAAGCCGCGTCCGGTCACTCAAGCGCGAAGGCGTCATGTCTTCCAGGCCGCTGCTGGAGGATGTGATTTCAAGTCTCCTGGCGATGTCCGTCTGGTTCAGGGCAGGAGCTCTGATGAGCTGCGCCAACACACGCCACTGCGTACGATTGAGGCTCAGCGGCTGTGCTCGGTCATCGAATGCCTTGCGCGCGGCGCGGCTGATCTGGTCCATCATGAAGATCGCTCGATCATCGTGGGTGATGACATTGTCGAGTGCGAGAGTGCCCTCATCTTCTGGCATGAGACATTCCTATCGATCGGAGAAAAATAGTAAAGGACTTTCGCATTTTGTTTTGGCCGCTATATCGCTCGCGCAGCGGCTCAAACGATGGCGAGGAGCGAAATAATCATGGCGGACGAGACAGCAGGGGCTAGCGATGAAGGCGCACGTCCGACGGGGTTGTCCAGTCCGCGGGTCCGGCTGGGTCTGCTGATCGCCGGCATTCTGGTCCTGCTCGCCGGGAGCTACTGGTATTACAATCATCAGACGTACGGCAGATTCCAGCAGTCCACCGACAACGCTTATATTGCCGCCGACAGCGTCATCATCTCCCCCAAAATTGCGGGCTACGTCGAGCGCGTATTAGTGACGGAGAATCAAACGGTCGCGTCGGGCGATGCACTTGTCCAGCTGGACGTGCGAGATTATCGTGCCCAAACGAACCAGGTCGAAGCCCAGATCGCCGCGTCGCTCGCCGGAGCAGATACGGTACGCGCCCAGCAACAAGAGCAGGACGCGGCAATTGCCCAGGCCCGTGCACAGCTCGCAGCAGCATCTGCACAGGCTGGTCTCGCTGCTGAGCAGGTTGTCCGGTACCGCCCCCTTGCCGCTTCGGGAGCGGAGCCGCGCGAGAGGCTCGATCAGCTGGAGGCCCAGGCCAGAGAAGCGCAGGCTCAAGTCGCGGCAGCGCGCGCCGCGCTCACGGCGGCACAGCGCCGACAGAACACGCTTAGCGAGCAGATAGACCAGGCCAATTCGCAAGCCAACGCCGCTCGTGCGCAACTCGAGGCCGCCCGTCTGAACCTGTCATCGACCACGCTCCAGGCCAGTATTTCCGGGCGGGTGGGTGACCTCACGGTCCGACCTGGACAATTTGTCCAGCCTGGCCAACGCCTTATGAGCCTCGTACCGACCGACCGCCTCTACGTGACAGCAAATTTCAAGGAAACGCAGCTCGGACTTGTCCGCCCGGGGCAACCCGTCACCTTGGAAATCGACGCGCTGCCGGACCTCGAGCTATTAGGAAGAGTGGAAAGCATCGCCCCCGGGACCGGGGCAGAATTCTCGATCCTACCTCCGCAAAACGCGACGGGTAATTTCACCAAGATCGTTCAGCGCGTCCCGGTGCGCATATCCATTCAGGCTTCGCCCGAGATCCTGCGTCTGCTGGTGCCGGGCATGTCTGTTGTCGCGAGTGTCGATACGCGCGCCGCTAGAGACCAACTCGATTCGATCCGCAACGCGGCCGGAGACTGACCGATGGCAGGCGCCGCTGCAGCGGTTTCGCCGCCGGTCGAAAAGGCCGATGCTACGGCCTGGATCGCCGTAGCCGCCGGTGCGCTGGGGGCGATGCTGGCAACGCTTGACATCTCGATCGTCAATTCGGCGCTGCCGACGATCCAGGGGGAAATCGGCGCGACCGGAACCGAAGGCACCTGGATCGCGACAGCCTTCCTTGTTGCCGAGATCATCATCATCCCTCTGAGCGCGTGGCTGGAAAGACTGCTCGGCCTTCGCACGCTGCTCATCGTCGCGGTTTCTGCCTTCACGGCCTTTTCGGTGTTGTGCGGCATTGCCACCGATCTGACGACGATGATCATCGGTCGCACCGGTCAAGGGTTCATGGGCGGCGCGCTTATTCCAACCGCTATGACCATCGTCGCAAAGCGACTGCCTCCATCGCAACAGCCGATCGGCATGGCGCTCTTCGGAATGACCGTGGTTCTTGGGCCGGTAATGGGCCCGTTGGTGGGGGGCTGGCTTACCGAGAACCTGAGCTGGCACTACGCCTTCTTCGTCAACGTGCCCGTCTGCGCGTTGCTCCTTGCTTTACTATTCATCGGGCTACCCCATGAAAAGCCCGACTGGGTTTACCTGCGCGAGGCTGATTGGGCGGGAATAGCTGGTATGATCCTTGGGTTGGGTGGGCTGACCATCGTTCTGGAAGAAGGCCACCGCGAGGAGTGGTTCGATTCCACGCTGATCGTCCAGCTCACACTGATGACGGTCGTGGGTTTTGCACTTCTGACCTACGGACAGCTTTACGCGCGCAAACCCGTGCTCAAATTGCGCCTGATGCTCAGCAGGCAGTTTGCCAGCGTCGTGGTGATGGCACTGGCGCTTGGCATGGTCATGTATGGCTCGACCTACGTGATCCCGCAATTTCTCGCGATAATTTCCGATTATAATGCCTTGCAGACCGGACTTGTGATCTTCTGGATGGGCGTTCCGGCTTTCCTGTTGATGCCCGTTCTCCCGTTCATGATCCGCAGGATTCACATCCGCATTGCGGTCGGCGCGGGCATGTTCATCATGGCGCTAAGCTGTTTCGTCAGCATAAATCTGACAGCGGAATCGGGAGGTGGAGTGTTCACCGAAAGCCAGTTCCTGCGTGGCATCGGCATGATCCTCACGATGATGTTCCTCAACCAGGCGACGGTAGCTTCGGTTGCCAAGGAGGATGCCGGCGATGCTTCGGGCATCTTCAACGCGGCGCGAAACCTCGGGGGCTCGTTCGCGCTCGCGGGGCTTGCCTCGTTCCAGGATCAGCGCCAGTGGCATCATAGTCGACGCATGGAAGAAACCCTCAACGCTAACAGCCCCCGGCTACAGGAATACCTGGACGGCATGACGGCGTCGCTGGGCAGCCCACAGGCCGCGCTGGAGATGCTTTCCGGCATCATTCAGCGCGATGCGTTCGTGATGACCTACAACGATGTCTTTTTCGCCATGGGCGCGATTACCCTGGTCACGGTGCCGCTGGTACTGTTCCTCAAGCCTCTCCCGAAGAACTTATCCCTTTCGATGCACTGAGAACTCTATGCGCAAGACCCTAACCCTCCTCGCTCCCATGGCGCTCCTCGCGGGTTGCATGTCCGGTCCCGACTATGCCGGTCCCCCGCAACTTGCGACCGCCGCAGGCAATGCGTTCGTACGCGCCGGCCCCGAAATCGATCCGTTTGCGCCGATTGCCGGCGACTGGTGGACGCTGCTCGGCGATCCGGTTCTCAATGAACTGGAGGCGCGCGCGCTGGTCGGCAATCCGGGCGTGGCCGCGGCGCGCGCTCGCATCGAACAGGCAAGGGCTTCTGTCCGCCAGGAGCGCGCCAACCGGCTACCCGCCGTGGCTGCGCAGGCGACTGCGGTCCAGGCGAATATCCCAGGGCTAGATATCGGCAGTGGCCCGCCCCCGGGATCGCCCGGCGCTCCTGCAGACACCGAAGAGCAGGACAGCCTCAGCGTCTACAACGTCGGGCTCAATGCAAACTGGGAGATCGATTTCGCTGGGGGGCAGGCACGGCGTGTCGAGGCCATTAACGCTCAGGCTGCGGCCTCGGTGGCGAACGCCGAGGATGCGAAAGTCCAGCTCGCCGCCGAAATCGCGCGGGCGTATGTGAGCCTGCGAGAAGCGCAAGGGCGGCTCGAGCTTGTCCAGCGAGAGCGCGACTTGCAGCAGCAAATTCTCGAACTGACCTATCAGCGCTATACACAGGGCGCTCTCGCGCTGTTCCCGGTCGGTAACGCGAACGCCGAGCTCGAACTGCTCAAGTCGCAGATCGCGGAAGCTCAAGCGGACATCGATGTATTCAAAGACACGCTCGCGGTGCTGACGGGCGAAGCGCCCGGCGCACTCGACGGGCTCCTGGCGGCTCAGGCCGAAATTCCGCTTCCCCCCGAACGGGTCGCGGTGGGCGATCCCGCAGCGCTAATAGCGCGGCGGCCGGATGTTCGAGCCGCCGAACGCATGCTGGCCGCGGCGAATGCGCGCATTGGCGTGGCAGAGGCTGCTCGCTTCCCCAAGATTTCCTTCATGGGGATTCTCGGTTTGGGCGGATCGGAGCCCGACGACATCCTGGACCCGGGCAACTTATCGGCAATCGCTTTGCCGCGGCTGCAGTGGAACCTGCTTGATTTCGGCCGCACGGCAGCATCGATCGATCAGGCCGAGAGTGCGCGCGACGAGGCCGAAGCGCGCTATCTTGAAGTGGTCCTGGGCGCACTACGCGACGCCGAACAATCGCTTGCTCGGTTCGGGCAACAAAGAGCCAACGTAGCCGCGCTGGCGCAGATCAGTCGGCAGGCCGACACGGCTGCGGAGCTTAACGAGCAACGCCGCGCCGCGGGGGTAATCTCGCAAGGCGAACTCAACACTTCGATCCGCAAGCGCGAACAGGCCAGAGCAAATCTCGATCGGGCGATCGCCGCCATGACAAATGGCTGGATCGCGATCCAGAAGTCGCTTGGGTTGGGATGGGTCGAATTGTCTCGCGACAATCGCACGTCGGTTGAGCCAGCTCCGGTCGATCGAAAATCAGTTATGAAACCTGAACAGAGTTAGGATAAGTTTTCTCAGAAGTCTGCCCCGCAGCCCCTTCCAACTTTTCCTAACGCGTCAGCACCTCGTGCACTACGACCCAATCTTGGATCATAGGGGTCAGCATGTTTCCGCCTTTCGCAGAGTGCGTTTGCCAGTATCACCATCGGATATCCCGATTGCACTATTCGGTGACTCTTCATTGTCGTTTCTATGTAAGGCCTTAAGCTTTCCGCGAGCATCTCGTAGCGACATCAACGAGCGATCGTACAGGCATTTCGAGTGCAGCTCGCATTTGGCCGGTTCGATGACCGCCTCGTCGGTAGGCTTACGAGGCGGTCATCGAGCATTACGCCGCTCTGGAAAAGCTATAAAGTCATGGGTCGAAATACGAACTAGCTGGCACTGTCCGTTCGGGTCGTTGGGAGGACCACCGATCTCCCCGCCAACACGATCTGGACCTGTTAGAAACTGAACCCCAAAGCAACACCATATCTACGAGGATCCAAAGTGTAGATATTGGTAAAATTCCCCGAGGATGCGTCGGTCAAGTACAATCCTGTCACCGAGCTGCTGTCGAAAATGTTCTGAACAAATCCGCGCACGAACCAACGCTCATCCGCACTGTTCAACTGCACGATCGCGTTGGCTTGCACGAATGGCTCGATCCGGTTGACCCTGCCGTTAAAGATATTGCCGTATTGCTCACCAGTCAGCGCTACGTCCACGCGAGGAACCAGAGTCATGCCATTGTCGAAAGTGGCGGTGTACTGCACACCCATCGAAACCTTCATTTCGGGGGCCTGCGGCAACTTGTTCCCTTTTATGTTGACCTCTACGCCAGGGCTTAATACCGCAAGGCCGCTGCCCGCCGGAACGGCTCCGGCCAAGACATCGCAAATGCTGAATGCGCCGCTTGACGCAAGATTGCCGTCATTAGGAAATTCTTCGGGACCACGAAGACCCAGAGCTGCGTTCACTCCGGCCACGAATGCGTCGGCCGCGCCGGGGGCTGGCCCGGTTACGGCACAATTAGCACCGTTGCTAATATCCTTGATGATGACGGCATCAGGATCGCCGCCACCCGGGTCGCGCGGATTGGAGAAGAACTGGTCGCCGGCAACTTCCGCGTTGAGATAACTGAACGTCAAGTTGACAAGCCAATCGGGATCGGGCCGGATAACGGACTCTAGTTCCACACCCCAGATATCGGCATCGATAGTATCATTAACTGAGGTACGGGCGACGATGCGGCTAAGCTGCAACCCGCTATACTTATAGTAGAATGCAGTAGCGTTTAATTGCAGTGCGCCATTCGCAAAGGTATTTTTCGATCCGATTTCAAATGCGTCGATGGTTTCTGATCCGAAGCTTTCAGCCACATCGAAAACGGGCGAAAGGGGCGGGTTGATACCCCCGGATTTATAGCCCCTGGCATAAGATGCGTAAATCGAATTGTCAGGCGTAACTTCGTAGTCGAGCACCGCACGCCCGGTTATTTCATCGAAACCTACTTCTCTAAATTGCGTTAGCTGCTCACCTGGCGTACCAGGATCGGCATCAAAAAGACCAGAGGGACCGGTTAAGGGAGTGATCGGGCTGTCGAACGGCTCCCCGTCATTCGCGTAAGGATTGAGGAAGCTAATCAAGGTCGTGCGCGCAGTCACGTCTTTCTTGTCGTCGTTATACCGCAAACCTCCGGTGAAGGTCAGACGCTCGGTCAGGTCGACGTAGATCTCCCCGAACACACCGAAGCTCTCAAGATTAGCCTCGAGAGAATTGTTGCGGTACATGGATGTTGCGAAGTAGGATGGCGGTGCACCGCCTGCCAAAGTACCAAACGATCCCAGAATGGCACTGGCGTAGTCAAGCGCGAATGAGTTTACATAGTAACTGTTGTCGGTAGTCTTGGACTTTGCATAGATCCCTCCGAGCAGGAAATTGAATGCTCCGTCGAAATCACTGGAAAGGAGGATTTCGCCGCTCCAGGATTCGCGTTGCTCTGAAGACCTGTCGAAGGATAGCGGCGTTTCGCCGCACAATACATTACCTTCGAACGCGCCCCTGTTCCCATCATCGTTATCGGAGGTGCACAATACGCCCCCTGGGCCATTGGGGATGAGAGCCTCCACAATCGGGGTAAAATACGCCGACGAACCTGGCACGAACGCCGGTGCAGGTGCGGGGAGGCCGGTAGGCAAACCGTTGGCCGCGAAGCCGGACAACACGTTCAAGGCCGTAGCAAAGCCGGTACGATCCTGAATGCCCAGAAAGTAGTCCTGCCGGGAATCGACTTCGGTGTCCTGATAAAGACCGGTTGCAGTCAGTGTCATAGCTCCGATGCGCTGCTCGAGACGGGCCTGTAGCTGCACTTCATCGGCAAAATAGAATGGAGTATACGCCGTGTTTACCGTGCGCACATCGTCGGGCTTATCGAATCCTGCAAATGCGTCGGGGCCGTACAGGCTTCCCAATCCCAGTACTGAGGGAATTCCCTGAATAGCGAAGAACTCTTGCGAACTGAGCGTTGCGCCGACTGTGGAATTGGCATTGGTGATGTCAAAGTCGCGGCGATTGTTCAGACAACCCAGCACGCCGAGCGGGTCACGCTGGCAGGCCTGCTTTTGATTACGTAAACGGGTGTCATCTTCCCTGAAATAATATGCCATGAAGTCGAGAGTGGTATCGGCACCGGGTTCAAAACGAAGAGAACCACGAACAGCGTACATGTCTCGGTCGTCGACATCCGAATTGTCGAAAAGGTTTGTGGTGTAACCGTCGCGATTCAGAAAGAATCCGGCTACCCGAACGCCGATAGAATCGCCGATCGGGACATTGACCATCCCTTCGGCCTTGATGCTGTTGTAATTCCCATACTCGAACTCTCCGGCCGCGCCGAAAGAACCGAGGTCAGGCTTGGCTGTCACAAGGTTGACAACACCCGAGGTAGCGTTGCGGCCGAAGAGGGTGCCCTGCGGCCCCCGTAGGACCTCAATTCGCTCAAGGTCAAAATATTCTGTTTCGAACAGCCGGGTACCAAAAAGAGGGGAACCATTGATATGGATAGCCGTCGCTGCGTCACACGTCACACCAACACAAAGATCGCCGATACCACGGATGGTGAAGGACGACCCGGTGAAGTTGCCCTTCGAAAATGAGACGTTCGGGAGCGTCAATTGAAGGTCAGCAGCGTTTTCGATCTGCTGGCTTTCGAGAGCCGTAGCATCGAAGGCACTGACCGCGATCGGCACCTCTTGCAGACTTTGAGATTGGCGTTGGGCCGTAACGATGATTACGGATCCTTGGGGTTCCGCCTCATCAGTTGTGGGATCCTGCGCTAAAGCCATCTGCGGCCAAGCCAAGATGGCCGAAGTGGCGAGCACCATCGCTCTCAGTGTCATATAGCATCCCTTCCCATCTCTTCAGTGCGACGATAATTGGCTCCGCCGCTTACTGCAAAATGGGGCGACCTCGAGGGTCGCCCCTTAGTCTGTGGAGAGGAGAGGGAGAGAATTAGCCCAATCCCCGTCCATGGGCATATACATCCGCGTGATATTAGTAAAGCGCCTTATCTTTTGACCCCATGGGCCACGATCCAGATCGCACGCGGAGTGAACGTTTGCTAAAGATCAGCAATGGTTGGCGCGCTAAGCGAGTTGCTCCCGATAAAGCTTTTGCCCCAGCTGGCATCGAGACCAACGAAGCGTTCGCCGTGCCGACGGCGACAATAGTTCGGATATAGTACAAGATGAATATGGACGCCCTTTGCCCCCATCTCGCTGGCCTCTGACCAGGAACCAGCCTCTTAGTATGGGGGATCTCAGAGGCTCCAAAAGGCCAGTACCGCCCGAAGCGCAGCGACGAACGCGAGCGGCTGATCCAGCATGAGATGATGGCGTGCATCGGGCACTGCAACAATTGGTATCTTTCCCCCTCCCAGTTCCCGGATATAGCGGGCGGAATCGCGATCAAAGAGCTGACTTTTCTCGCCGTACACAATCGCTTTGCGCCCGGGCGCATCGACCAGCCTCTGGCCTACTGTCAGCCATTCGTCGGGCTTGTTGCTGCGCCGGAACACTTCGGGAGAAAACTTCCATGTCCACTCCTCGCCATCGCGGCGGAGAGAGTGATAGGCCATGTAATCCATCAGGAACGGCTCACCAACTGCCTGCGGCGGCGACAGGATATACCTCTCGCGCGCCGCTTCGTAGGTCGGGTAGCGTCGCACCGGTTTGTCAGGATTACCCGACCCGGGGCTCGATCTGCCCATGGTCCAGTATTTCTCCAGCTTTTCGGGCCGCATCACCATGAGATCGCAGACAATAACGCCGGCGAAGGCATCCGGCGATTGGGAAACGGCGGTCAGCGCTGCACCCGAGCCGAAACTATGGGCGATGATCGTCGGTCTGCTTCCATCCGCAAACAAATCGAGCGCTTCGCTGATCTCGACAAATTCCTTTCCCCGCGCAGCTATATCGGCCACGCCGCGCATCTCGCTATCGCCCATACCGGCCAGATCGAACGCCACCACGTCGTAGTCTTCGGCAAGGTACGGTGCGATGAAGGCAAAGCAGCGGGCATGGGCGAGAAAACCGTGAGTCATGAGCAATTTGGGCCGGTCACGCCTGCCCCAGCGAAGATAATGCACCCGCGCGCCACCAACCTCTACGAAGCCTTCCTCACGGGGCACGCTCAGCGCCCAGGCGAACCATTCGGGTATATCCGCCCCGTCGCCGGCCCATACGGGATCAATATCTGTTGACCCGTCGTGGATTGGTTTCATTTCATTCATTTCGGCGCAGTCTCCATACCGGATAGTGTATTCCTGATAAAACCACGATAATCGTGCCGTGCGACATCGTGGCATAGATCGGCGTAACCAGATACGCTGGGGAAATTGATCAGTTGTCGGGGTTTGCCGGGAATATTGGCGCCCATGTACCACGATTCAGCCTTGGGGAAGAGCGTCATCGACCCTACTTGGGCGACCATATCGGTCCAGCTTCGCTCGGCCAGCGCATCGGCTTCGAAAAGGCCGATCCTGTTATCGCGCAGCCAGATCCGGAAATCGCAGATCCAGTCACCCTGGATTTCGGCGCTTGTCGGACCGTTGGAAAAGCCTGAAGGGCTGAGCGGGCCGTAGGCGAACAGCATGTTCGGAAATTGGGCGACGGCCATGCCCAGATAGGCTTTGATCTCACTCTTCCATGCTTCTGCCAGCGCCAGCCGACCGCGGCCGGTGATGTTCATGTCGATGAGCCCGCCACGACCGGCATCGAAGCCGGTCGCGAAGACAATGAGATCGCACGGGATCATGCCAGTGGCTGTTTCTATCCCGGCCTCGGTGACGCGAGTGATCGCGGTGTCGTTCAGATCGACCAGCGTAACATTGTCTTGTGCGAAGATCTCGTAATAATTCTGTTCGAGCGATGGTCGCTTGGTCCCGAAGGGATGTGGCGGCTCATCGGGAGCGAGCTTCTCGGCAATGGTCGGGTCGCAGATCCGCTCGCGCACCTTGTCACACCAGAACTCGTAGGCGTGGCGATTGGCGTCCTCGTTCGTCAGTATGTCAGCGAAATTATGATACCAGAAGCGCAACCCTCCTCGCTGCCACAAATCCTCGAAATGCGTAGTCCGCTCTTCCTCGGTCACAGCCAGGGCCGAGATGTCCAGCGATTGGCATTCGAAACCGCCACTTGTCGTAAGCCTTTTGTGGAAGACAGCGGGATATTCGGATTTTTCGCGAAGCTGACGATCAGCGTCCAGTTTTTCCTGCCGCATGGGAAGGGCGAGAATCGGGGTTCGCTGAAAAAGCGTCAGCTGCTCCGCGCAGCTTGCCGCCTCCTGCGCCACCTGTACGCCGCTGGCACCCGTGCCGATCAGGGCGATCCGGCGGCCGGAAAGGTCGATGCCTTCCTGCGGCCAGCGGGCGGTATGGCACCATTCGCCTTCGAAATCGCTAAGGCCCAGGATATCGGGAATGTAGGGTTTCGAGGCGAACCCCAGGGCCGGCAAGAGGAAACGCGCGCTTACTTTTCCGCCATCGTCGAGCTTCAATCGCCAGCAGGCGGTGTCTTCATCGAACGGCGCGCTTTCGACCCGTGTTTTCATTCGCATTGCCGGCCAGAGGTCGAGCGTATCGCAGACGTGGAGGAAATAGGCGCGCAGTTCTTCCCAGCCTGGAAATCGTTCGCTCCACGTCCAGCTTTTCCATACTTCCGCAATGGAAAATTCGTAAAGTGGAACCTGGGAATCGACCCGTGCTCCCGGATAGCGGTTCCAGTACCAGATTCCGCCCGGCTGCTCCGCTGCGTCTACCAGCAGAACATCGAACCCCGCCTGACGCAGCTTGTAAAGCAGGTATATTCCGCTGAACCCGGCCCCGACGATTACGACATCATAGTCAGGAGGGGGCGAATGGCTCACGAGGCCCCGGCACCCGCTTTCGCGATGTCTTTAGCCGTAGTATAATCCGCCTTGCCGTTTGACGCGCGCAAGGCGGTTTGCGTTGGGCAAATCGCCTTGGGCGTTTTGTAACCTGCCAGTTGCTGGCGCACGTGATCCTTGATCGCTTGCGCGTCGAAGTCCGCATCCTGGGTCAAATGCACCACAGCGGTCACCGCTTCGCCCCATTTTTCGTCAGGCACCCCGACGACAAGCGCGTCGGCAATGGCGGGATGGGTTTTGAGCACTTCCTCCACCTCCTCGGGGTAAACCTTTTCACCTGCGGTGTTGATGCAGACGCTGCCGCGGCCCAGCAAGGTCAGGCTTCCATCGGATTCCACCCGGCACCAGTCGCCCGGGATGGAGTAACGCACGCCATCGATCGTCCTGAAAGTCTTGGCCGACTTTTCCGGGTCCTTGTAGTATCCTGTGGGGATTGCGCCCTTGCGGGCAATAAAGCCGGGCACGCCGCTCCCCGCCTCGACCTTCCGGTCGTTCTCGTCGAATACGTCGCAAAATTCCCCGATCCCGAATTTCGCGGTGTTGGTGCCGCCCTGTGCGGTCGTCACCGACAAGCCGTAGCCCAGCCCTTCCGAAGCGCCAAAACTGTCCATGAGGATGACCTGGGGGATATGTTTGCACAGGCCCGCCTTTACCTGTTTACTCCACATGACGCCGGACGAGATGATCGAAATCAGGCTGCTCGTGTCCCAGCGCTTCGGGTGGGCGTCCAGCGCCTGCAGCATGGGTTTGGCAAAAGCGTCACCGACAATGGCGATGCTCTGCACCTTGTGCTGGTCCACCGCATCCCACAATTCTTCCGCGTCGAAGGATGGATCGGACAGCGTGACGATGGCCCCGCCCGACATGAGCGTGCCAATAGCAGTAATGAACCCGGTTCCATGCATCAGCGGGCACGCCGGCAAAGTGATGCGCGCAAGCTCGCCCTGCTTCACCAGGGCCACCATTTCCTCCATGGTCTGGGGAACCGGACCCAGCAGCTTTTGCGCGTCGAGCTGAGCCTTGCGCATATCATCGTGTCGCCACATCACGCCCTTGGGCATGCCGGTGGTACCGCCTGTATATATGAACAGCAGGTCATCGGGAGAACGCTCGATATCGAGAGGCGCGCCGTTACCTTCTACAAGTTTTTCGTAAGGAAGCGCGAAGGAAGCGATCTGCGAAGCATCGCCGATTTCTACAAATGTATGAACCTTGGTCAACCGTTCCTTCAGTTCAAGAATGCAGTCGCGGAACTCGGAACTGTAAACAATTACCTCGCTATCGGAATCGTCGAAGATGTAGAAAACCTCCTCGGGACGGTAACGATAATTGATGTTCACGTGCGTGAGGCGGCCCTTGAAGCACGCGGCCATCAATTCCCCGTATTCGGAACGGTTGCGCATGTAGAAGGCTATCTTCGCCCCGTCGCCTGCACCTTGCGCGCGCAGATTGCGCGCCAAATTGTTCGAACGCTTCGACATTTCGGGCCAGCTAATGATCCGGTCGCCGTGAATCAGCGCCGGAGCATCTTCCGGGACCGCAGGTTCGATTGCATCAAGGATGTCGCCAAGGTTCCAGTCGATCACGTATTAATTCCTCTCTCCTTGGTGGCCACGATTTTGTCGGTAGCGTGCGCCTAATTCATCGTCTCATGCGACCTGCGTCCACCCCTGCAAGGCCGCTGCTTCGGCCCGGACCGCTTCGGGACTTCCCAGAACCTGGCGGTCGAAACCGATTCGCTTGAACCAGAAATGCAGACCTAGGAGATCGGTAAAACCCATCCCCCCATGCACCTCGGTTGAGGTTCGGGCGACAAAACGGTGGACTTCGCCCGTATGTGATTTGGCATGGCATGCCACCAGCGAAGCCTCGTCGGGCGTCGCATCGAACGCATGGGCGGCATACCAGACCAGCGAACGGCATGGTTCATGGCGGGCAGCCATTTCCGCGCACATATGCTTGACCGCCTGGAAGCTGCCGATCACTCGTCCGAACTGTTCGCGCTGCCCGGCATAGTCGACCGCTTTTTCGATCATAGCCTGGCCCGCACCGAGGCTATCGGCGGCCAGGAGCACCCGGCCGGCGTCCCGCAGGCGCCTGACTGTGGCCCCACCATCGTCCGCGAGAGCCTCGCCCGCTACGCCAGAAAACCGCAGCTCCCCTACGCTCCGGGTGCGGTCGATCGTTTTGAGAGCAACCTTCTCCAGACCCGCAGCATCGCCAGCTACGAAGTGCATACGACCGGCGGTATCGGCTACCAGAAACGCGTCGGCTTCCAGGAAGTCGAGCGCGAACAAAGCCGTTCCGTCGAGCTTTGCGCCGTCGAAGTCCACGCCTGCCCGGTCCCGGATCTCCACCGTTTCCGCGATCGCGACGGCGATTTGCGCCTCGCCCTTCGCTATCCTCGGCAGCCAGTGCGCCTTCAACTCCTCGCTACCGCCCTGTGCCAGCGCAAGGGGTGCCAGTACATGGGCACCGATAAAAGGCACCGGCGCGACGGCATAGCCGAGCTGCTCGGCCACAGCGGCGGCATCGAGCATTGTCATCCCGAGCCCGTCATGTTGCTCGGGAACCATCATTCCCCAAATGCCGATTTCGCCCAGCGCCGAACGCACGTTGTCGCTGAAGGGAACCGAGCCCTCCGCGCATTCGCGCACATGATCGAGCGGACAAGTATCAGCAAGAGTGCGGCTGATCGCGTCGCAGAGCATCTCTTGGTCTTGCGAAAGTCCGAAATCCATCAGGCGGCTCCCTTATTCTGCCCGCTTGCAACGGCCGTCGCCTGTTCGACGGCGGGAGGCGTTGCGAACTTGGGTTCGCGCGGCATTTCCAGCCCGCGTTCGGCGATGATGTTCTTCTGGATCTGGGCGGTGCCTCCACCGATGATCAGACCAAGCTGGAACATGTAGTTCCACTGCCAGGCACCGTCTTCGCGCTCGCGCTCGCTTCCGTGATAGAGTATGCCCATCTCGCCCATTGCGTCGATCGCGAGCGCGGAAATCTGATGGGCGAGCTCACAGCTCTGCAGCTTCACGACAAGTTTCGCCATGCCGCCGGCATCCCCCCTAAGGCTGTTCGACAGGATGCGCATGCCGTTGAATTTCATCGCCGCGACTTCGGCTTGCAATGCAACCAGCCGGTCACGCAGAACGGCGTTGTCCATTGCGCAACCCTGGCCGATGCGTTCTTTTTGCATCAGCCTGACCAGCGCCTGGAGCCGGTTTTCCAGTGCATCGGGGTCGCCCAGCATGCCACGTTCATGGCCCAGTGTGGCATTGGCCACGTACCACCCCTGCCCGCGCTGCCCGACGATCTGATCCAGGGGAACCCGCACGTCGGTAAAGAACGTTTCATTGAACTCGGCATGACCGGTCATGGTCTTGAGTGGTCGGACCTCGATCCCTGGTGTGTCCATCGAGAAGATCAAGTAGGAGATGCCGCCGTGCTTGGGCGCGTCCGGTTCGGTCCGAACAAGGCAAAAGATCATGTCCGCCTGCTTGGCCGTGCTGGTCCAGATCTTCTGTCCGTTGATGACAAAGTCGCCATTTTCGACGCGGGCGCTGGTCTTGAGCGCGGCGAGGTCCGATCCCGCTCCAGGTTCCGAATATCCCTGACACCAGACTATCTCGCCATTTAGGGTCGGCTCGATCCATTGCCGTTTCTGGGCTTCGGTTCCGAGTTCCAGCAGCGTGGGAACGAGCATGGAAATGCCCTGGTTCGCAAGGCCTGCGGGGATGCCAGCGCGCGAAAATTCCTCGGCAATGATCCGCGATTTCAGGATGTCCGGCTCGGCTCCGTATCCGCCGTATTCCTTGGGAATCGTACGCGCCGTGTAACCATGCAGGATCAACAGCTTTTGCCATTCGACGGCTTCGGGGGAAGGGCGCGCGGCACGGCCTTGGCCATCGGGTGCGCGGTGACCGTGGGTTTGCAGGAACTGGCGCACTTCCTCGCGAAACGCGTCATACTGGGGTCCGTAGTCGAGATCCATCTTGGTCTATCCTTCTGCGCGCGCGATCGCGACGGGTCGGAATACTGGCAGGCGAAAATCTTCGGAGATCGGCTCGAAATCCAGCGTGACCGGCAGATCGAGCTCAAGCTCGTCGAGCGCGCAATCGACCAGCCGGGTTGCCATGCGCACTCCCTCCTCCAGTTCCACCACCGCAGCGATGAAGGGAATCTCGCCGGCGAAGGCGGGATGCAGTGCCTGATGGGTCACCGTCCAGGAAAACAGCGTGCCATTGCCGGTGCTACGCTCCCACGACCATTCAGGAGAACCGCATCGGGCGCACATATAGCGCGGCAAATGCCGAAAACTGCCGCATCCTTCGCACTGCTGGAAGTAAAGGTTGCCGTCCTGACACCGGTTCCAGAATTCCTGCTCCACCGGATCCTGCGGGCGCGGCTTTGGCTTGGCTGGTGCGGCCTGCGCCGAGGGGCGCATCTTGGGCGGCAGATCTTTCTCGTCGCTCACGCAAACCTCCTCAAAATCGCTATACTGCCGTCACCCAGATCGCCCCAGCCGGTCACCAGGCCGGTCTGGGCGCCTTCGACCTGCCGCTCCCCACAATCGTGGCGCAACTGACGCACCGCCTCGACGACATGGTTCAGTCCCCAAACATGGGCCTCGCTCAGCAGGCCGCCATGGGTGTTGACGGGATAGCGCCCGCCCAGCTCGATCTGGCCATTCGCGACGAACTCTGCCTGTCCACCTGGTTCGCAATAGCCCAGGGCCTCCAGCTGAAGGAGAACCACGTAGGTGAAGCAGTCGTAGATCTGCAGAAAATCCATGTCTTCGCGATCGACCCCCGCCATTTCGAACGCGCGCGGCGCGGCGTAGCTCAGGCCGATCTTGAAGGGGTCGGGACGCGAAGGGATATCGTCGGCGGGGTAAGGATGCCCTTCAGCCGCACCGGCGATGCTCACGGGAACATGCGGCATGTCCCTGGCGCGGTCTATTCGCGAAACCACGACTGCGCATGCCCCGTCAGTCTCCAGACAGCAATCGTAGAGGCGAAAGGGTTCGGATATCCAGCGCGCGGAATGGTAGGTTTCGGCATCCAGTTCCCGGCCATAAGTGAAGGCCTGCGGATTCATCTGCGCATGGCGACGGCACGCCAGTGCAACGGCCGCCATCGCTTCCGGGCCGATATCGTAAATTCGGGAGTGCCGGGTGGCGAGCCAGGCATACATCTGCACCGGCAGGAACACGCCATACGGAATGTAATAGCCTTGGATCGTATTCGTCAGGGTGTTCATGTTCATCGGCCGCGTCGGCGGTGCGCCAGGCTTGGGCCGCAAGGCGGAATAACCGTTCCACCCGAGCGTCACCAGCACATGGTCGCATAAGCCGCTGGCAATTGCCATCGCGGCGTTCTGGAGTGCCGTGGTAGGGCTCGCCCCGCCCATGTGGACCGTAGAGGCATAGCGCAGAACTTCGATACCGAGGTTAGCCGCCATCTCTTCCGAGGTGGTGTAGATCGGCGGAGGAACCATGCCGTCGATATCCGACGGCTTCAGCCCTGCATCTGCTATGGCTTTGCGCGATGCTTCCAGCATCATGTCGACCGCGGTTTTCTCGGTGCCTTTCACGAAAGCGGTTTCGCCCACTCCGGTGATGGCCGATTTGTCGCTTAAGCTCATGCCTGCCTGACCGCCTGGTAATCGCGTTCGAGCTGTTCGGAAAGAGCGCGCACCCTCTGATAGGTCTCCGGCGGACGCAGTCGCAACTCGCGGCGGACATCCTCCAACGGACGATCGAGATTTTCTTCCCAGTAGAAGGTGGTCAGATCGGCTGCAGCCCGGCCCCGGCGCCACGCTTCAAATGCAGCGCGCGCCACTGGCAACTGGGCAGCTTCCAGTTTCATCTTGGGAATGCCGACGCCCAAGATGAAAGCGATCCCGTGATTATAGAATTGCGCGTTTCCGAAGGACAGCACGCACAATTCGCCCAGTGCGTCCCTGCCGTATCCGGCGACGTCATGAAACAGGTCATGCGAATCGCGAAGGCGCCGACGATAGAGGGAAACATCGGGGTCGCCGAGGTCCTCCAGACCTCCGGCCTCGCTGGCTTCCGCCAGACCTTCTGCTGTCAGACCCTCCCCGTAAACAAAATCGAGGTAGGCTCGGCCAAGCGTGCCAGACGCACAGGTCGCAAGGCGTTTGCGATCGCACAAGGTTTCAAGTAGGTCGGCCCGGTCGGAAGCGATACGCCGCCCATCGCTCGACTTCATGAAGCGATTGAAATTCCGATAATAGGAATTGCCCGACAATGCCTTGACGATACGGAACACCTGCGCCGTATCCTCCTTGTCGGCAATCAACTGCCTCATTGCCCCAGCGCTCTGAGAGGCTCTACGGGGCGGCGCAATTCATGACCTTTGGCGTAAGCCATCTTCTTGCCTCCTGCGCTTCACTTGTAGATACCAGCGGACGCCAACGCCTTCTCGGCTCCATCGACCAGGTCGCGCATCACTTCGGCGGCAGGCCGGATCGAATCGATCAGGCCGATGCCTTGCCCCGCGAAGCCGGGGATGACATCCTTGCGCTCTGCCTTGATCCCGGAGGCCATGACCGGGCCGGAGATCATCGACTGATAGGGCATCGGCAGAGGCTCCTTTCCGGCCTGCACCCAGGCGTCGGCCCATTTGTTACGGATCATGCGCGCCGGTTTGCCGGTAAGCGATCGACTAACGACCGTATCGGCATCGCCGCTTTCGGTGATCGCCTCTTTCTGGAAGCGCTCGATGCCCGCTTCCTCGGTCGCGAGAAATGCCGTGCCGACCCACGCGCCCTCTGCCCCCAGCATCATCGCAGCGGCAACACCCCGGCCATCCGAGATACCGCCGGCCCCAAGGACAGGAACACGATCGCCAACGGCGTCGACCACCTGGGGAATCAAGGAAATAGTCCCGATCGGCGAGTTGTGACCTCCGCCATCGTGCCCTTGCGCGACGATCATGTCGATGCCCGACCCGACGACCTGTTCGGCGTGCTTGACCTTGCCGATCACCGCCATGACCTTGGTGCCATTGGCATGGAGCCGATCCATCCACGGTTCAGGATTGCCAAGGCCGGCAGCATAAACCGGCACCTTTTCCTCGATCACCACTTCCATCTGCGCCTCAAAGAATTCCTTCGAGAACAACTGCGGGCCGCCCTTGCCCATTTCAGGCGCGCCCGCCGCCCGCATGGCGGCGGCAGCATCGACCTCCGGAAGCTCTTCACGATCCATGAAGTCGCGCGCGAACTGCTGATATTCACCCATCAGATCCATGGGATTTTGGGGTGCAGCACCGCTTTGAGGGGCAGAGCCGCGCCTGACCGACGCGGGGAGCAGCGTATCGACACCGAAAGGTTTGTCGGTCAATTCCCGGGTCTGGCGAATCCAGTCACGCAACTGATCGGGCGAACACGCCGCGGCACCCAGGACCCCGAGCCCGCCGGCATTCGAAACCGCAGCCGCCAGCGCCGGAACGCTCGCTCCGCCCATCCCGGCAAGCAGGATCGGGTACCGGATCCCCAGCATTTCGCATATTCGGCTCTTCAACGCCATTCTTCCTCTCCAGCCACTTGCCTAAACGCACACTCAAACTATTGAAAATTCTACAGCTGCCCCCACCGCACCCGCTGCGAGACCAGCTCGGGGCTGCGCTCCGAAAGATAGACGGCAGAGCCGGCCACCAACCGGCTCATTGCTTGACGGGCCGCGGCGCTGTCGCCAGTCCGCACTGCCTCGAGCACCCGCACCAGAAACTTCATCTGCACCGCCCGTTCCTGTGCCGAATATCCCAGCGAATGGGAAAACTCGCGGGTCAACAGATGCATCGCAGAGGTCAGCAAACCGAACAGCGGATTGCCGCTCGCCCAACCCAACAAGTCGTGAAATCTGCGATTAAGTTCCTCGAATTGATCAGAGGCTTCATGATGCCTCAATTCCGCCAGACACCCTGCCAACGCGCTGAGATCAGCGGTAGTTGCACGCTGGGCTGCATACCCTGCGACATCGGGAGCAATTGCTTCGCGCAATTCAAGCAAACCACGCAAATCGGCTTCCATGAAATGCAGAATCAATGACAAACTGCTTGCAAAATCGCCGGTCTGCGGACGGGCTACGACGGGACCTCCACCACGGCCGAGCTGGAGATGGATGACCCCTTGCAATTCCAGGAACCGCAAAGCCTCCCGCAAAGTTGCGCGCGCAACCTCGTAACGCGCGAGCATTTCATCCTCGCGCGGAAGCCTGTCACCCGGGTTATGGCGACCCGCCTCGATGTCCCGCACGATGCTTTGCGCAAGAGAAAGGGCACGCTTGGCCTTCTTCACCGCTGACATCCGCCACTCATCAGCACACCCGCACCTCTCGAATAAAAAGTATAAGGATATTAGCAAACCTTCGTTGGATCGGCACACTATCCGATGGGATTGGTGTCTGCAAGGGACTAAAAGAGTATACGATTTATTGACTGCACGAGATGTCTCCCTTAAGGATGACTGAAGGCCGATCAGGCCTGAGATGTAGAAGGAATAGTTCTTATGGACAGCCAGATCGCCGAGCCGGATGCCGCGGCGAGGATCGCGTCAATTCCGATCGAGGAAATCGACGTGGCCCGGCCAAGCCTGTTTCAGAACGATACCATCGGTCTATTTTTTGACAGGTTGCGCGCCGAAGAACCTGTCCACTACTGCCGCGAGAGCTATGTCGGCCCTTACTGGTCCATTACCAAGTTCGACGACATCATGGCGGTGGACACCAATCATAAGGTCTTCTCTTCGGAAGCGAAGCTAGGCGGAATTGCAATCCAGGACATGCATTCGGTGGAAGGCGCGCTCGAACTTGAAATGTTCATAGCGATGGACCCGCCCAAGCACGATCAGCAGCGCAAGGCGGTGACTCCGGCAGTGGCTCCGTCCAACCTGCAACTGCTCGAGCCGATCATCCGCAAGCGCGCGGGAGAGATTCTCGATGAACTCCCGATTGGCGAAGATTTCGACTGGGTGGATAAGGTTGCGATCGAGTTGACGACGATGACGCTGGCAACCTTGTTTGATTTCCCTTGGGAGGAGCGGCGCAAGCTGACGCGCTGGTCCGATGTAGCAACTGCGGCACCTGAAACCGGGATCGTCGAATCCTACGAGGCGCGGCGCGAAGAACTCATCGGTTGCGCGATGTATTTCAAGACTCTGTGGGACGAACGGATAAACGAGGAGCCGAAGAACGACCTCATCTCGATGATGGCTCATTCTCCCGCCACGCGCGACATGCCGTTCCTCGAGTTTCTCGGCAATCTTATGCTGCTGATCGTCGGTGGAAACGACACAACACGCAATTCCATCAGCGGCGGCGTGCTCGCCTTGAACCAAAGCCCGGACGAGTACGCGAAACTCGACGCGGATCCTTCGCTCATTAGCAAAATGGTTCCGGAAATCATCCGTTGGCAGACCCCCCTCACTCATATGCGCCGCACCGCGCTGGAAGATTGGGAGATCGGCGGCAAACAGATCAAGAAGGGCGACAAGGTGGTGATGTGGTACCTGTCAGGCAACCGCGACGAGAGTGCTATCGAGCGCGCGGACCAGTTCATCATCGACCGCAAAAATCCGCGCCATCACCTCTCATTCGGCTATGGCATTCACCGCTGCATGGGAAACCGGCTCGCGGAACTGCAGCTGCGGATCATCTGGGAAGAAATTCACAAGCGCTTTTCCCGGGTCGAGGTTACAGGTGAACCAGAGCGTCTTTTTTCAAACCTCGTCCGCGGAATCACCAGGCTGCCGGTGCGGCTCCGCGCCCGCTGACTCTCGAGATCGAAATGCGGAGTTCAAGATGATCAAAATTACGTTCGTGGCTAGCGATGGTGAGCGACGGGAGGTCGAAATAGAAGAAGGCGAGACAGCCAGGGAAGCGGCGCTATACAATGACGTGCCGGGTATCGATGGCGATTGCGGAGGGGTATGTGCTTGCGCGACCTGTCATGTGCATGTCGATCCCGAATGGATCGACAAGGTGGGTCGGCTTATGCATGATGGAATGGAGGCCGACCTCTTGCAGTTCGCCGAAGGCACCACTGAATACAGTCGCCTTGCCTGTCAGATTCCGATGAAGCCGATGCTGGATGGATTGGTTCTTCACCTACCCGAACAACAATACTGACGGAGGGATCCTCGTCCCCGTAGCCTACATTCTTATCTGTCTTTCCTTGATTCTTCGAGAAAACACCCATGGCCACACAAATCGAGCCCGCAACCCAGACCGACGAAGACGCCTTCCGCGCGGAAGTGCAGCAGTTTCTGGCGGACAATTTTCCCGCCGAACTCAAGGGCCAGTCGAACGCGCTGGCCGGCGTGGACGGCCCCACCAATGAAACGCCGGCGCAGACCAAGTGGCGCGAAGCCGTGGGCGCGCGCGGCTGGGGCACCCCCACCTGGCCGAAGGAATACGGCGGCGGCGGCCTCACCAAGGCGCAGGCCAAGATCATCGACCAGGAATTCGCCAAGGCGGGTGCCTACAACCCGATCGGCGGCATGGGCGTCATGATGTTCGGCCCGACGCTGCTCGAATACGGCAACGAGGCACAGAAGCAGGAGCATATTCCGCCGATCTGCCGCGGCGAAATCCGCTGGTGCCAGGGCTATTCGGAACCCAATGCCGGCTCTGACCTCGCGAACCTCCAGACCTTTGCCGAGGACAAGGGCGACCACTACCTTGTCAACGGCCAGAAGACCTGGACCAGCGGCGGCCAATGGGCCGACAAGTGCTTTGCAATTGTACGAACCGACAAGAGCGACAAGCACAAGGGCATCAGCTTCATGCTGATCGACATGGACACGCCCGGCGTCGAAGTCCGCCCGATCACCATGATCAGCGGGACCAGCCCGTTCTGCGAAACCTTTTTCACCGACGTGAAGGTCCCGAAGGAAAACCTCGTCGGCGAGGAAGGCCAGGGCTGGACCATCGGCAAGCGCCTTCTGCAGCACGAGCGCACCAATATCTCGGGCGGCGGCAGCCTCGCCCGACTCATGGGCCAGAGCCTTGGCGATATCGCCAAGAAGTACCAGCCGACGGGCGCCGACGGCGAACTCGCCGATGCGGTGCTGCGCGACAAGATCGCTGATTTCGAAATCCGCTGGAACAGCTTCCTGCTCACCGCGCGCCGCGCGATGGAAGAGAGCAAGGCAGCTGGCGGCGTCTCCGAAATCAGCTCTGTGCTCAAGAAGCTCGGCACCAAGCTGAGCCAGGAACGCAGCGAATTGCTGATCGAAATCCGCGGGTTGCAGGGCCTCGGCTGGGAAGGCGACGGCTTTTCGGACGGCGAGCTCGGGGCCGTGCGCGCGTGGCTCTTCGGCAAGGCGACCACCATCTATGGCGGCTCGACCGAAATCCAGAACAACATCATCGCCAAGCGCGTGCTCGGCATGCTCGACCACCAGTAAGAGAGGGGAGCAAGGACAATGGCCGTTCTCAACGAAGAACAGGAAATGCTGCGAGATATGGCGCGCGAATGGACCGTCAACGAAAGCCCGGTCACCGAATTCCGCAAGGTCCGCGCCAGCGGCGAGCCCGAAGCCTTCAACCGCGACGCCTATGCGACGATGGCGCAGATGGGCTGGGCCGGGGTCATCATCCCCGAAGAGCATGGCGGGTCGGACTTCGGCTTCCTGTCCGCGGGCCTCGTCGTCGAGGAACTCGGCAAGACGCTCACCGCCAGCCCGCTGGTGATGAACACCGTCGCCGCCTCGGCGATCGTTCTTGGCGGCAGCGACGAGCAGAAGGCCAGGTGGCTGCCCAGGCTGGCGAGCGGCGAGGCCATCGCCACCCTCGCCGTCGACGAAGGGCCGAGCCACGATCCTGCGAAGATCGAGACCAGTGTGTCCGACGGCAAGCTGAGCGGCACCAAGGCCTTCGTCCATGAAGCGCATGGTGCGGACCTGTTCGTCGTCGCGGCGAAGGACGGGCTTTACCTGGTCGAGAAAGGCGACGGCGTCGCGCTCACCACCCGCAAGCTGACCGACCAGCGCAGCCATGCCGACGTCACCTTCGACGGCGCGGCGGCGGAGAAGCTCGCCAATGGCGGCGACAACCTGCTCGATGACGTGCTCGACCGCGCGCGCGTGCTCACCGCAGCCGAAATGCTCGGCATGGCGCAGCAAGTGTTCGACGACACGCTCGACTATCTGAAGCAGCGCGTGCAGTTCAACCAGGTGCTGGCGAGCTTCCAGGCGCTGCAACACCGCATGGCGGACCTCTTCGCCGATCTCGCCCAGATGCGCAGCGCGGTCGAGGCGGGCCTGCAAGCCGTCGATGCCGGCTTCGGCGTGGCGCGCGCGGCGACCATCGCCAAGGCGGAAGCCAACCGCGTTATGCACACCATGGCAAACGAGGGCATCCAGCTGCACGGCGGGATCGGCATGACCGATGAGTACGACGTCGGCTTCTATCTCAAGCGCGCCCGCGTGCTGGAGCAGAGCTTCGGTTCGTCGAGCTGGTTAAAGGACCGATTTTCCAAGCTTTCTGGCTACTAGAAACCTGCATGTAGTGACCTGCATGGCATTTTTGCCACATGCTTGTCGACAATGTGAAATAATCCGTCAATTCATCTACCAAGTCTTGAAATGAAACGCGCTTATCGGCATCGTTTCTAACATCGACTAGTGCCTAGGATGGGGCACATTCTTAGAGGAGAGGCACATGAAAAGATTTCCATCACGCCACCATTGCGCCCTTGGTGCATTGGCAGCGGCACTTGCCTTCACACCGACAGCCGCCTTCGCCCAGGATGTTGGCGAACCCGATGCGGATCTGGTTGAAGGGGCCGATGTCGAAGACCAAAACGTAATCATTGTTACCGCGCAAGGGCGATCGCAGGTCTTGGCGGATGTTCCAGTCGCCGTGTCAGCTGTTTCCGGAGAAACCCTCCAGAATTCGGGCGCCAGCGACATACGTGAGCTGAACCAGGTTGCACCGTCCCTGCTGGTGTCTTCCACCGGCAACGAAGCTAACGGTTCCGCGCGTATTCGCGGTATCGGCACGGTCGGCGACAACCCTGGTCTGGAAAGTTCGGTCGCGGTTTTTGTCGATGGAGTCTATCGCTCTCGTTCGGGAAGCGCCCTGAGTGAGCTCGGCCCTATCGACAGGGTCGAAATCCTTCGCGGTCCCCAAGGTACTCTGGGCGGGCGGAACTCATCGGCAGGCCTGATCAATATCTACACCGCACCGCCCGAGTTCGATTTCAGCGCATACGGGGCCTTCACTTATGGCAACTATGATGCGATCCGCGTCGAAGGTGGCATAAACGCTCCGCTTGGCGACACCGTAGCTGCGCGTGTGGACGGCGTGTATTTTGAGCGCGACGGCTTCTACAACGATATTACCAACGGCGGGACGATCAACAATCGCGATCGTTATCTGGTCCGCGGTCAGCTCCTGTTCGAACCCAATGACGACCTGTCCATTCGCCTTGTCGGGGATTATTCCAAAAAGGACGAAGCGTGCTGTGCCGCGACGTTCGTCCAGCCCGAGTTTGCTCCGCTTGCACGGATCAGCGCTGGATTTGATCCCTTTACGAGGCCATCGGATGGGGCCGCCCTGACGAGTACCGCAAATCCGATCGTTCCCGTGTTGCTTGCGCTTGGGCAGGATCCGCGTGCCCTCACCCAGGATACATTCAACCGCGACCTGTACCCTACGCCGGGCAGAAGCTATGAAGGCGAAACCGAAGACTACGGTATTTCGGCTGAGATCAATTGGGATTTCGGGAACGTCACGTTGACGTCTATCACGGGCTACCGTGAATATGCCAACAGCCAGGGATCTGACACCGATTACACTACTGTCGATATTCTCTACCGCGCTCCGACCGAGAATGCTCTTGCTCGAGACTTTGAAACATTCACTCAGGAACTGCGCCTTACCGGTGAGGCCTTCGATGGCAAACTCGATTGGTTGATCGGCGCGTATTACGCCAATGAAGAACTGCAGGTGCGTGACAATCTGCGGTTCGGCACCCAGTACGGCAATTTCGTAGCGTGCCGCATCGCTATCGCGATCAACCCGGCTTTGGTCAATCCGGGGGCTTCCAATTGCCTGGGTGCCAACGTGGCGGCATTGGACGGTACGCTGACCGGAAGCCCGGCATTCGGCGCTGCAACCCCGGCGATCCTCGCAGGTATCAACAACCTTGCAAGCATCAGCGATTTGGGAACGGTCAGCGAGGTCTACAATCAGACGAGTGAGAACTTCGCGTTCTTCACGCATAATATCTTTGCGATCACGGATACGCTCGATTTGACGCTGGGGCTTCGTTATACAAACGAAACCAAGGACTTCGACGCAACTTTCCGCAACGACAACACGGTTTGTCCGACAAACCGCAATCTGCTCGGAGGCTTTCTGGGTGTTCCGACTTTGGCACCTCTGGCCGGTGGTATCATCAGCCTTTCCTGCCAAGGCAATTCGACATCGGAGCTCGATGGAGTTTCTCTCGAAGACTCGCGCGAAGAAGAGGAGTTTACCGGCACGGCTATCCTGAGCTGGAAGCCAACTCCCGATCTGCTAGTCTACGGTTCGTATTCACGCGGCTACAAGGCGGGCGGTTTCAACCTCGACAGGTCTGCACTGTCAAATCCGCTTGCGTTCGATCCGGCCAATATCTCGGCAGCCGCGCTGCAGTTCGATGAAGAAACAGTCGATGCATATGAGATCGGCCTCAAATACTCGACACGCGAGTTCGGGGTTAGCATTGCAGGCTTCCGGCAAGAGTTCAGTAACTTCCAGTTGAACACGTTCAATGGGGCGTTCTACATTGTGCAGACGGTCAATAGTTGCGATAGCGATCTCGGCGGGGCCGACAGAGACGCAAGCGCGACAACCGGTGCATGCTCTTCCGATGAAGTTGCACCAGGTGTGATCGCTCAAGGTGTCGAGATCGAAACCTATCTACGGCCCGCTCGTGATTTGGATATTACCCTTGGCGTCACCTATTCTGATACGAGCTTTGAAGACAATCTTATCGGGGACGATACCGGGGCACCGCTCGACCCCGCACTACGCTTGCTGCCAGGCGACAACCTGTCGAATGCACCAGAGATCGTGGCAACATCGTCGCTTACGTGGACGCCGCCAATCGGCGACAGTGGGCTCGAAGGCCTGGTCTTCGTGAACGCTCGTATGGCTGGTGATTACAACACCGGCTCCGACCTGCTCTTCAGCAAGGAACAGGACAGCTTCGTCGTAGTGAACGGGCGTGTGGGTCTGACCAATATTGCGGATCGCTTCGCGATCGAGGGATGGGTCAATAATTTGTTTGACGTTGGGTATACGCAGGTGGCCTTCAACACGCCTTTCGTGGCTCCGCAACAAACGTTCTCCGCTTTTCTTGCGGAACCGCGGACTTACGGCATCACCGTGCGCGGCAAGTTTTAAACTTACTCGCTAATTGCAAGAGGGTTCGGCGCTTCGCTGTGTCGAGCCCTCTTTTTCGAACTTTTATTTGCTCACGACTAGGTGGCGTCCGAACAAAAGTTCCGTGTGCTCAATATCGTCGATGATGTGATAGGGAGAGGCCGGCAGCGGTGTTCGCTGCATGAATCCCTCTTCGCTGGGCTACCAGCCGCCGGCCCCACAAACAATCTTGCCTCGTCCTGCCATGCTGCCTTACGCTGCGCTCCAGGCCGCCCAGCAGGGCGACCCCAACCGCCGGAACTCTAACTTAACCGGTGGACCACCCTGATGGGGCAGGTCAGGTGGAAGACTACAACCGAGAGAGACCGCCCTCATCCCTTGGCTACGCGACACCGGCGGCGTTCGCCGCCGAACTAGATAAGCAATGGCCTGCTTCGCCACGCCCTACGGGCTCCGCTGCGCAGCCCATTGCTTCAACCGCGCTCATACGCATCAACGCAGCTCGGCTCTAATCCCGGCTGGGGGGAAGATCAGGGGGTCACGTCACTCATTGGAAGGCGGCTATCGCGACGCAATTCGCTCTGAAAGTCGTGGGACTATTTTGCAGGTCTTCGAGGAACAGACCTGCTAATTTTCGCCCTGCAGTTAGTTCCATTAGGATAACGCTGTTAGCATACGTAGGCACCGCGGCCGCTAGCCAAAAGGTTGCCAGTAGGACCGTATACACGTGTTTCAGCGACCGAGATATTTTTACCGATCTTGATTATTTTGCCCGATGCTACGAGTGGTCCCGAGGTTGCCGGGCGGTGGTAGTCGACCCTCAGATCGGCGGTCGCCTTGGCCCCTGTACCTTGCGACAATAAGGTGTAGAGCCCGGTTAAATCGATCAGAGAGGCGAGCACGCCGCCATGCGCTGAACCGATTGCCGGGTTTGACACGATCTCGTCGCGCCAAGGCATCTCCAGTTCAAGCTGCTCGTTCGAGCATGACCGTAAAGTGAGGCCAAGCCACCGGTGAAACGGGGCAATCTGCAGGATCTCTTCGAGGCGCTTAGGATCGATCCTTGTCAGATTATCGGTCATGTAACGGCTCCCTGCGGACTGTGATTACGCTTGAGAAAATCGAGTATCGCTGCCGAAAAGGCATCGTTGGCATCGCCAACCACCATATGTGTTGCCTCTGCGATGTCGGTGTATTCAGCGTGTGGAACAAGTTCGAGCAATTGCGCGACCGCGTCTTCGGAAACCAGATCGCTCGATCCGCCGCGAATAATATGCAATGGCAGCGAAAGCCTGCTGGCTGCATCGTTCAGCGCATCAAACTGGCGTTCCTGATGAGCCGGATCGCTTCGCTTGGCTAGTGTGATGTTGCGGATAAAGGCCGGATCCCAATGCCAGTAGTAGCGGCCGTCTTCCTTCTCTCGCAGATAGCGCCGTAAGCCCTTGCCGGCTCCGCGCTTGCGGCGATGTGGCATGTAGCGCGCGATGACCTCTGCCGCTTCGTCCGGTGAAGAGAAACCGGTCTCCACGTGCTCCTCCATAAAGCCGACTACGCGCATAACGCCCCCCGTCTCCATACGCGGCGCGATGTCGACGAGAGTGAGCGACGCGAAGCGGCCCGGCGCAAGGTGTCCTTCGGCGATCAGTCCGGCCAACCCGCCAAGGGAGGCCCCGACGAGCGCTGGCTTGCGGTCCATTTTTGAAGCGATCGCAACGAGATCTGAAGCGAAGTCGCGCGTTTCGTAAGCGCCCTCGGCAGACCATTCGCTGTCGCCATGACCGCGCATATCAATTGCGATCGGACGAAATCCCGCATTGGCGAGATCGGCTGTGACACGTTTCCATGCGTGACGGGTCTGGCCGCCCCCATGCGCGAGCAAGACCGGTAAAGCATCGGCATTTCCGGTCGCTTCGGCTGCTATGGAGATGCCACCATTTCCCCCGATATGGAAAGTTTGCGACTGCATACCGCAACCTCATATTGTAAATCGATTTACAGTAAACGGCTTTATTTCCTGATCCGCTATGGTAGGTTGCCCTAGATGGCTGCCATGACGGGCTATGACGCGGATACAAAGGGGGGCAAGTTCCCTCACCGATACCGATCGGCTGTTCTTTCTTATGGAGGAAGTGACCCGGCGTTTGCGCAGGACCGCCGATTCTTCGGTTGAACAATTCGGGCTCACGCGGACGCAATGGAGTATATTGGCTTATCTTTCGGAGCCCAGGCATGACCCAGACAGAGCTGGCTCGGGAACTGAAGCTAGAGCGCGCTAGCATCGGCCAGACTATTGATCGCCTGGAAGAACTTGAGCTGGTGGAAAGACGCAGGCGCGAAGAACGACAGGCGCGTTTGGCGGGTTCATTTACGCCCTGCCGCAATCGAGCTACTTCCCAAGATGCGAGTAGAAGCTGATGCAATGTATGCTCGCTTGCTCGGGGGGATCCGTTTTGGGGAACTGGAGCGCTTACGCGGATCGCTGGCTAGGATGCATGACAATCTGGGCAGCGAGCCATAATCACTCGAAATCGAGCCCATGCCCCGCGTTCACGCCCGCGTTTGCCCTTCAGGGGGTCTGATGCTCAGATGAGGGACGCCGAGCGCATGCGATCATAACATCCCGGCAGTCGTGGCAGGCGAGGTGGCCGGAGCCCCCGCACTCACCCAGCGCAGTTCGGTTCCTTATCAGCTTGAGCGACCATCGGATTCAGTTTCTGCTGTAGCGTGAAATCAGCGAGTGTTTGCATGGCGGCACTGCTAGCGAATATGGTTGACGCTGAGCTTGAACACGCCAGGCATGCGCGAGCCTTCCAAGATAGCGCTATGGATAAGCATATGCCGAAAGATGAGATACGTGATTACGCCCCCAACGAAAAGGATGACATCCTTTATTTGCTAGAAGAGGTGAACAGGACCGCTCGGCGGACCTTCGACGCTCTGATCGTGGGGCTCGACCTCAATCAAACACAATGGCGGATCATCGCGTCCTTGTTGCGAGAACCTACGCTAACACAGACCGAGATTTCTCGCCTGCTCGAGCTTGAATCGGCGACGATAGGACAGGCTGTCGCAGTTTTGGTTGAAAAAGGTTTGATCGAGCGAGAGCGGGCGGCGCACGATCGAAGGGTTTGGAACCTCCACCTCACCGAGCAAGTAAGAACCATCTGGCCGGAACTGCGCGAAGCGGCTGATCGACTCCACGAAATTCTCTGGAAGGGAATGTCTGCGCCTCAAATCGACCTCCTGCGTACGATGCTTCGAAAAGTTGCGGAGAATCAGAAGCAGGCTGACACTTGCGAAGAAAGCCGATGAAGCATGATCTGGAAAACAGTGTCGGTGAACTGACGCGGCTAGCAGAACTCGGTCAGATTTTCGCCCGGCACGGTCTGAAAAATCTCGGAAGCTTGCTTGGCTTTATGCCGGTTTCGGAGAATGAGCCAGATACCGAGGACTTGCGTCCTGCATCGGTGGTGGCGCTGTTGCGCGATGTCGGCCCTGTCGGAATAAAGCTTGGCCAGCTCCTGGCGACCAGAAGCGATCTGTTTACACAACCCTGGATTTCCGCGTTCGGCACTCTCCACGACCAGGTGGAACCGCTGCCGTTCGATAAGATCGAACCGGTGATTGTATCGGCTTGGGGCAGCGACTGGGAACGTGAATTCGCCGCTTTCGAGAGAAACCCGATCGCCTCAGCCTCTATCGCGCAGACTTATGTCGCAACCCTGCTGGACGGAAGCGAGACTATCGTGAAAATCCGCCGACCCGGCATGGCGTCCAGGATCGAGGCGGACATGAGGCTGTTGACACGGCTCGCGGGCCTCGCCGAGCGTCGGTCAAGCGACATTGCTCGCTATCGACCCGTGGAATTCCTTCAGACATTCGCCAAGAATTTAGCGCGGGAGATGGACCTGGCGGCAGAAGCACGTGCCTGTGAAAGGATTGGCGGTTATCTGGAGATGCTTGGGGTGAAGACGCCCGCGATCCACTGGGAACTCACAGGCTTGACGATCAATGTGCAGGAAGCCCTGGGCGGAAAGCCCGCGTCGCGGCACCCGGCAACTGATCCGGCAGGGAATGCCCAGTTCGCGAAGCGCTATGCCGATGCAGTGCTACGGATGATCCTTCTCAATGGAGAGTTTCATGGCGACCCGCATCCCGGCAACGTCTTCTGGATGGAAGGGAACCAGGTAGGCTTCATCGATTTCGGCTCGGTCGGCTTTCTCAGCGGCGCGCGGCGTCAGGAAATCGTCCGACTGATTTTCGCTATCGCGAACGGACAGATAGACAAGGTGGCCGATCTGCTGCTCGACTGGGCAGGCAATCCACTCGTGGATCGCGCGCAATTGGTGATGGACCTGGATGAGCTGATCGCGGAATTTAGCGGCACAGCTCTTGCCGGGATAGAATTCGCGGCAATTTTCGATCGGGTTTTCGGATTGTTGCGCGATTATCGCCTCGTATTGCCGCCCGACCTCGCTATTTTGCTGCGCACCCTGCTGACCGCAGAGGGCTTCGTTCGCTCTTTGGCGCCGGACTACAATATCGCCGAAGAAACGAAGCCGATCGTGATGCAATTGTTTGCCGAGCGATTTTCGATCGGAGCCGCGCGGGATCATTTGGCCAAGGTCCGCAGTGGCCTGCTTGATTTCTCGGCATCGCTGCCCGAGCTAATCGATAACGTTGCCTCGGTCGCTCGATCAGGTACGATTCAGGTATCCATCGACCCAGCCAGTCTGAACCATCTGACGCGGGAAGAGGACCGCAGCACCCCCGTCAAGGGTCCGGTGGTGGCAGCGTTGATCATCTCTGCCGCATTGCTGGCCGACCAATCGTTGTTACTGGCAGGAATTGTTCTGGCTTTCGCGGGAATAGCACTCATTCCTAGATGGAACTGATAAGACCACACACAATGAACGCTTAGACCACGGCCGCCCGGCACCGATATTGGCTACATCAAGGGAGAAGAGTGGAAATGACCGAACAGAAACCTGCCGAAGCGGTGCCTGCCGCCACCATGCTGCTGACCTGCCCCATCAGGGTGGTCCACCGGTTAAGTTAGAGTTCCGGCGGTTGGGGTCGCCCTGCTGGGCGGCCTGGAGCGCAGCGTAAGGCAGCATGGCAGGACGAGGCAAGATCGTTTGTGGGGCCGGCGGCTGGTAGCCCAGCGAAGAGTGTGGCCGGACGGTGTTGTAGTGGATACGCCAGCGCTCGATCAGGATGATTGCCTCCTTCAGAGTGTAGAAGATCTCCCCGTTGAGAAGCTCATCCCTGAGCTTGCCGTTGAAGGATTCGTTGTAGCCATTCTCCCATGGTGATCCGGGTTCGATGTAGAGGGTCTTCACACCAATCCGCCAGAGCCAGTCGCGCACGGCATGAGAAGTGAACTCAGCGCCATTATCGCTACGGATGTGATCAGGCGGACCATGGCGTTGGAACAGCTCGGTCAGCACGGCCAGGACATCATCGCTCTTGAGCTTGCGCTGGACATGGATCGCCAGGCACTGGCGGCTGTACTCGTCGATCACGGTAAGCATGCGGAAGGCCTTGCCGTCATGGGTGCGATCCATGACGAAGTCGTAGCTCCACACATGGCCACTATATTGCGGACGCAGCCTCACGCATGATCCATCGTTGAACCACAGACGCCCGCGCTTTGGCTGTCTCTGCGGAACCTTGAGCCCTTCACGGCGCCAGATCCGCTCGACCCGCTTGGCGTTCACCAACCAACTTTCATTGCGCAGCAGCGCCGTGATCCGGCGATAGCCGTAGCGACCATATTGCTGGGCCAGCCGGATGATTGCAGCTGTCAGCGGCTTCTCGTCGGCTGGTGGTGCGGGCAGCTTGCGCTGGGTCGAGCGGTGCTGGGCAACGACCCGGCAGGCACGGCGCTGGCAGATATCCAATGCCTCCTGCACATGGTCGATGGCCAGCCGACGCCGTGAAGGGCTCAGTACTTTCCCTCGACAACCTCCTTCAGGATCAGCGCATCGAGCGTAAGATCAGACACCGCCTTCCTGAGCCGCTGGTTCTCCTTCTTGAGATCCTTCAATCGCCGAGCCTGGCTGACCTTCAGCCCACCGTACTCGCGTCGCCAGCGATAGTAACTCTGCTCCGAAATCCCCAGCGATCGGCTGATCTCCCCGATCTTCTCTCCGTGCGAGAGCCGAACTTCGGCCTCACGCAGTATCCCGATAATCTGTTCCGGCGTGTATCTCTTCCGTGCCATTCATCAGCCCCTTTCAAGCCGTAAATAGCCGAAATCCTAACTCTCAAAACGGACCACTTTTCGGGGGGAAGGTCACCTCTGGCCGATGGGAAGGACGCTGACAGGCTGGAAACCGCAGTTGGGCGGTTGGGGCTTGATCGACCTTAGAAACGCGCAATCGGTCGATCCGTTTTCCCTGGCCTCAGATGAACTCATTGAGGTTACCGACTGGGAACTACTTGATTTTGCAGTTCAAGTTGTCAAGCAATGGCTCCAAAGGAAGGGTTTCGAGATCATGTCCACTCACTCAAATCCCAACGTCGATCCGAACATCTGATTTGTCGGAGACAATGGACCCGAGTGGGTAATCGTACGAGCAGCGCGATATCCAGAAAAGGTGGCTCAGATCCCGAGCAACGTAGAGGCCATCGCTAAGCAATGCGAAGCTCTCAGTCACTTGGGGAATTTCGCATCTTTTGGCTTTGCGTTGGCGGAAAACGTTGAAAGGCCCATCTGGCGGGGACACGCTGCCGATGTCCAATTCGAAGGCATTAAGCCGATCTGATCCGGAAGCTCTCATTGCTCCACGCAGGTGTGCGATCTCTTGAAGAATCATGCGGCCATATTCGTGCTCGGCGGTCGCTTTTGGGGTGTAATATAGCCGCCGCTCTGCGCCAAAACACCAGACGTCCAGACCGGTAACGGCGTGGGCTGTAGACTGGAGTTCGTTCGACCTGAGGCCGGTCGGATTACGACTTCTTACCAGTCGTCGAAACTTTGAATTTTGCTCAGATTGGAAACCTCATTCAAGTGCGTTTCCAAGTGATGGCGTTCCTCATCCCAAACCGCAAACAGATGTTCTGCGCCAGAATTCTCAATGTTGTTTAATTCGAAATCGTACACATCGAGAAACAATTGCTCGTAGTACTTAGAGAGACGATTCTCCATGCTGGTGAATGTCACGTATAGCTGGGCATTCTTCGGCCATTTTTTTGACGTGGCTATCAACGCGAAGCTCAGCAAACCCTTTCCCGACATACACGCATAACATCGTGTAATTGCCATGGTCGTCGCAGGCGTCATAGTCTACCCACAGGTGATAGAGGCCTGTCTGACCACGGAGGAATTTAAGATAGAGCTTGTACGTTATGTTCCCAATACGAAGTTCGTCGTCGACCGGCAGTTCCGCACAAAATGCGCTCTCGTTCACCAACTCATGGGCAGAAATTGGCTGGCTTAGTTCTAAGAGCGCTATTTGATCGAACGCATCGTACTCTTGATTTTGACACGGGAAATCTTGTTCGATGCACTTTGTCATGATCGGCTCGACCTACTCAATATTGTATGTTCCTTAATAGGCGCCGGTGGCTTCCGAAATCAGCTCGGTTCTTGCAGCGACGAGCGCTCCCAATACTCGAGGGTATCGGGCCGACTGCTTCGATCCGGCGACCGCGCAAAGGATGCCTTTGACTGCCCCTGTCGATGGCACGTCCGCCTCCAACCAGTCAGCTCCAGACCAATAAGCGGTCACTTCAGGCGGTCCGAAATCCAGGCCTCCACTTCGTCTTCTGCCCATGCGACCGCATATCCACCCAGCTGCACGGGCTTCGGAAACTTGCCCTCGGCCATCCAGCGATAGATTGTCGAACGGCCAAGCCCGACGCGATGCTGAACTTCGGGCAGGCGAATGAGCCGCGTCACCCGCCGGGTTTCGGTCGCTCCTTTGTCTATCTCTTCACCCACGATGGCCTCCCTCGGCACCGGCAAAGACATCGCCAAGCAGCGCATCCTTGCGTTCGAGCTCGTCGATGTGGTCGGAGAGCAAGCGGGCGACGCGGTGCGCGGTCCCCTTGGCCCAGCGCGGCTTCACATCGTGAACCTGGTTGCCCAAGACACGCTCGAGCGCTGAAGGCAGTTCGCCGGAAAAGTCCTCGAAGAATTGCGCGAGGTCCGATTGCAGCCACGCAATCGCGTGATCGCCGCCGCTGACGAGGAACAGGAGCAGGTGTGCGTGCGGCGCGACGCCGCTCGCGGCAAGAATGCGCAAGGCTTCGCCGAGGCTGGCCGAGCGTTCGCCCGCAAGAACACGGCGCAGGGCATCCTTATGGATCTGCGCGTCGCGAGCGATGTCGCAGCGGGCACGGCCGCTGGCTTCGACGGCGGCCAAAAGCAGCCGGGCGAGGTCGGCGCGAACCTGTTGTTCGGCAAAGAGCGCCATGTTGGTCATCGACGAATCCTTATCTCCAGAGTGATCGACTCTCCGGCTAACCGCGAAGGAAGCCTGTAGGAAAACAAAAAGAACATTTAGAGAACATAGAGGAAGGAACGATCAGCTTCCTCCGACGATTCGCGCGAATTTCGGTCGCCTGCGCGCATATCGCGGCTCTCTTCGCTCAGATGCCGGCACAGTCAGCGCTGTTGCGCGATCAGCCTGCGCGAATCCCGTGCATCGCACCTCCCGATGTCGCTTTTTGCTTGGTCGAAAGCCCCAAAATCCAATTCCCGATTTCCTACAGGCATATGTTCTACTTATGTTCTATATCGATTCGAATCAATGGAGCACCACTCGAGATGACCCGCCTCAATCGTCGGACCGCGATAGCGGTCGCCTGTTTGGGAATGATCGCGACCTCCTCTCAGCAAGTCCGCGCCCAGGATTTCACCTTGTTCGAACACGCGGTCGTTCCGCCGAAGACGGACCAGCAGCCGGCAAGGCAATATCTTCCTGCAATCTACCAGGCCGAGCCAGCAAACATATCCTATCGGGAAAGCCTGTATATGGCGGCGATAGCCGAGGCTGAGCGCCGTTACGGGCTTCCGACCAACCTGCTTCGTGCTCTTATCTGGGCTGAATCCCGCTTTAATCCGATGGCTGTGAGTCCAGCCGGTGCTGCCGGGCTGGCGCAGCTTATGCCGGCCACGGCGCGCGAACTGGGCGTCCGGAACCGTCATGACCCTCTTGCATCGATCGACGGTGGCGCCCGGTATCTTCGCGATATGTTGGACCGGTTCGACGCGGTCCACCTGGCCTTGGCTGCTTACAATGCGGGCCCAGGTGCCGTCTCCCGATCACGCGGCATTCCCAGCAACGGTGAAACACCGCAATATGTCCGGTCCGTGTTGGGACGTTGGCAAGCAATTGGTACGTACAATTGACGAAACTGCCTGATTTCCGGCTATTGTCTGAAATCATGTGCCGGAATGAAAACGGACAACGCTAGTGAATGAGACCCCCGGTGAGCCGTTCGATTTTCGCAAGTCGTTGAAGGCACAGAAGCGCCGGAAGCTGAGAAAGGAGATCGCGTTGGGATTGGGAGCATTCGCGATCGTATTTGCTGGAGGGATGCTGGCACTCACCTGGCCAGTCCATGATGCCAGCATTGCTAACGACGATCAGCAGCCTCAAACTTTATTCCAGCAAGCGAGCTTCCCACAATTCGACATTTGCGGATCCGTCCGGCGCACATGCGTCGTGGATGGAGATACCTTCTGGCTTGATGGCGTAAAGATCCGCATTGCTGACATCGATACACCAGAGATCAGCGAGCCTCGTTGCGATTATGAATACCAACTCGGCATGCGCGCGACGCATCGCCTTGTCGAATTGCTCAATGGCGGACCCTTTGAACTGAGGACCATCGGAAGCAGAGATGAGGATCAGTACGGTCGTAAACTGCGGGTCGTAACGCGCGGCGGCCGCTCGCTTGGCGATCAGTTGGTCAGCGAAGGGCTGGCGCGGACCTGGACCGGGCGACGTGAACCATGGTGCTGAACCGCGATCAAGAATTGTGGGCCGTTGCACTTTGGGTCGAAAAGAACCATGGCGAAGAGGGAGCCGCGTTTATCGCAAAGCAGATCCAGCGACTTTCCAACGAAGGGGACGAGGCAGGCATAGCAACGTGGAAGACTGTTGCTGAACGGTTCGATCAGCTTAGCTGCCAAAGCTCTGCGAACTGAGGCTCAGCACGATGCGGAAGTGGCTTAAAGTCTGGGGCATCAGAATTGAGTTCGCCTTGCTCGCGTCAGTGTCCCTGATAGGGCTCGTCCTGAGCCTTCAATCCTGCACTGGCTGAGAAGAAATTCGTTCTTCCGATCAACCATTCGCAAACTTTCCCATGATGACCTTTCCTCCTGTCCGGAGCTCATCGAGGTAGTCGCTCCACCATTGAGCCATGCGCACGCGCTCTTCCCAATGTTTGCCGCGATGGTAGATGCCACGCACAACATTGCTGTCGCCATGTGCCAGGGCACGCTCGATCGCATCGGGATTCCAAAGGCCCGACTCGTTCAGGAATGTCGATGCTGTCGCCCGGAGTCCATGCGCGGTGACTTCTTCCTTCGAATATCCCATGCGACGAAATGCGGCATTGAGCGTGTTTTCACTCATGGGACGCTTGGAGCTGCGCGCAGACGGGAAGACATATCCTTCGCGGCCGAGCATCTCGGCCAGGTCTGTGAGATAACCTCTAACTTGCTTGGACAGCGGGACGGCATGCGCTCGGCGCGCTTTCATTTTACCGGCAGGGATCTTCCAGACCCCATCGACCAGGTCGATCTCATGCCATTCGGCGTGGCGGAGTTCGCCGGGACGTACGAACACATGCGGCGCGATCTGCAAAGCAAACTTGGTCACCATGTAGCCAGTGAAGTCGTCGATTGCGCGCAGCAGCCCGCCTAGCTCGGTGGGCTCGAGGATTGCTGCATAATGCGTGGCTCTCGGCGTTACGAGAGCGCCCTTCAGCATACTGGTCGGATCGGATTTGCAGCGGGTGGTAGCGACACCGTAACGAAACACGCGGCCTGCGAACGAGCGGCATTTCTTCGCAGTCTCGTGCTTACCAGTGGCTTCCAGTCGTTTCAGAGGAGCCAGGACTTCGAACGGCTCGATCTCGTGGATGGGTCGGTTACCGATGGCAGGCGCAAGCTTGTCGAGGAAATAATTGGCCTTGACGATCGTGCCATCGGCGCGGCCATTCTGGACCATCATCTGCTCGATATATTCACGCGCGACTGCCTCGAACGTCTGTGCAGAAAGGAACTCGGCGCGGATTTTCCGCTTCCGCTTCTCAAAGGCCGGGTCGCCCCCAGAAGCAACAGCTCGTCGTGCCTCGTAGGCTGCGTCTCGGGCTTGCTTGAGGCTGATGTCAGGATAGCTGCCGATGCAGAGCTTCTTTTGCGCACCACCGATCCGGTATCGGAATCGCCAAAGCTTGCTGCCGGTCGGCGTGACCTCGACATATAGGCCGCGCTCATCGGTTACCTTGTACGGTTTGTCCTTGGGCTTGAGAGCGCGGAGGCGAGTATCTGTCAGCGGCATGTGGGGGCCTTTTCATCTGGGCCTTTGCGAAACGGCCTCAAAAGGCCCACAAAAGTGTCTGGAACCCCCGAGAACAGGCGGGACGATCCGGAACGATCCAAGGGCCAAATCCCTAGGATTTCTGCGGGTTTTATAGATTATTTGGGAGAACGTGAGAAGAACAAATGGTGCCCAGAAGAGGACTCGATAATACTTAATAAGAATTTGTAATTGTTTTCAAAGGGAAATTTGATCTACGAATATGGCACAACCACTGGCACTAAATGATTTCAAAGTATTGGTTCGATTACCAATCTCTATTGAAATCACTTATTCTCATTACATCTCATCACGTCTTACCACAAGCTTTTCTTATCAACTCGATTGGGGCTGTAGGCTTTGATATTAATCGTTGGCAAGCTCGCAATCGTGCGGCAGCACCTTGCAAACGGTGAGGGCAAGGCACCCCTTGTTTTGCTCATTTGTGCGCAGCGCAATATACGACAGGTACGCGAAGGTCGCTAACGCTCTGCAGCATAGTCAACTAATGGGCCGGAAACGGAATGGCAGGTTCTGAAACAGTTTTAGGAAAAGCGGACGCTTCTCTGACTGTTACGCCATGGGGATGGTCCGCACGTCGTTGCCTTTTTCGGTCCCGGGCCCTGCGACAGTGTTGGTTAGTCGGGCGTAAAGAACGCGCGCACTTTGGCGAGAAACGAATTTGCGGATTTTGCTCCCACTTTCTTCGTCGCTGCAAGCAGCGGAGCGTTGAAATCAACTTCAGACCGTAAACCGTAGGGCGCCGTCAAGCACGTGCACCCCGTCGGCGCGAACAGCCCCCAATCGGCAGGCACTGGTGTTCGGTCGAGGCCGGAACAGACCGTACAAGCATCAGGATGAAATACGTCGTATTGGATTTCGATCGGATAATCGGGATGGTTGGCCATCATACGTGCATAGGACTGCGCATTGCGGTGCCGGAAGATCACGAAAGATGCTCGCAAAAGCGTGATCTCGTGCGCTCGGATCGGATCCAGCATGCCTTTTTCGCTGATTTCGGCAAGTGCCGCGCGGCTCAGAAAGGCGTTTGCCCTGATTCCGATCGCACGCTTTTCATCATCGGAGAGCTGACCTCCCATTTTACGGTAAGTGGTGCAGACCGACCGCGGATGCTCCCCATGGAAATCGCACAGCAAGTCTTTGATCGTTGCCGCGGCTCCCGGTTTAAGAAGGCCGAGATGTTCGACCGCTTCTTGAGCGGCTCCCATGCGGATTGACTGTTGGTCGGGAAGACTGTCCATGACAAGCAATACTGCCCAACACCGGCCCGGCTGGGCAAGCACAAAGACCTCAGCGGAGTTATCCTCGGATGTCGAACTCTGCAAACGGCGATCCCGACGTGCCCCACCCGCTGCTCAGCGGCCACGTGAACAATGCACAGCACGGCTACCTTATAGCGGAATGGCTGCTTGCTGATACGCACCAGTCGAAACCGGTGCGGCAGGAATTTGAACAGACGGCCCACTAACCATGCCAGCGAAGTCGGAAGTGAAGATCAAAGCGACACGTTGGCCAACATTGGGCCGTGAGCCGACAGGCGCTTTTGGGACCACCCTTTCGAGATAGCTGCCCTTGTGCGAACAAGGCTCGGGTTGAACTCTACTCGAGCATTTCGGCGGATTTAATCACTACCAAAGTGAGGGCGTCACCCGTCGACATCCGAACGGTCTGCTCATAGACCTCGTATCGTTCCGCCTCCCAACGATCAAACCAAGCATCGGCGCCAATCAGGCTTCTGGTCGTCCGTTCTTTCGTGCCGTGAAGAACCTCAAGAGCGTCGGAATCGGCGTCAATCTCATCGCGCGGAAACCAGCGGTCAGGAACAGTGGGGCCGCGTTTGAACCAACGCCTCCCGTTTGGGCCGTGACAAACGAGCAATGCGGGCTCCGGACCATAGTCCACCATTCTCAGCGCTGTTGCTGTCCGACTGGTCTGAAATTCAGCTCTGATCTGATCCACCGCATCGAAGGTCGCTTTGCCGTACTGCTTCGCCATTGGCGCAAAGAGGAAACCGGGCAGCAACAGGTCGGCGGCATAGGCATCCGCGACGCGCTCCGGATCCGTGAGGCTGCGTCTTTGGTTACCGATCTCGTCGGAACGACAAACGAACGAGCGGCCGCGATGATATTTCCAGTGACCCAGCTCATGCGCGACCGAAAAGCGCCGCCGTTGCCAAATCCCGCTGGAATCGACGGTGATGATCGCTCGATCACCGTAGCCGATTATACGAGCCTCGCAGCTATCGAGCTTCGCAAACCGGACCTCTGCACCCGCGTCCCAGGCGATGGCCTCGACATCAATGTCCTTCGCGGCGTCAATGCCTAGTTCCCGCAACAGCTTCTCGGCGGCGCTCATCGACCTCAACGCGGATTGCCTTGATCGTCGATTGCACCCAAGTCGCGGAGATCCCGCAGTATATCGTCAATCTCACGCTCGGATGCACCCTCGCCCTTACGCGCCGCCATGGTCATGCGATCCCGGAGGCGGCCATCATTTGCCGCAAACTGTGCGAGAATCTCCTGCTTGCGCGAGATCGGCAGGTGGAACAAGTTCGAGGCAGCGCGATCTGCTCGCGCTTCCGCTAGTCCAGCGCGAGCGCGCGCGAGCCGCAACTTCCCGCTTTCAGCAACCAAGCCCTCAATATGGGCGCGCAGTTCTGCGGCAACAACTTCCGGATCGAACCCGTCGGCACGAGTCTCCGCGAACACCTCTTCATCGGAAAGGGTCATCCAGTCCTCGACCAACGCGTCTGCGAACGGCAACAGCTTTTGCCCAGGCGTCGTGTTACGTGTCATTGGACCCAGCCTTTCGGAAAGGCGACATTGATGCGCCGACGCATCCTGCGCCGAATCGTAGCGAAGGTCGCTTCATCCCAGTCGCCGAGTGCGCGTATTTCCCCGGCGTTCATATCCTCGAGATCGCCCATAAGGACGAGCTGAGCATCTTCATCGTCGTGGAACAAACCTTCAAGCGCCTTCAATCGTGCTTGGGAATCTTCGCGTTCCAGCAACGTCTCCTCCGCATTTCGATCGGTGGCCCGCGGTTCGATGACAACCTGGCCATCGTCCAAAGTGGAACTCATACTTTCGATCATGGGTTCCTCCTTCTCGCTCTCTCGCGCGGCCCACGCCATGCTGCGCATCGCGCCAATGAGAAAGTTCAAGAGAGGCAAGTCCTTCGGGCATTTTCGTGTGCCATCCAGCGCCCTTCGGATGGCTTCGTTGACGACATCACGTGCCTCGACCCCAATCCCGACCGCATAAATTACGGCTGCACGTTCTAGGCGCAAGAAGTCGGCCGCCGTTAGCGCGGCAAGAGCGTCTTGTACCTCCTGCGTCGTGAGGACCGCCGTACTCAAATCATTGCCCCCGTTCTTGACCCCTCGACACAATAGGCTGCGATGGCGTCGATCTCGGACGTTACGAGAAAAAAATAATTGGGCAATGTCCGAGGCCCAGCTTCCACCAGCCTACGTGTTCAGAAGATCAACTAGCGGCGAAGTCGTACGAAATGTTGGTCGGCGAACTGATGAGGCATATATCATGGCAGGAAAAAACCAGCATGTTGTTCCCCACGCGAATGGATGGGCGGTTCGGGGCGCGGGCAATAACCGCGTGACCTCGGTGCATCAGACGCAACGTGAGGCGAACGAGCAAGCGCGTGACATCGCGCAGAATCAGTCCAGCGAAGTGCTGATCCACGGTCGCAATGGTCGCATTCGTGAACGCAACAGCTACGGCAACGATCCGTTCCCCCCGAAAGGATAACCGAACAATGGCGACTGCTCCCGCCCCCGAACTCGATACCTCTACGCTCGACGAGATTCTTCTCGACCTAGCCGTCCTCATCGAACTCAGCCCGCACGATCGTGAGATCGCGGAAAACCGCTACCGGCGGCTCAAGGAATATGTCGAACGTCCGACGAGCCCGTTGCGGCCATATCTCGTCGATGGCGAGAGCTTGATCTATGCGCAAGGATCCGTCGCTACCAGCACGACGATCTTGAGCGGCGACAACGACGACCGTTTCGACGTCGACGCTATCGTGGAAATTGACGTGCCGCTGCACTGGCCCGAAAGCGAACCGCTCGACCAGCTGTTCGAGACACTGAAGAACTTCCCCGGCGCCGTTGAGGTGGTTCGTTGCACCCGCTGCGTTCAGATCCGCTTTGCCTTCATGCACATGGACGTCACCGTCATGGATCGTCGGCAGCGGATGGGTGGTGAGCGGCCCGGCCATATTTTCCATTCGCCAGATACCGGACCGACCTATCGCGTCGATTCGAATCCCTGGGGATTCACCGGTTGGTTTCGGACTCAGGTAGGCATTGGTGAGCGCCTGTTTGAGCAGCGGCTTAAAGCTGCGCGCGACGCGGCGGGCTTGTCCCGCCTGATTGTGGTCGACGAAGCGGAGCGCCGCATCCTCGCCGATGCCGAGCAAGTACCGCTTCCGCCGATGATCCCATCTCGGATCGACGCGCAGGAAGCGGTCGCGCTAAAGCTCCTGAAGCGTTACCTTAACTTGCGCTACACGCACTCGCGCCTGAAGCGGCCGCCGTCGATCTGGCTCACCAAGCTGACCGGCGACATGGGGCTGATTCAGGGCGGGCTTACTCTTCAACTCTATGCCCTGTCGAAGTTCATCTCCGATAGCCTGCGCGAGCACCTGGCACGCCGCACGGTGCCTCGTGAAGTGAATCCGAGCTACCCACCCGACAAGATCAATGATCGTTGGCCGCGTGCATGGCCGGAGGCGGAATCCGACATGACCGTGCTGGCGGACCACCTCGACCTGCTCGCGGATGCCATCGAAAAGATGAACTGCTCTTCGCAGAGCGCGATCCTGAAGAAGATCGACGAACTGTTCGGCGAACGGTTCGGGCAGGAAGAACGCCGCATTCTCAAGGATCGCTACGATCGGCGAACCACAAGCGGGGGCGATTTGCTCATCAAGCCGGGTTCCGGGACGATCTACACACCGGCGATTGCTGCCGCGAAACAGGAAGTGCAGCCAATTCCGCAGCATCGCTTCCATCCCGGTCGCCTGCCCTCGGATGGAGAAGCCTCGGGTGGCTGATGGCTCAAGATCCACACATGCACAACTGAATGCCATGCGCCGCCTGTGGCCGAACTTCCACGGGCGGCGTCACGAAAACGGCCTGGTGGTCTGGCGCGGAGTGCTCAAGCCACGCGCACAAGCGTACGCCGTGAACATATTGTGGTGGCCGGGGAAGATTGATCGCCCCTATGTGATGATCGCCGATCCGCCAATCGAGCCTCGGCCTGGAGGCAACTATGTCCAGATTCCTCACCTGATGTTTGATTCGGACAACCCTATAAAGTCGGGGCTTTGTCTGTTCGATCCGGACGGGCGGGAGTGGAGCGATGCGGATCTCATCTCGGAGACGACAGTGAAATGGACTAGCGAGTGGCTGCACTACTACGAGCTGTGGCACCTCACCGGGGAGTGGCTGGGACCGAGCGTCGGATACGAGTCGGTCGCACAGATGAACGCCATTGAAGCTGAGTCCATTCGCGCAGCCGTGGCTGATGTTCACTGATCGCCGTGCCGGAAGCCTGGCGATTCGCCGGGGCCGCCAGCCCTGGCCGGAGGGCAAGGTCTTCAAGATACTTTCCCTCGACGGCGGAGGGATCAAGGGCATCTACAGTGCTCAGTTCCTTGCCCGATGCGAGCAGGAGCTGACCGCTGGCAAGCCCCTGGCATCCTATTTCGACATGATCGCCGGAACGTCAACCGGCGGCATTATCGCGCTGGGACTCGCGCTCGGCTATTCCACCTCGGATATTCTGGATTTCTACACGAACGACGGACGCAGAATATTTCCTCCGTTGCCCACTACCCGGCTCGGCAAATGGTGGCGAGGCTTCCGCTGGCTGTTCCGGCCGCATCTCAACCACCAGGAATTGGAAAAGGCGCTGAGACTAAGGTTTGGCGACCGTTTCCTCGGCGAAGCAACGACGCGGGTCGTCATCCCCGCCTTTTTGGTCCCCAAGACCGAAATCGCGGTGTTCAAGACCGACCACCACTCCGATTTCCGCAACGACTACAAGACGCGGGCTTGGGAGGTTGCCCGCGCGACTTCCGCAGCTCCCACCTATTTGAAAGGGTACGAACACACGCCCTCAGGCCGAATTTTCATCGACGGCGGCGTTTGGGCAAACAACCCGGTGATGGTGGCACTAGTGGACGTATTGAGCGCCTATGAGATTTCACCTGACCAAATCGACATCCTTAGCATTGGCACCGGCAATCCGCCGTTCGAATTGCGGCCGAAAGCGGCGCTAGGCGGCGCAGTTTCTTGGCGAGGGGCGATCAAAGCGGCGATGTTCCTGACCACCGACAATGCAACGGCTCAGGCCAAGTTATTGCTCGGACCTGATACATGTCTCCGGGTCGAGCCCGCTGGCGATGACGGGACTATCGAAATGGACGATTACGATCGAGCGCTATCTATCCTTCCGAGATCGGCGGATCGGGATTTCGACGAATTGAGAGAGGAAGTCGCGCGGTTTTTTGCCGAAGCTGCGCTCCCAAGGGAACGTCACTACACTGATGCATAGCCGAAAAGACGGCCACTATTGGGTCATCAAATCTACCTGTCGAATGACCGGGCATGGGGCGCATTCCAGACTGACCGCTTTGCATGCCTGTCGGCAACTGCCCTTAAATCGCAATCGCCCGCCCTCGCCCAAGATCGAGGCCATGATGGAAGGCTAGTTCGCCACCAAGCGAGCGACCGCTGGTCATACCGATGCCCAGCTCGGCCTTGCGACTGGCGAGGAGCGACTCAAGCTGGGGATCGCGCTGGAGGCTCTTTGCCATATTCGACATCTCAGAGCGGGCTGACCGGTAACTGCTCATCTCGCCATGCCTGTAGCTTTGCTCGCTGTTCCTCTGAAGCTTCTGCCAGCGATCCACAAACTGATCGGCCTTTTCCTGCCCTGCACCGCGAGCCTTCTGCACGGCCTTCATGGCAAGGATGGCACGTCGGACTTCACCCTTGGCCGCCTCATGCGCTAACGGTGGATCGGCAAGATAGGCCCGCTCGATGTCGCGTGAATAGTTCGCACCAAACGCGTCCAGTTCCTTGCGCGCCGTCGCAAGCTCCTTCTTCAGCGCCGCCTGACTTCCCTGCTCGACACGCTGATCGAGGGTCGCGCCATTTTCCTGCGCCATGAACAAGTTGCTAACTGCGCGGGCGTGACGTCGAACAGCGGCCTGCGCCCTGATCTGGCGGTCTGCTTCCGGCGTGCGCATTCCATCGATCAGGCCGCGCACTTTTTCTGGCACCTTGCGAATAATCTCGGCAACCCGCTCACGGAAGCTGATCCCGCGCCGCTCGGCAAACCGCCGCTCAATGCTCTCGATCTCGCCATAGTCGCTTGCCATATCCTTGGCGCGCTCGCGCGACAGAGTTTGGGCGAGCTTGTCGCGGTCTGCAAAATCATCGCTGCCATAGTGGAGGTCGGCGGAGTCGCGATGGCGGGATAGTGCAACATAGCTGCTGTGCTGATCCATTCCCGGCGTCGCCAGAACATGGGCGCGGTCCACAGTGACACCTTGCGATTTGTGAATGGTCGCGGCGTAACCGTGGTCGAAATGGGCATAGTCCTTCGTGTCGAACGCGACGCTCCGACCATCGTCGAGCAGCACCGCCATGCGCTGCGCGCTGACCGATTGCATCGTGCCGAGGCTCCCGTTCTTGATGCCAAGCTCGCGGTCGTTGCGCAGGAACATCAACCGGTCGCCGGTCGCGAACTGTCTTGTGCCGCGCTCGGCATTGATCGAAACGTCTTGGCCCAGCGCGCCGTCCTCGCGCAGCCTGTCGCGCGCCAGCTCATTGAGCGCGCGAACCTCATCGTTGGTGTGCGTGAGAATGATGCGTGACTGATCGGGTCGTGCGGCGCGTTCGCGATTCCAGCCCACGATCAGTTCCTCGCGCGCAGCGTCGCGCGTCTCGGCAACATGCACCATGCCGTTTGCCGAATATGCGTCCAATGCCTCGGCGGTGCGGCCCGTTGCCAGATGGCGCGTGGCATCTCGCTGCCAGTCCTCGCGCTGCCGCCGCACCTCGGTAATCTCGACCCCGCCGTGGCGCTCATGGATCGCGCGGAACGCCGCGCCTGCCTCAATCGCCTGCAGCTGCTGCGGATCGCCCACAATAACGACTTTGGCTCCGGCATCATTCGCGACAGACTGAACCCGCTCCATCTGGCGCGTGCCGACCATGCCAGCCTCGTCGATGACCAGCACATCACGCGAGGTGAGCCGGTCTCGGCCCTGCGCCCACTGATGTTCGAGGCTGGCGATGGTGCGTGATGCGATGCCCGAGCCGTTCTCCAGCCCTTCGGCCGCGATGCCGGATAACGCCGCGCCGCAAACATTGTACCCAGCGCTTTCCCAGGCCTCGCGGGCAACGCCCAGCATCGCGCTCTTGCCGGTCCCGGCATAGCCAACGACTACGCCGAGATCTCTACCGGCGGTAGCATGCTCGAAGGCCGCGCGCTGCTCGCCTGAAAGAAACAGACCCCGCTGCTCGGCGGCGGCCAGCGCGCGGTCGCGAAACTGCTCGTGCACGCGGTGCTGTTCGCGTTCGGCGATCGAAGCGGTCGCGCGTTCCAACCGCGCCTCCACCTCGATCATGTCGCGCGACGTGAATCGCTCCTGTCCCTTCCCATCCTTGCCGAGCGCAACCAAATCAGGCGAAGACTGCACCGCGCTCAGCGCGCGATCAAATTGGTCCTTTCCATCCGAATGGCGATGGACGAACCTCGCCAAGTCGCGGCGGGTAAATGTCGCCTGGCCCTTCGTGATGGCATCGAGGGCAATGTCGGGTTTGGCGATGATCCGCTCGCCGTTCTCGCGCGCGATGGCGTGATGTTCGATCAGCCGGTCTGCTTCCGCCCCCATGCGCAATGACGGCGCACCGATCTTGGTCTGAGGCTCCAGCTCGATCCCCTGCGCCTCCAGACTGCGATGATCGATCCGCGCATCGATATCGAGCTCAGCCAGCCGTTCGTTGACGTGGCTTGCCCAGCGCTCGCGCCATGTCTCGATCAATTCGGTGCGGTTCCAGTCGCGCACCTTCTTGCCGAACCCGTCTTCGCCTACCTCGCGCATGGAGAGCATGACATGGGCATGCGGCTTGGCGAGACCGTCCGCGCCCACATCCCAATGGACATTGAGGTCGGCGATCATGCCGCGATCCACGAACTCGGACCGCACAAAGTCCCGGGCAAGCTCGATACCCTGTTGCTGGTTCAGTTCGTGCGGGATCGCGAACTCGATCTCGCGCGAGAGCTGCGCGTCCTTGCGCAGTTCGGTTGCCTCGACCTCGTTCCACAGGGTCGAGCGGTAGCCGAGCCGTTCGGGCGCACCCTCGGGCAGCATCACTTCGGAATGGACGACACCCGACTTGTTGGTGAAGTCGTGCGAACGATCCAGTCGATCATCGTGGAGCCGCTCGGCGGAACGGTAGGCGGCGGAGGCCACCGCGCTCGATCCCGCGCTGCGCGAAATGACTTTTGCCGAGAAATGGTAGATCGCCATGACGGCAATCCAGTTACTGCAAACAAGCGACGTCGGCACGACGTATAAGCGCGCCCTCACAGGATAAAATCCTGTTCGGGACCGGCGCGTATCAGCCCGTCTCGGCAACATTGCAGCAATCGGAGGCGGGCCGCTTTAGGATGATCTCATCACAAAATGATGGAGAAAATCATGCGCAGACCCAGAGATTTCGATGCCGAGCTCAAGGCCCTCAATGAGAAGGCAGCACAGCTCAAGACCCGCAAGGTCAAGCAATTTGGCGAACTGGTGATTGCGACTGGTGCCGACACCCTCAGCATCGAGGAACTGACCGGCGCACTCGTAACCATCGCGGCCACCAATGACCCTCAAAAGCGGGAGGCTTGGGCGACGAAGGGCCTGGCATTCTTTCAGGGGAAGACGCGGACTACGCGCAACCAACCTAAGGGCAACAATCAAGGCAGCGCGAAAGGTCCAGACAGCAATACTGCGGCTTGAAGCGCGACAGCGCCGCACCGAGAAGAAGGACTGGGCGATGAAACGACGTGAACGCACGCGACAATTGATCGAACTGGGCGGTTTGGTCCAGAAGGCAGGGCTCATCGAATTGACTGACGATGACCGTGCGGTCCTGCTCGGCGCGTTCCTCACGGTCGCGGGCAAACTTCAGGGCGAAGAACGCGAACAGGCTCTGACCCTGTGGCGGCGGCGTGGTGGCCGGGCCTTCAAACAATAATGGAGCGAATTAAGGGTGCAGGCTGAGTCCGGCTTTGCTAAGCTGAAGAGGATGCGTACCGATCTCGATCATCTGCCGCCGCAAAAGCAGCGCGAGCTCGAACGCGTCGTCCAGCTGATCTTTGAAGAGTTCGATGACGCCTTCGCTCTCGCAAAGCATGACTGGAAGAAGGCCGGCCGGATCCTCAAGGTCATTCTCTACGGCAGCTATGCACGAGGGACCTGGGTCGATGAGCCGCACACTGCCAAGGGATACCAGTCCGACTATGACTTGCTCATCATCGTCAACGACAAGCGGCTTACCGATCGGGTCAAATACTGGGCGAAGCTCGATGACCGGCTGATGCGCGAGTACGGGGTCACCGGCACGCTCAAAACGCCGGTGAATTTCATCGTCCACACCCTTCAGGAGGTGAACGACGGGCTTGCACACGGGCGCTACTTCTTCATGGACGTAAAGCAGGACGGGGTGGCGCTGTACCAGTTCGACGAAACCGAACTGCATACACCTAAGCCCAAAACGCCCACACAGGCGCTTGCGATGGCGAAGGAGTATTTCGAGGATTGGTTACCGAGCGCTCAGAGCTTCATGCGTGGATACGGCCATGCGGTTGACGATGGCGACCTAAAGAAAGCCGCTTTCGACCTGCACCAAGCGTGTGAGCGTCTCTACCATACCGTTCTTCTCGTCTGCACGTTTTACACTCCGCACGTGCACAATCTCGGTTTCCTGCGCACCCAGGCCGAACGTACCGATCCGCGTCTGACCTACGTCTGGCCACGTGAAACAAAGCGCGACCGCGCGCGCTTCGAGAAGCTAAAGGAAGCCTACGTCAAGGCGCGCTACTCGAAGCACTACCGGATCACAAAAGACGAGCTCGAATGGCTAGGCGAACAGGTCGAGGAACTGGGCCGTGTCGTGCACGAGGTGTGCTCTCAACGGATCGAAAAGCTCGAGGCCGAGGCGAAGGCGTCGGACGAATTGAAGCCTTGACCAGCGCGAAGCTAGGCCGCGTTCAGTCGCTTTTGGAGTGCCTCGATCCCTTCAAGCAATTCCGCAAAGGTAGGCGGCTCTTGCATGAACATTTCGCTCATGGCGCTGTAGTCTCGTTTAAGGTCTTCAGCGATTGCCTCCGATGGTAAAAGCTGAAGGGATCCGAGCACTGCCGTCTCATATGAGGCCGATTTGTCCGCAAACATCAGGCTCTTGTTGTGTACCACCTCGGCCAGCAGGTCCGGTTTCGATAAGGCTTTCGCATCGATACCGGCATGCGCGAGCATGAGCGTGTCGTAATAATGCCGTGACATCCCATCGCGAAGCTTGCCGCTGTGGTGCAGCATGTGAAGGATCGTCACCTTTTCCCAAAAAGTACGGGTCGCCGCCAAGGTCGGGATTTCGGCGATCGCGTCCGGCAATTCGTCAGGAAATTCGGCGGCCAGATAGGACGTGATCGCCTTCAGTTCTGACGGCTCTGTGTCGCCGCGCGCGCCGAATTCGAGCTTGATGCGCGGCTTGATGTAGCCTGCGTCGGCGTCTCCGCCATAGTCGTTGCCGTAGTTCAGGCCATAGCCGGTAGTTTGCGGGTAATTGAACAGCAGGGTCTGACGTTCATTGTCGTCAGAGTCGAATTCGAGGTTCCAGCCATCGGCAGTCCCCAGCGCGGCTTCGATTTCCCTGGCGAGTACTGGCATGATGTCCTTGGCAACATAGCCTTGCGCCGCTTCCTTGAGCGCCTTGGTCCTGCGTTGTCGCTCTTTGCCGCTTATCCCGTCCTCCATCGGCGAGTTCACTTCGCTAACGCGCGGGGCGCCTTTGCTGATGGTGAGATCGATGTCTTCCGAGAAGCGGTGAATGATGTCGTAAGCCTTGGAGAGCGACGTTCCGCCTTTGAACATCAGATGACCGTTTAGCTCTTTGCAGGTCATGAGCCGCCGCAGCGTCCAGCAGACCCAGAAGTCTTTCTCGATGATCGTTGGCGTCAGATCGCGCCTTCCAGCGGCTTCCTCAATGAAGGCGCGTCGGTCCGCGGCGTCCCTTCGGGCAAACTCATCCATGCCGAGCCTCCGCGATCCGCAGCACGACGTCGCCCATCCATCCGGTCATTTGAGGGCGAGCATTAATCAGGGCCTTCATGTCGGCGTCGCCCAATCTGGCCGCAAACTGATGGATGATGTCGCTGTCCATACCGTCCTTCCCGATATGCGCCATGGCCTGAAGCACCGCGTTGGCTTGATTGGATGCTTTATCGAGTATGGGCGCGCGCGCATGCTTGAGCGCCACAGTACGCCCTGCCACCCGTTTCGTGCGCGTTGCGCCATCGGTGGCGTAGGCAGACTTCGCCGGAACCTGTGTGGAGAGGCCAAGGCGATTTGCCGCCGCTGCCCCAGCGGGTCCGATCCTGTCGCCGCTCTTGCTTGCAAGAGCGCGGGCAAGACTGTCTGGATCAGGGCTGAGCGCGCCCAGCTTGCCATGCAGCCTGGGGTAGTCGTAAATGCCGCGTCCGACACGGCGAATCTGGCCAGATTTGGCGAGACGCGATAGAGCCATGTCGACCGAACCGCGCGTGCCGAAGTCTATGAAGTCTTTGGGCGTAAAGGCCCAGCCACGGCCTTTGCTGCGCACGCGCTTCATGATTCTGTCGACCATCGCGGCCATTCCGGGCCTCCTTTCTGTTAGAAATTAGCATAGATATTTCTAACAAGCAATTAGCTCAGAGCGGGAGAGACTGCCGGTGGCTAAATGCGCCCGTACAAGGATTACAACAAAGCCCGCCACGCCTCACAAAGCAGCGCACCAAGCGGGTCTTCTATGAAGGCCGGGCGCTAAGCGCCCGGTTCCTTCTTCTCGTCGTCCAGCGGCGTACGCAAGACGATCCGGCCATTGATCGGCACCATCTCCAGTTGAAGCGAAAGCCCCTTGCGGTCGCGATGGAACCACGCGGCTCCGATACGGGTCCAGAAGCCCTTGTCGCCCTTGTTGGCGACATGCCAGGCGAGGAAGTCCGGCGGATTGGTTTCCTGCGCGGGTGCGGTATTGCTGCGTGCCATAATGATTTCCTTTCGTGTGTGGTGGCTCGTTGCACCAAACGGGAAGGCCGCACGGCCAAGGGCAGAATTCATGTCCAACACGGGTGACCCCGGCGGAGCCCGGGGGAACCGGCGCGGGCCGGGCATTGAAGGCTGACCGCGTGTGGCCAGTTATGTGCTCAAGAACGGAACCGCCTGATCGCAAGGCATGCAAACACATGGCGAACCGTCACACTTGCGCGCTGGATCACTCTCGCCCAAACCTTCGCCATGGCAATCGAGGGCAGTTCACGGAAACGCTGGAGCGAAGAGGAGACGGTGCTTGCGCTGTATCTCTATTTCCAGCTGCCGTTCGGAAAGCTGCACTCTGGCAATCCGGAAATCCAAGAGCTTGCCTCTGCGCTCGGGCGCACAAACAGCTCGGTCGCGATGAAGCTGTGCAACTTCGCCAGCCTCGACCCCAAGATCACGGATAGCGGACGGAAAGGTCTGGATGGTGCGTCCAAGCTGGATCGCGCGACTTATGCAGAGTTTGGCCAGGACTGGACCGGACTTGTCTCGCGGGCCGAAGACCTA